>Ga0209800_10003700_pt1 | contig 11875 bp, 10 predicted proteins | sample Higcelweek8metaG_FD_187174 | JGI IMG/M metagenome (GOLD analysis project Ga0209800, IMG submission 187174) | Freshwater pond sediment microbial communities from the University of Edinburgh, under environmental carbon perturbations - High... | ecosystem: Environmental > Aquatic > Freshwater >... | reverse complement strand
AGTTGGAGATGATGTTTTTGTTACAAATGTTGATTATCTTAAAAAGGGAATCGATATGGGTTGTGCAAATTCAATCCTTATTAAAGTTAACCAGATCGGAACAATTACTGAAACACTGAATTGCATTGAGATGGCTCACAGAGCAGGTTATACAACCGTTACATCTCATCGTTCTGGCGAAACAGAGGATACAATTATTGCTGATATCGCTGTTGCAACCAATTCGGGACAGATTAAGACCGGATCGGCCAGCAGAACCGACAGGATATGCAAGTACAACCAACTTCTGAGAATCGAGGAGGAACTTGGCGCCCTGGCTGTATACGGATATAAGAAATAAGTTATAAAAAATCTGATATTTTAAAGGTTGTCATGTCTGACAACCTTTTTTATTTTCAGCCCTCCCTGATCTCCTTAAGCCCTTAAATTCCTCTTAAGCTACCCTATATACGCAGCTTTGTATGTTCAGAAAATATAAGGCATAATACACTGCAATTGTATAAGATACATAAGATTCCTCGCTTTGCTCGGAATGACAACTCATTTTTATGGAAGGGGAGGGAGAAGCGGCGAATTGTCAAAAATGTATTCTTGAAAAATATTATCATTCAAATCGCCGCTTCTCCCTCTTTAACAATGCTTTAGATTGTCATTCCGAACGAAGTGAGGAATCTCAGGGATCATTCACTAATTCCCTTTAATTTGTTTTACCAGGTTATTGTACATTTGTAAAATGAGATGTGTAAAAAGATTAACCTCCTTATTGTTGTAATTCTTTCTCTTTGAGATAGTTAGATAAAGTGATAAAATTCTTTCCCCTTTTGGGGTGAGGGTCGTAAAGCGGCAAGGTTGCTTATTTCCCGTCGTTATTAACAATTGTTGATAACTTCTGTTTAAATCAGGTTTACAACATGGGGCCTGATTTTATTGTTTTTTGATATTCTTAATATAAATTTGATCTATCGGGTGAGCGATAAAAGACTGCTCGAAAGATGTGGAACCGGAAAAGGTTACTTAAATGAAACACAATCCGGATCAGTCAGACCCTCGGGTCTGCGCATCAAGAGAGCCGAAACCTGAGCAAAGGGAACTGGTCCCAGACCAATACCGGATGCTCAGTAAATCGAAGAAAACCGGAAACGTTCTTTCAACGATTGAGTCACAGGGCTTCAGAAATTGAAGGGCTTCGGCTCCAGATGAACTGAAACCGGAACATTATCCCTCGGGAAATTGTAACGGAGCCTGAAGGACATTTCGTCCGGGAAATTTCTGTCGCGAGACAGGAAAAAACGGACAGCCGGAAGGTTATGCTGTAACAGGCACGACCCAAACGCCATGGGTTGCAGGAACAGATCGTAAGACCTGGAATGCAGCCGGTCAGAATAACAGTAATCCGACACCGTAAATAGCTTAGGTTGTAGACGGTGAATGGGAACTAATCGAAAGAATAGTTCCCATTATTGTTTTATATAACCTATATCATCCACAAATTCAATAAAGTTAACAGGATTTAAACCCTTTGCCATTTTGTTCCTGCACCGAACTTAGTTTCCTTTGTTATCAGGAACAACTTTTATCTTTTATCTTTACTTCCAATTTATATTTAAAATGGCTTATACCGGACTTTCAGAATTTATAACAGACCTTGAAAGAAATCAGGAAATATACCGGATTAAAACTTTTACCGATCCGGTATTAGAAATAGCCGAAATTGCTGACCGTGTTTCAAAAAGTGGCGGGAAAGCACTCCTTTTTGAAAATAATGGCACAGACTTTCCTGTTCTTATAAATGCTTTCGGATCTGAAAACCGCATGGCAATGGCCATAAGCAGAAAAAATCTCGAAGACGCCGGCCTGGAAATCGTTTCTCTGTTTGAAAAAATTACAGAGTCCAGAGAGAACCTGTTTAAAAAATTATCCTCGTTACCTGACATAATTAAAATATCAGGTATACTTCCTTCACGAACCCGCCGTAAAGGATTATGTCAACAAATCATTAAAAAAGACCCTGACCTTTCTATACTTCCTGTCCTTAAATGCTGGCCGCATGACGGTGGAAGGTTTGTGACCCTGCCAATGGTTCATACAATGCATCCGGAAACAGGAAAGACCAATGTCGGCATGTACAGGATGCAGATTCTTAATAAAAACACCACAGCGATGCATTGGCAGCGCCATAAAACAGGAGCCAGCCATTTTGAAGCCTGGAAGAATACAGGTAAATTGATGCCTGTATCTGTTGCCCTGGGAGGAGATCCGGTATATACATATGCTGCAACTGCACCTCTGCCTGAAAATATAGATGAATATATACTTGCTGGTTTCCTCAGAAGAAAGAGGGTCAGGCTTGTCAAATGTATTACAAACGACATTTATGTACCGTACGATGCCGATATAATAATTGAAGGATACGTTGATCCTTCTGAAGAACTTGTGAAAGAAGGCCCTTTTGGAGATCATACCGGAGTTTATTCACTTACAGACTGGTATCCACAGTTTCATGTAACTTGTATAACATATTCAGGAAACGCAGTATATCCTGCTACAATTGTTGGGATTCCTCCAATGGAGGATGCATGGCTTGCCCGCGCGACAGAAAAGATATTCCTGGCTCCTGTAAAGCTTGCATTGCAACCTGAGGTAGAGGACTTTCATATGCCGGATGCCGGCATTGCTCATAATCTGGTTATTGTTAAGATAAAGAAGACATATCCTGGTCAGGGAAAGAAAGTCATCAGTTCATTACTGGGCGCAGGTCAGATGATGTTTACAAAGTACCTTATTGTTGTCAGTGGTAATATCGATATAAGGAATTACAGGGAGTTGATGATGAACATTTTTGCAAATACGGATTTCAGACAGGATCTTTTATTCAGTTCAGGCCCGCTCGATGTCCTCGATCATTCATCAGATACATTCTGCCTGGGAGGGAAACTGGGTATTGACGGGACAATCAAAATGGAAAGTGAGGTGATTTTCAAATCGCAATCAGTTAAGGCAGTCACAGATGATGAATATTTTCAGAAACACAATCCTGGTGATCAGCGAAATTTCAACCTTTGCGAAGATTTAGGGGTGGCTGTTGTGGGTGTGGACCAGTCAGAAAATAAATCGGCTGTTGAATTGACAAAGGAATGGTTCAGTAAAGTAGATTTTAAAGAGACCCTCAATCTCATTCTCGCTGTTGACAATAATATTGATCTTAATGATCTTTTTACGGTCGCATGGCAGGTTCTGGGAAACAGTGATCCAAAACGCGATATAGAATATATTTCCGACAATACAATCCTTGTGGATGGTACCATAAAAGCATTCAGGAAAGGAGGTTTCAGTCGCAGGTGGCCTAATGTCGTTTGTTCATCGGAAGAAACTATCAGAAATACAGATCAGAAATGGGATTCATTGGGGATTGGCCCTCTAATCTCCTCTCCTTCACTTAAATATTCGCACCTGTCCTATGCGGGTAATGACGAAGTGATAGTCTGACCGTAAATTGCAACTTTCAGTTTGCTGACAGTTAAAGGTACCGGATTTTAGACTATTTTTGCACTATCTGATGGGAGCGCTATGCTATACATATAATTATATTCAGATTTTCGTATCATCCGGTATGATTGAAACAGGTCAGCAGGGAAATTTCCCCATCGATACTGTTGGTTCTCCTTACCGTTTTATCCTTTATGGCGCACTTGTGCTTGGTCTGGTTTATTTTCTTGTTATGTCGCAGACCCGTAGCCTTATTAAAACAAAAAGACTTCTGCAAGAAAAAGAACAGGCATTTGAGTTGATTGAAAAACAGAAATTTGAGCTTGAAGTCAAGAACATAAATATAACTGACAGTCTCAATTATGCTCAAAGAATTCAGGAGGCGATTCTACCTTCTGAAGACTATTTTAGAAAATTTTTTCCGGACTCATTTATTTTCTTTCGGCCAAAAGATATTGTGAGCGGCGATTTTTACTGGATAGGAGAGAAAGAAAACAAAATATTTATTGCCGCAGCTGACTGCACAGGGCATGGTGTTCCCGGAGCGCTGATGTCTATGATTGGGCTTGAGATAATAGATAAAGCTATTAATGAGGAAAACCTTGAGACACCTTCAGCTGTTCTTTCTCTTTTGAATAAGGATCTTGAAAAAATTTTCAGCAGGGAAAAGAATATTGGTACAATTATCCGTAATGGTATGGATATCGGGTTCTGTGTGATCGACAAAACGATTAAAAAGGTATGGTACGCCGGTGCTTTTTTCCCTTTATATATCATACGTGAAAATTCATTGATAGAAATTAAGGGTGATAAGCTGATTATTGGCATGAATCCTTCAGGAATTTCATATACTGATCACGAGATCGAACTTATGGACGATGATATCCTTTACCTGTTTTCTGATGGGTATGTTGACCAGTTCGGAGGTAATGAAAACAAAAAATTCATGTATCGAAGATTCAGGTATCTCCTGAATGTGATTCATCGTTTCCCTGTTGCAGATCAGAAAACTATTCTGGAAGACAATATAAAGACCTGGATGGCAGGGAATCCTCAGCTTGACGATATGATGGTAATGGGTTTAAAACCTTTATCAGGCAGCAATTAAATAATATTCTTTATTTTTTCAATAAGTGCTGAAGGTTGGAATGGTTTGCTTATATAATCGTCAATCCCGGCAGAAATACATTTTTCTTTATCGCCAATCATTGCATTTGCCGTAATTGCAATTATCGGGACATGTGAACTGGTACTGGATTCAAGTGCTCTTATCTTTTCAGATGCAGTTAGTCCGCTCATTACCGGCATTTGGATATCCATGAGTATCAGGTCGTAACTAGCTGTCCCGAATTTATCGAGAGCCTCTTTCCCATTTGAAGCAGTATCGATGCTTTTTACAAGAGGTTTAAGAGTGAGAAGGGTGATCTTCTGGTTTATCAGATTGTCTTCAACGAGAAGTATTCTTATTTCTTTCAGATCTTTATGTGTTTTGTCCTTTTGAATTAGTTCCTCAATTTTTGAAGAGGACAATTGTTGTTTTACTTCATGCACAATGTTTGCAAACGGCAGGCTAATATTAAGAACGGTGAAATTCTTTCCGGATTCCTGATTAAAAGTACCTTTCCCGGCAATGATAAGTCTTGCGGCAAGACTGTAATCTGATGCATTCTCACCTACAAGTAAAATATTGTTGTCTGTCTGTATCCTGAAACCGATTATAGTCTCTGTACCTGTCTCTTTTTCTTTAAAAAGATTTATGTTAACTTTTATTGTCCTATCAGTAGTCTGGGTTTCAATTATGTTGAAGATGTCCAGAAAAATCTGTTTCAGAATAATAGGATCACCGTAACATTCAAAATCTCCAGGTTCCTTTTTATTGAGTATAAAATCAATATTGGCTTTATCTTTAAGGCTGTAAAGTTCTATAGTATTCTGGACTGTAGATAACAGGTTGAATTTAATATGCTTTCTCGATTCAAAGCTCATGTTCCCGGCCGACTTCATTGTTAATTCATTAACAGTAGTGACCATATTGTTTGTTGATGCAACAAAAGTTTCAAGAAGGTCACGCTGTTTCTTCTGAAGGCCCGATTCCATAAGCATATCGCTTATTATAACAAGATTATTGAGAGGTTCCCTGATCTTATGGGAGAAATCAGTTATCACATCATCTTTCTTTTCATTCATTGAAGAAACATCTCTGAGAGCACTTTTTGCATAACTTCCGAGTCTTGAGCTCTTCTTTGACTGAAAAACTATTAGGCATGCTGTTGCAATCACTAATATTCCGGCGATGAGATTAACATTCAGCATTATGAGAAGAATTGCAATTATAAGTGCTGAAATTTCTATATACGAATAGACCTCAATCTTCCTAAGGTCTTTTTCAAATGATTCACCGGCAGAGTAATTTATTTTATCATTATTCCTGTCTCCGATTTCCTTGCCCATACTGCTTTTTATTGAGATTCTGTAAAATTAAACAAAATATATAGTAAATATACATTAACCGATTTTAACTCCCTTTAAAGTAAATCGTTAATTTTGTCCTTGCGGTATGATATTTGAACGGGAAAGATAAATAGCTATTGTTATGAACAATATTTTCAGGACTTTTATTCTGCTAACCTTTATTATTCCTTTTTATTCTTATGTTCATGTTAATGGGCAGGGGAAGGAGGGTATGGTTAAATATACTCCGGACTTTCGTTTTAAAGATGGTATATACCTTAATTTCGACCAGATAAAACAAAATAGCCCAGTTCCCAAAGCTAAACTTCTTACTTCAACCGATTACAACGACAAGGAATTTTTTAAAAAACTTTTTGAATCTGAAAATCTATATTTCTACGATGGGATGGGTATAAGACAGGAGGTCCCAAAGAAAGATATCTGGGGTTATGCCAGGAACGGAGTTATATATATACAGGTGCAGGAAAACTTCAACAGGATTACTTTTGTGGGGACAATCTGTCATTTCGTGGCTGATGTAACTACATATGATTCACGTTATTATAATTCACCTTATGGTGGCTATTATGATCCATACTCATACTATTCGCCTTACGGTTACGGTAATTATTATTCCCCGTATAGCTCCTATTCTTCTCCGTATGGGCGAAGCAGCGCCGCCAGGAGCGAATTAAGACAATATCTGATTGATTTTGAAACCGGCAAGATCCTTGAATTCAACCTGGAGAGTACATTATTATTGTTAATGAAAGATCCTGTGCTTTACGAAGAGTATGTTCAGCTTTCCAGGAAGAAGAAAAAGGAATTAATGTTTGTTTATATCCGAAAGTTCAATGAAAATAATCCTCTGTATATACCAGTAAATCAACAGTAATTATGAAGAAAATATTTTTTTCCATACCTCTGTTCTTCCTTGCAGGCATACTCTCAGGCCAGGCCCCGTTTCCAAACAAGGATGAGATTAAGCAGTTCAGCGAATCCACGACTTGCGTCGTTCTTGAAGAGGATCCGTTTTCATCATTTAATTCCTATATGAAGGAAGCAATGGCAAAATACTGGAAACTAACTCCGTATGAATTCATTAATGTAAATGATTTTAATGTCAGGAGGCAGAAACCTGATTTTTCCTTCATTCTTCTTACTGAGACCAATTTTGATAAGGATAAATCTAATTCACTCTTTAATTTTATAAATCTTCTTCAGGGTAAAGATGTTGATAAGCTTGGGGAGATGCCTGAGATATGTGCTGTGCCGCTCTCTTTTGCAGGTGAAGATGACCTTGAATACGGTTATAAACTGGGAGCCATACTTCAGTTCATGCAGAAACATGCCCGGCTGATTATGGAGGACCCTTCAAAGACGGGAAGAAAATATCTCAAATTCTATAATGAGAATGTGCCTCTTGTAATGAAAAAGAAAATCCTTGTCAAACAGGAGGACCTTTCTCCTGATATTGGAACAATTGAAAGGATAAAAGCTATTTATTCGAATGATATCGAGATTGTTCCTGAAGAAGAAATTATGAAGGCAATCGATGAAAAAACACCAGGAACGGTAATATTACATAAAGTCGGACCTGTTGGTGAAACGAAAGACCGAGGATATTGTTTTAAAATGCTGATTGGTACAGATGATGCAAATATGTATTATTATAATATGCATACCATTGATAAAAGTAATCCCAACGGGCTTCTGCCATCAGACCTGAAACGTCTTGCCAGGTTTGAATAATGCAGCACAATTTAAAACTTATCGTCTTTTGATAAAATAGTAAATGTCATGGAAGATTTAAAAGGATTATCGGAAACTGAAAGAAACTGGGCTATGCTATGCCACCTTTCAGCTTTTGCAGGTTTCTTTTTCCCATTTGGAGGTATTATTGGTCCGCTGATCTGTTGGCTTACAAGGAAGGATGAGTCGGCCTGGGTAAATGAAAACGGAAAAGCATCAATGAATTTTGAGCTTTCGGTTCTGCTTTATATTGTCCTGGCAATACCTCTCTGCTTTATAATTATTGGTATTCCAATAGTTGTTTTCCTGGGTGTTCTTAAAATCGTATGTATTGTAATAGCCAGTATAAAGGCTTCTAAAGGTGAGAAATTCAAATATCCGCTTGCCATCCCGTTTATACAATAAAAGAGTTTTGTAGTGGCTGAAGCAATTAGGTTTTAAACAGGTTAACTTTTAGTAATAAACACTTCTGACTTACTGAATTATTCCTGAAAATTCTGAATTTTCAGGAATTCTTTTTATCTTTCTTCTTCATTTAAAACTATTTGCCATGGGATCGCATGATAAACATAAGAAGATAAAGATCGAGAAATTCGAAAAAGATGAACTTTATCACGATATAAAGCCTGAAAAAAAGGAGAAACTTGAAAATAAAAAATTTGAAAAAGAGCTTCTGAAATTAGAGGTGGAGCTTGTAAAACTGCAGGAGTGGGTAAAGGCAAATAAGTTAAAAGTTGTTGTGATCTTTGAGGGAAGAGATGCTGCCGGTAAAGGAGGTGTAATTAAAACAATAGCTGGTTGTCTGAATCCAAGAATCTGCCGTATAGTAGCTCTTGGCATTCCTACCGAAAAGGAAAAAACCCAGTGGTATTTTCAGAGGTACGTTACACAATTGCCTGCAGGAGGCGAAATTGTACTCTTTGACAGGAGTTGGTACAACAGGGCCGGTGTTGAAAAAGTAATGGGATACTGCTCCAATGAAGAATATGAAGAATTCCTCAGATCATGCCCGGAATTTGAAAAAATGCTTATCAGGTCAGGAATAATTCTGATCAAATACTGGTTCTCAGTAAGTGATCATGAACAGGAAAAACGTTTTCAGGACAGGATACAGGACCCTACAAAAAGATGGAAGATAAGTCCAATGGATGTAGAATCGCGTGATAAATGGGTCGAGTATTCGATGGCTAAAGACAAAATGTTTTCCTATACCGATTCAAAACAATCGCCCTGGTATGTTGTACATGCCGACGATAAAAAAAGAGCGAGGTTGAATACAATTGACCATCTCCTTTCACTGATCCCTTATAAAGATCTCACTCCAAAGCCGTTTAAGCTTCCTCCCCTGAAGCACGACGTTGCCTATGTAAGACCACCGGTTACAGACCAGACATTTGTACCGGAAAAATATTGAGGAAGGCAGTAGATGTTGTATAAGTTTTAGAGGCTTTTGAGGCTATAGCGATAATATTGATCAGGCCTTTAAAGCCTCTATCGCTTTTAATGCCTCTGTCGCCTTTTTTTTATACTTTTGTCTTTTATCTTTTTTAAAGGAAAATATGGCAGCCAAACCCTCTATACCTAAAGGAACCAGGGATTTTTCAGCTGATGAGATGCTGAAAAGAGAATTTATTTTTGATACTATCAGGAGAGTGTTTAAATTATATGGGTATCAGCCCATTGAGACTCCAGCCATGGAAAACCTTTCAACACTTCTTGGCAAATATGGGGAAGAGGGTGATAAACTTCTTTTCAGGATACTTAACTCGGGTGATTTTCTTTCCGGAAAAAGCGATGAGGATCTTTTGAAGAGAGACTCTGTGAAACTCTCTTCCCAGATATGTGAAAAGGGTTTAAGATATGACCTTACAGTCCCGTTTGCAAGGTATGTTGTTCAGCATCGTGATGAGATTGTATTTCCTTTCAGAAGATACCAGATACAGCCGGTATGGAGGGCCGATCGCCCTCAGAAAGGGAGGTACCGTGAATTCTTCCAGTGCGATGTTGATGTAATTGGGAGTGATTCATTATTAAATGAGTACGAGCTGGTTAGAATTATCGATGATATCTTTTCAAAGCTAAGGATTGGTATTGTTATTAAAATTAATAACAGGAAAATTCTCTCTGGCATTGCTGATTATATTGGTGAGGGAAGCAGAATAACAGATATTACTGTTGCAATAGACAAGCTTGATAAAATTGGAATTGAAGCAGTTAATGCCGAGCTCAGGGATAAAGGCATCTCAGCAGCCTCTCTTAATAAGCTGCAACCATTGCTCGGTCTGAAAGGCACTACTGATGAAAAACTGCTGAAACTGGAAGAATTGCTTTCTGAATCTGAAAATGGGTTGAAGGGAATCGGGGAGCTTAGAACGCTCTTTGCTTATTTGAGTTTTGGTGATATATCAGGACAGATTGAGCTGGATCTCACTCTTGCCCGGGGACTGAATTACTATACCGGGGCAATCATTGAAGTAAAATCGTCAGATGTCGCAATTGGGAGCATTTGCGGAGGTGGTCGTTATGATAACCTTACCGGTGTATTTGGTATGGATGGGGTATCCGGTGTTGGAGTCTCATTTGGAGCTGACAGGATATATGATGTAATGAACCACCTGAATCTGTTTGATAGCATAACTCAATCTTCAACAGATGTACTTGTACTTAATTTCGGACTTTCTGAAACACAATATGCTCTGAAATTACTTGACCTATTGAGGAAAATGAATATTAAAGCTGAACTCTATCCTGACCAGGTGAAGCTTAAAAAACAAATGTCCTATGCTGATGCCAGGAAGATACCTTTTATTATAATCGCCGGTGAAGAAGAGATAAAAAACAATGAACTTACAATTAAGACAATGGCTTCAGGCGAACAGCAGAAGATATCGATTTCAGAACTGAAAACTTTTTTTTCTAAAGTTTTAAAATAGAAAGATAAGGTCTGATTTTAAGCGACCATTTTTACGGATTCATCATATTGTTCCTGACAGGTTTTCTTTCCTGTAATTCATTCAATAACTGTTGCTTATATTGGTTCTCAGCCTGGTAAAGCCTCAATACTTTTACGGGAGGAAGAATATCCCTGAATTTATTATGAAATTGTTGTGAAAGAGCTGCCTCCCGGATTTCCAGAGCAATTATCTTGTCGCCAAGGTCAGTCATCTCTTTGTCCGACATTGTATTCCCGGTAAGGTTAAAAGTTCTGTTAAGAAGAACCCTTTCCTGATGGATCTGGAGTTTCTGATTCTGAAAATCATTATAAACCGGCCAGAATTTTTCGGCTTCACCTGAAGTGAGATTCAGTCTTTTGGTGAAGAATGCAATTTTGTATGCATTAAGTCTTTCATTATTTGGATTTTGCCCTGAAATCCGTGGAAATGAAAATATAATTAAAAGGACACTGACAACAACTATTCTTTTCATGATCTCTTATTTATAACCGTTCATATATTTCATTATAATCAATATTCTCAACCAAAAGATAATCAATTATCTCATCACTGCTTAAATTGGAAGTCTCCTCATTCAGGAATGATGGATCAACATCCTGTTCAAGTGTCAATATATCGATATCATTCAGGTACGATTCAGAAAATTCTTCAATACTTATGCCCGCCAGCTTATTTTTTGTTTCAGGGATGAATAATTTAGCTGCGGCATAGCTTAAAAAAATAAATACTGCAACCGAAGCTGCAACGGCAAGAATTGGCCTCAATCTCTGTAATATACTCTTGCTTTTATACCCTGTTTGAGTATTTTCAACCCTGGAGATGATCTTGCGGTTCACATCTTCAAAGTAGTTTTCAGGCACTTTGAAAGGATTCTTGTTTTCTATATTGTTGAGCATCTTCATTATTAATTTAGATTGTCCATTCATAAAAAGGTTTAACTGCCTCCAACTATTTTTTCAATTTTTTTCACAGCGTGATGATATGATGCCTTCAATGCTCCCTCCGATGTTTTCAGTACCTTACTCATATCTTCATAGGTCATCTCTTCAAAATATTTAAGATTAAACACAATGCGCTGTTTGTCAGGAAGCTGCAAAATAGCATTCTGTAATTTTACCTGTGCTTCATCGCCGTCGAACCAGGTGCTTCCTTCCATTGAACCGGTAAAATAGCTGCCCAGATCGTCGAGCGATATTGCCGCATTTCTTTTCCTTTTGTTGATAATCGACAAA
>Ga0209800_10003699_pt1 | contig 11882 bp, 14 predicted proteins | sample Higcelweek8metaG_FD_187174 | JGI IMG/M metagenome (GOLD analysis project Ga0209800, IMG submission 187174) | Freshwater pond sediment microbial communities from the University of Edinburgh, under environmental carbon perturbations - High... | ecosystem: Environmental > Aquatic > Freshwater >... | reverse complement strand
ATTTTATCGCCCATATCAATAAGCGTAATCTCCCTTTGTTTATTCCAAAGCGGGTCGCAAATGAAGAATGACGCAAGTTCATTGCCTTCTAATTCCAGAGAACTGAGGATAATATCATGAAAATCCTTAAATGTTTGCCCCGGTTTTATCTCGATATCCCTCAGAAAATCATCCTGTTCGTCACATAAAAGCCTGAAACGGTATGCTTGCATAATTTTGTAAGTTGGTAGTTTGTAAGTGTAAAGATATGAATTTTTTTAGAGTTTTCCTTCAGAAAACGATTATCTGATTCTCTTATTTAACATGTTGTTTTACAACCGATAAACTTAGTTTTGTTCCTTCTGTTAGCATCAGTTGGTAAGCTTCTTCAAAGTTATTATGTATTTCACCCTCCAGAATGGCTTCCCTGATAGCTGTTTTTATAACTCCAACCTGTCGGCAGGGAGTTAAACCAAATGTCTCCATTATTATTTCGCCCGAAACCGGTGGCTGCCAATTCCTGAGGTTATCTTTTTCCTCAATTTCTTTTAATTTTGATCTTACTACCTCAAAATTAGCCAAATAGCGCTGAACTTTTGCCTGATTTTTGGAAGTTATGTCAGCTTCACAAAGGGTCATCAGGTCGTCAATATCATCACCGGCTTCAAAAAGAAGTCGGCGAACAGCCGAATCGGTTACTATGTCTTCCGAAAGAACAATTGGTCTTAAATGTAGCAAAACCATTTTCTGAACATACTTCATTTTCTCATTCAGCGGCAACCGCAGATGAGCGAATATAGAAGGTATCATTTTCATGCCTTTAAACTCATGGCCATGAAACGTCCAGCCTTGCTGGGGATCAAACCGGCGAGTTACCGGTTTGGCGATATCGTGCAGAAGTGCAGCCCAGCGAAGCCAGAGGTCGTCAGTATTCGGGGCAATGCGATCAAGAACTTCAAGCGTATGTTTAAAATTATCTTTATGACCTTTACCCTCAACATACTCAGCACCTTTGAGCGCTGTAAACACAGGAAAAATCAAGTCGAGCAACCCGGTCTTATCAAGAAGATAGAACCCAACCGAAGGTTTTTTCGTGAGAATGATTTTATTAAGTTCTTCACTGACCCTTTCCATCGAAATAATGCTTATACGTGAAGCATTCCGTGTAATTGCATCAAGTGTTTCGGGAAGAATACGAAAATCAAGCTGAGCAGCAAACCTTATAGCCCGCATCATACGTAAAGGATCATCCGCAAACGTAATATCGGGATCGAGAGGAGTTTGTAGTACTTTGTTATTCAAATCGTCAACGCCATGAAACGGATCGATCAACTGACCGAAATCAGCTTCCTGTAAACTGATTGCCAGTGCGTTAATTGTAAAATCCCGACGGTTCTGATCATCTTCAATTGTTCCGGGCAATACCTGTGGATTACGCGAATCACTTGTGTATGATTCTTTTCGGGCACCTACAAATTCAACCTGCCAGTCGTGATACATAAACATAGCTGTACCAAACGTCTTGAAAACACTTACTTTCTTGATTTTAAGCAATTCAGCAACTTTCGAAGCAAGTTCAATACCATCACCTGAAGTAACAATATCCAGATCTTTACTTGGCCGTTCGAGCAAAAGATCACGGACGAATCCGCCTATAACATAAGCATCAGTATTTAAAAGTGTTGCAGCTTCCGCAATTTTTTTAAACACAGGACCTTCTACACTTTTTACCAATGCCTTAGTATCCATAACTCAGAAATGAATGTCCGTATCCACTTATTATCTTGAATCCGGGAGTGCAAAATTAACAATTCAGAGGGAATTCGAAAAATTCTTTGGTTAAGGTGTCGCGATTTCTAACCAAAAATGGATTTCGTATAGATGCGGTTTAGAGATTTAGTGAGATAACCGAAGAATCACTGAATTAAATCAGGAAGATGCTGATGTGAGCCCAAAATACCCTCACCACCTTAATTTGTAATACTAAAACTCAATTATGTTTAAAAGTAAAATAAATTTTCATATACACCTTATTTACAATACGTTAAAATTATATTATAATAATTTTGATACTAATTTTCAAATAGACATTTATTATTTCTAAAAGTTGAATTTCTTTAAAAATATTTCCAAAAACCACTTGTTATTCTGTAATGAAATTATAATTTTGTCGCATATTGTTTATCTAATAACAAGCAAAAAACTTATTTAAGACTATGGCAAAAAGAACCATTGTATCCATGCCAGGTGATGGTATTGGTAAAGTAGTATTGGAGCAGTGCATTCGCGTACTCGATGCTGCCGGATTTGAAGCTGAATATGTTAACGGCGACATTGGGTGGGAATTCTGGTGTAAAGAAGGTAATCCTTTACCTGATCGCACTATAAAACTTCTGGAAGAACACAAAGTTGGCCTTTTCGGTGCTATTACTTCCAAGCCAAAAGACAAAACTGCAGCTGAGCTGGCTCCTGAATTGCAGGGCAAAGGATTTACCTATTACAGTCCGATTGTTACAATGCGACAGTATTTTGATCTGGATATTTGCATGCGTCCATGTAAAACCCTCAAAGGCAATCCATTAAACTTTATCCGCCGCGGACAAAATGGCATTGAAGAACCCGAAGTAGATGTCATGATTTTCCGTCAGAATACCGAAGGACTATACGGCGGCGTTGAATGGACAAATCCATCGGACCAGGTTTATGATGCATTAATGACACATCCTAAATTCAAATCAAACTTTGGTTGGTGCCCGCGTCCTGAGTTAGCCGTTTCGACCCGTATTTTTACAAAAAAATATGTTACCCGTATTTTAAGAGCTGCTTTTGAATATGCTCAGCAGCGTGGTTTCAAGAAAATTACAGTTTGTGAAAAACCAAATGTAATCCGCGAAACCTCAGGTATGATGCTGAAAGTAGCACAGGAAATGAGTAAAACAGATTATCCTGACATTTGGGTTGAAGATGTTAATATTGATGCTATGACAATGTGGCTCACCAAAAACCCTGAGAACTACAATGTTATAGTTGCAGGAAATATGTTCGGTGATATCGTTTCCGATGCTTTTGCCGGATTGATTGGCGGTTTGGGGTTTGCAACTTCAGCACAATTTAATCCCGAAAGCGGAGTAAGTGTTTTCGAACCAACACATGGTTCAGCGCCAAAATATGCCGGTTATGAAGTATCAATTGTAAATCCAATTGCAATGATACTTTCAGGCGTTATGATGCTCGAACACCTCGGTGAAATGGAAATGGCAAACCGCATCCGTAAAGCTATTGCCGACGTAGTAGCTGAAGGAAAAGTTAAAGCTTATGATATGATGAAGCTGAAAGGAACGCCTGATGTTATTAACCAAGGAGCTGCATCCACTATCCAGATGGCAGATGCAATTATTGCGAAACTATAAAAACCTTACGGAAATTTTGAGAGCCGCCCTTTCAGCGGCTCTCTCTTTAATACCCCTAACCCATGAATATTGAACCAAAATACATTGATCAAGCCAAAAAATTATGGCCTGAACTGGAATGGATTAAAGACACCGATCTGAAAGAAAAGACAACTCTCACCTGGGCTTTGGCTTTGCAGCGGAGTGTTTTAACGCCTGAAGATCTGAACACCATTCCATTCACACTTTTATGCGGACCCGATCTGAAAGTTACTTTTATGGATCACAAACGTTGTGTGGTTCATGTTGCTTTAGATTCAGGAAATAAAATGAATGAATTTTTCAAAACTGATCTTCCTGTCGATATGGATGTATTGATTGCCGGAGCTATCCTTGCGGATGTTGGTAAGCTGCTTGAGTATGAAATGAAAGATGGCAAATCGGTGCAGGGTAGCTACGGGAAATATGTAAGGCATCCTTTCTCCGGCGTTTCTTTAGCTGAGCAATGTGGTGTTCCTGCTTCGGTTTGTCATATCATCGCTACCCATGCCGGTGAAGGCGATATGGTAAAGCGTACAACGGAAGCTTATATCGTGCATCATGCTGATTTTATGACATTTGAGCCGTTCAGGGAGAGGTTGAAGATTTAAGATAGTGAAGAGTGAAGAGTGAAGAGTGAATAGTGAATAGTGAATAGGAATTAGGTGATAAAAATCAGGTGATGGAAATAAAGTAAAGGGTGATTGTTAATAAATCATCCGAATGTAATAGGTAAAACATTTTCCATTAACCATTAACGAAGCAACCATGACAATAATTGAAAAAATAATAGCTAACCACAGCAGCCAGGAAACTGTTAATCCCGGCGATATTGTGGATGTATTTATTGATGCACGTGCTGCACGCGATTTTGGAGGTGCAAACGTGGTCGAAAATATTCTGAACAATGGACTGAGTGTTCACGATGCTACCCGTACATTTTTTACGTTCGACTGCAACCCGGGAGGTTCGGATCAGAAATATGCTGCCAATCAGCATTTCTGCCGCCTTTTTGCCCGTCAGTATGATATTAAAGTGTATGATATCGATTCGGGTGTTGGCACTCACCTTGCCATTGACAAAGGCCTTGCATACCCCGGAAGTACTTTTGTTTCCACCGATTCACATGCCAATATTATGGGTGCCATCGGTGCTTTCGGGCAGGGAATGGGCGATCAGGATATTGCTGCTGCCTGGGCAAAAGGTTCCGTGTGGTTTAAAGTTCCTGAATCGGTCAAACTGGTACTCAAAGGAACCCGGCCGGCAAATGTTACGGCAAAAGATGTTGTGTTAAACCTTCTTTCTATTTACGGCGCAAATAAACTATTGGGCTATTCCGTTGAAATTGAAGGCGATGCTGTTGAAGGTTTCACACTCGACGAGCGTATTACCATTGCCTCAATGGGAACGGAAATGGGTGCCATTATTATCCTTTTCAGCCCGAATGAAAAAGTTTTAAATGAACTCGAAAAACTTTCAGGTAAAAGATTCGAAACGATACAGGCTTCACCAGAAGCTAAATACACTTTTGTTCATGAAATCGAAATAGGCAATTTCGTTCCTATGGTCGCAAATCCCGGTCATCCGCACGATGATGTTTCGGTTGAAAGTGTGAAGAATACCAAAATTGATTCCGCTTTCCTTGGAAGTTGCACCAACGGTCGTATGGAAGACCTCCGTATAGCTGCCGCTTTGCTGAAAGGACGCAAAGTTGCACCTGGAGTTGTTTTAAAAATTGTTCCCACTACCGATGCCATATGGCGTGAAGCACTTGATGAAGGACTGATTCAGATATTTAAAGATGCCGGAGCACTGGTTTCGAACGCAGGTTGTGCCGGATGTGCAGCCGGACAAGTAGGGCAAAACGGACCCGATGAAATAACAATTAGTACCGGTAACCGAAATTTTTCGGGTAAGCAAGGCAAAGGTTCTATGTTCCTGGCTTCTCCTGCGGTTGTAACTGCATCAGCAATAGCTGGTTATATAACAACACCCGATGATATACCTGAAATTGCTGCTACTTTTACAAAACCAGCGATAAAACACCGCGACGTTGTAATTCGTGAAAAGTCAGAAAAACCCGAAATTGTTGAAGGCCGCGCCTGGGTTATCAGGAAGGATGATATTGATACAGATATGATTTTCCATAATCGCTACCTCACCATAACCAATATTAAGGAAATGGGTCAATATACTTTCGACAACCTTAAAGGATATGAGGATTTTGCAAAGAAAGCCCAACCTAACGATATTATTTTCACAACCAAAAATTTTGGTGCAGGAAGTTCGCGGCAGCAGGCTGTGGATTGTTTCCAGTCGCTGGGAGTAACAGCAATTATCGCTGAATCGTTCGGAGCTATTTACGAAAGAAATGCAATAAACGCAGCCTTACCAATACTTACTTATTCACCGGGACAACTCGAGGAGCTTCAACTTGAGCAGGATGATCAGGTAAAAGTAAATTTCGCTACAGGTGAGATTACTAATATTTCGAAAAACAAATCACTATTTATCAATAAGTTTTATGATGCTCAGATGCAGATTTATAAAAACGGAGGATTACTGTAAACAAATCTGATTTAAAAAAGCCCGGCAGAAATACTGGGCTTTTTTTATAATTTCTCAGGTTGAAATTCCTTTCGACGGTTAAAAAATAAAACCAGACCCGGCACAATAAATGGCAGTCCGTAAATCAACGCCATTTTATACTCGCCCATGCCTCCGGTTATAAGCAGGTAAACCATCATTAATAGTCCGCCTGTAATCATTATAATCCCACCCTTACGCGGATTCGAAAGAGCAAGCAAATAGCCCCCAACCGAAATTATCATTAAAATGAGTATAGGCAGAACTGACGTTTTACCTTCTAACAATCCGGCACCACCTTCGGCAATAAGGAACAGAGTGAAAAACAATGAAACCTGAAATCCAAGGATCAGGGCCAGATAATGTAGTATTCTTGATACGAGAGTCATACAAAATTGAGTTTGAATTATCTATTTGGAAACATACTCGGTATTAACACTCAAATAACCAGGATAGGTTATTGGAAAGCCATTTACAGTTATTGTCGGTTTCATTTTTAAGGTGAAACGAGTTGGTTTATTTCCGTTACCTGCGAGATTAAGTCCGAAATTGATAATTGCATCGGTACTTTTGCCGGATAAAGCTTTTTTCAGATCAACATGCATCTGCACCGGTATCATTGCAACTCCGTTATTTGCCGGAATCGTAACCTGCCTGTCGAGAATACCCTGTGTCATTTCAATGTCATCTATTAAAAGTATCCAATCAATTTTAGTCATACCAGCAGCCGAAGCATTGGGATTTTTAGCTTCTATATTTAGTGTAAAATCGAGAGGGAATTGCTGATTGGCTACAGCAGCTGCAAGCCTGGTGGCATCCAACATTTTTAGATCAGACAAACTACTGATGTTTTGAACATTAATTCCAGCAAGGGTTAGGTTTTGAACCGATTCAAGCTTGAAATCGCATTTCGCAAGGGTGCTCACCTGATTAACCTGTTGTAAAACATCGCATGACGAAAAGAACATTAAAAATAAAACTGGTGCTACAAGTAATTTTTTAGTACTATACATGTTGATAATTTTAGTTTGATCTGTAAATCTGATTATCAAAAACCATTCCATTACACTTATTTAGAAACGCTCAAAATTACACCAGGCCTGATCAGTATCAAAAAATAATACCGACATTTGAGCAATTAAATACTTATATATCATAATGGCGAAAATTGTTTCCTATTCCGAAGCCGCTTCCATCGGAATGCATGGTATGGTGCTGGTTGCCCGCGCAGGCGAAACTACTAACGTTCAAAAAATTGCCGATATTACCGGGTCTTCGCGTCATCATGTAGCAAAGGTTATGCAACGCCTTGTAAAAGAAGGCTTCTTGTCTTCGAACCGTGGGCCCTCGGGTGGATTTAAGTTAAGTATTGAACCTGCAGGAATAACTCTTCTGCAAATTTATGAGGCCATTGAAGGCCAGGTTAAAGTAATAAGTTGTCCGCATGAGAAACAAGTTTGTCCTTTTGGGAAATGTATTCTTGGAACAGTAGTTTCCAGAATGACTCAGACTTTTCGCGATCACCTTTCAACACAAACCCTTGCCGACCTGATGGAATAAGCTTTTGCTTCTCCCCTTTTCACAACAATTCTTTTTTTTTCGAAATCAATTTATCCGGGTTACAATTTAATTTCTATATTTGCGCATTCAAATACCTAAATTCTTATTTAAGTTGAGCAGACTTATACATATTTCTGAAGCAGCATCACTGGCTATTCACAGTCTGGCACTTATAGCATCATCAAACGTGAAGCTTAACGCGAAAAAAATTGCGGAAATTCTGCATGTTTCACAAAATCACCTCGCAAAAATTCTACAGGTACTGGCAAAAAACGAATACCTCGAATCGAACCGCGGTCCGGGAGGAGGATTTATCATGAAAAAAAATGCAGCCGAAATCAGTATGCTTGAAGTTTATCAGCTCATAGAAGGAAATGTTGATTGTCAGCTTTGCGGTATTGCCGAAAACCAATGCCCGTTTGTTGAATGCATTTTTGGTGGCAAACCGGATAAACTTACAAACGAATTCGTTGATTATTTAACAACAACAAAAATATCAGACCTGAAAACAAAAGACATTACCTATGCTTAGAAAAATCATTCAGATTGACGATGAAAAATGCAATGGTTGCGGTAATTGCATCCCGAACTGCCACGAAGGAGCCCTTCAGATAATTGATGGCAAAGCCCGCTTAATCAGCGACTTATTTTGCGATGGACTAGGAGCATGTTTAGGCCATTGCCCCGAAGGCGCTATCGAAATTATTGAGCGGGAAGCTGAACCTTACAATGAAACTATTGTAATGGAAACCATTGTAAAACAAGGCCGTAATACCATACTTGCCCACCTCGAACATTTGCGCGATCACAATGAACATGAATTTCTTAAAGAAGCTGTTGCGTATATTAAAAAACATGAAATTGATCTGAGCCCGGGAGCCGAAATTAAACCAAACATTGCATCGACTACAATTTTCCCGAATATGAAAGAAGCGTTAAACCATGTTAAACCTGAACACGAAACTTCCTGCGGCTGTGGAAGTTCCAAAACCATCGATTTCCGGATAGATCTGGATAAAGTAAATGCAGCTTCAGCTGCTATTCCCACCTCCATTGCAGCAAACTCCGCCCCTACCCCATCGGAACTTCGCCAATGGCCTGTTCAGCTTCATCTTGTAAATCCTAATGCATCCTACTTTCAAGGTGCCGATGTACTGTTAGCTGCTGATTGTGTGGCATTTGCAATGGGCGATTTTCACGAACGACTATTGAAAAACAAGTCGCTGGCCATAGCCTGCCCAAAACTCGATACCAATAAAGAAGTTTACCTTGATAAACTTACTACGATGATTTCGGATTCAAAAATTAATACGCTTACCGTTCCGATAATGGAAGTTCCTTGTTGTGGAGGCTTGATTCAGATGGCTAAAATGGCAGTGCAGCAATCAGGACGAAATATTCCTGTAAAGAAACTTGTAGTTGGAATAAAAGGCGATGTTTTATCAGAAGAATGGGTTTAGTGGTAGAAAATGGAAAATAGTAAAGTTGAAAATAGTTTCACCTCGCTTAATCTAATTCAATCATTTTGATTTATTTAAGCTTTATAAAACTCCGTTTCAAACACTATTTTCCATTTTCTATTTTCTATTTTTTTTAACTCTTTAAAAAACACTAACATGGAAAAAGAAAAAATTGAAACCGGCGTTACTTTCTCTTTTGTTGATTCAGTTAACTATCAGAGTGATGGGATTGTAAGTAAACGGATAATACAGAAAGAAAAAGGGAACATCACACTTTTTGCATTCGATGCAGGCCAAAAACTAAGCGAGCATACAGCACCTTTTGATGCTCTGGTGCAAGTTTTACAGGGAAATGCCGAAATAGTAATTGGCGGAAATCCTAACCAACTCTCAACAGGTCAAAGCATTATAATGCCTGCAAATATTCCGCACGCTGTAAATGCAAACGAAAAATTCATCATGCTTCTGACTATGATCAGAGAATAAACCATGAAAATGTTTCTCCTTAAGTCGCGTCGCGAAAGAGAAAAAATCATTGTTCAAACAATGATCCGCTTGTATTGTGCCGGTAATCATGCTACTAAAACTGAATTATGCGAAGTATGCGCTGATCTGGCTAACTATGCCGAAAAGCGACTTTTATCCTGCATGTATGGAGATATAAAACCTGTTTGCAAAAATTGCCCGGTACATTGTTACTCGCCGCAGAAACGCGAGCAAATGCGCGAGGTTATGCGTTGGTCGGGGCCACGAATGCTGCAAAAGAAACCATTTTATGCTATGGTTCATTTTATTGATAATTTATTTGCACCTAAACCTATCGGGAAATTAGTAAGAAGGAAATCAAAATAATGAAAATCAGCACACTTGAATCTGCGCCAAAAGTTCAATTTAACCTCGATGGATATGTCATGCATACATCTGATTCACTTGAGGTTATACATTTATGCCTGCAACCCGGACAAGCTATTCCTCAGCATACAAACCCCTTTGATGTTATTGCCTGCCTGGTTGAAGGTGAAGTAACATTGTTAACCGGAGATAAGCAGGTAAAACTCAAAATACATAATGTGGCGGAAATAGAAAAGGGCGCTGAACGTGGATTTACAAATAACGGAATTTTGGAAGCCAGGTTACTCATTCTGAAAAAGTTCTGACGTAATAATAGAATCATACTTCACTAAAGTGCTCCGGAAGCACTTTTTTTGTGGGTATTGGTAACAGCTACATGCATCAAATTAATACCTTTGATTCCTTTAAAATAGTAACTATTCACCACAATCGTATGTCAGACACACCTTCCACCGACGTTGTATCATCAGCCAATGTACTTGATATGTACACTGTTGCAAACGAATTCTGTATTTTTACCGAAGCAGCTGAAAAATACAATCCTGAAGAAGTAATACAATATTTTGCGAAAATATGTCCATTGTTATATCTGAAAGGTGCTATTTTGCCTGTTGTTGAAGCTGATGAGGATTTCCCGGGCGAACGCTTTGTAAATGAAGATCAGTGGGAAAGCATCTACAATTCAATGCTCACACTATTCGCCGATAAAGATGAATTTTATACTTTATCTTACGAAAGCGGAGATAATATTCCGTTACGGGCCAGTATTTCGGAACACCTGGCTGATGTGTACCAGGACCTTAAGGATTTTGTGCTGCTGTATCAGAAAAACCTTTCTTACGCAAAACAAAATGCAGTTCACGAATGCCGAACATTATTTATTTCGCATTGGGGAATTCGCATTGCTGACCTGCTGCCTGCTTTACACGCCGTTGCCTTTCAGCCCGGGCTCGACGATGACATGATGTATTAGCTGATATAATATTAGAATACAGTAAGTTATATCATAACAAATACAAACTTAGGATTTTTGAATATTAGTTGATTAAGGATAATTTAAACCATGTATCTTTGCACAATATTTATTTGATCTTAATAGCAATTGACAGTGAATCTGAGTGAACTTGAACCTGGGAAAAAAGCCACTATTGTTAGAGTGAAAGGGCGTGGTGCTTTCCGGAAAAGGATCACTGAAATGGGGTTTGTTGTCGGGAAAGAAGTTACCGTTATTAAAAAGGCTCCGCTTCAGGATCCGGTTGAATACAACATACTTGGTTATAATGTTACACTTCGCATCAACGAAGCACATCTTATTGAAATTGACCCGCTTAACTTAAGTGATCAGGAACCAAACTATTCGGGAACTTTAACTGAGGATTCCGAAAACAAGAGTTATTCAGGGCAAAGTAAAACGATACACATTGCGTTTGTCGGTAATCCGAATTCGGGCAAAACCACACTTTTTAATTATGCTTCCAACTCGCGCGAACGCGTTGGAAACTACAGTGGTGTAACTGTCGGTGCCAAGGAAGCCCGCTTCGAAATGCATGGTTACCATTTCATTATTACCGACTTGCCAGGCACTTATTCCATTACAGCCTATTCGCCCGAAGAGTTGTATGTTCGCGATTTCATCAACGAAAACATGCCCGATGTTGTTGTAAACGTAATAGATGCATCGAACCTTGAACGTAATTTATACCTTACCACGCAGTTAATCGATATGGATATCAGGGTGATAGTTGCCTTGAATATGTATGACGAACTTCTGCGCAAAGGCGATGTATTTAATTATGAATACCTTGGACAGATGCTTGGCGTTCCGTTTATTCCAACAATAGCTTCGCGCGGCAAAGGAATCAGTGAACTTTTTGCCAAAATTATTGAAGTATGCGAAGGCAGCGATCAGGTTTCGAGGCACATCCATATTAACTACGGGCATTCGCTCGAAAAGGGTATTAAAGCTGTTCAGAAAAAAATCCGCGTTCCTGAAAATAACGACTTCCTAAATAAAATT
>Ga0209800_10003698_pt1 | contig 11884 bp, 10 predicted proteins | sample Higcelweek8metaG_FD_187174 | JGI IMG/M metagenome (GOLD analysis project Ga0209800, IMG submission 187174) | Freshwater pond sediment microbial communities from the University of Edinburgh, under environmental carbon perturbations - High... | ecosystem: Environmental > Aquatic > Freshwater >... | reverse complement strand
TTGGTTTATGTCGCCATTTACGCGATACTTATTATAAGTTTCCTGAGTCAGCCCATCTAGTGAAATAATTATTTTGTCGGGCATTGAATTTTTGAGAGATTCAAATAATGATGGCAACAGATTAGCGTTTGTCGAAAGTTCGGTGTAAATTCTGCTTTTGCGGGCATAACTTATCATTTCGCCAATTTGTTTGTGCAGTAGCGGTTCGCCCTGAAAATGCAGAATTAGATTTATTAGGTTCTTTTTGTTTTCGTCAATTAGTTTTTTGAATAATGTAAAATCGGCAAAACCTTTTTCTCTGGTTAATTTCCCACTTCCCGAAGGACATGCTGGACATTTAAGATTGCAATAATTTGTTGGCTCAAATGACAAAAAAGAGGGTGGAGGTAATTGCTTAAAAGCATCATCGCCGGAAAGTCTTTTTAATTTTCGATAACTGCGTTTAAGTCTGAGGTAATTCAGAATTTTGAAAATGCTTAGATACTTTATGTCTGATAATAGTCGCAAGTTTTTTTGTGCAATTTAGTGTTTTAAAAATAATACTTCCACACCAGACTACCAAGTAACATAATAAAGGCAAAAATCAGGAAGAATTTTATGACTCCTTCGCCACGTTTAATTGCTAATCGGCTACCTAGAAAATTACCCGCCATATTTGCGACAGCTATTGGAATTGCAAGCATAAAAAGCACTTTGCCACCGATTATAAAAGCTGTGACACCTCCCACATTCGACATAAGATTAAAAACCTTTGCATTTGCAGTTGCATCAATTAGTTTCATTCTTGTAAAGAAAAAGAAAGATAAAGTGAGGAAAGAGCCCGTTCCTGGACCAAAAAAACCGTCATAAAATCCGATAATTGTACAAATCATAGGAATTTTAAAATAGAAATCTTTTTTTGTGAGTTCGCTGCCAGAGACTATGCCTTTTCGTGGAATTAGAGTCGCAACAACACCAAGTGGGAGCATGAAAATAATAACTTTTCCGACGATTTCCTGATTTAGAATCAGCACAGTTTTGGACCCAACAAATGATCCAACGAGAGAAAAAGCAATGCCAAAAGCAACGACTTTCCAATTTACTTTTTTGCTTCGGACAAAATTAAAAACGGCAGTTCCTGTTCCAAACGTACTTGCGAGTTTGTTGGTTCCGAGTGCAAATTGTGGTGGAATACCGGCAAATAATAGTGAAGGAAGTGTAATAAGACCACCACCACCAGCAATACTGTCGATGAATCCTGCAATAAAAAATGCTAGGCAAAGTAGAAGTATTGTGGTTAAGCTGAAATCCATTTTTTGTTTTAAAGCGCAAATCTAATTGTTTTTGCTGTAAAAAAAAGCGGCTTAAGAAAAGTTTCAAAAGCCGCTTAAGTTTTTATGGTTTATTCTTATTTAACCACTGTCATTTTAATGATTTTAACATCTTCAGTAGGTCTATTGTTTTTGTCTGTTGCAACACCTGCAATTAGATCAATAATTTCCAATCCTTCGGTTACTTCACCAAAAACAGTATATTGTGCATCGAGATGAGGAACCCCACCAATAGTTGCATAAGACTCACGCATTTCGTCTGTAAAATCTGAGTACAACTGTTTTTCCATACTGTCGAGTTGCATGTCGGTATATGATTTACCCTGAACAATGTAAAATTGTGATCCTGAACTGCGACGTTGTGGATTTGCATCATCACCTGTTCTTGCAGCAGCTAGAGCACCTTTTTTGTGATAGTATTCTGGAACTATTTCGGCAGGAAGTGTATATCCAGGGCCACCATTACCCAACATCTTTCCAGACTGCGCATTCTTTGAATCTGGATCTCCACCCTGAATCATAAAAGTATTTATTACTCTGTGAAAAAGCAGGTCGTTGTAAAAACCGCTTTCGGCAAGTTTGATAAAGTTATCCCTGTGAATGGGAGTTTTATCATAAAGCATTACGGTAATTGTTCCTTTTGATGTTTCAATGATTACCTTGGTTGACTGTGCAAAACCGATTCCGGCAAATATTACCAGAATTAAAGTCGTTAAAATAGTTTTTTTCATATTCATCAGTTTATTTATGTTAAACAATTTAATTCTTCAGGAGCATAAAAATATCAAAATTTTTGCCAAACTCAAATAAAATCAAAAATTTGCCTCAAAACGAAAAACCGCAACCTACACCAAACTGGTCTGGCCAGCCTATTCCGGCACGGAATAAAAACTTACCGTCAGGTTTTTTAAACCGATATCCTACATAAGCCGAAGGATACCAATCGGTGAAGTATGAGAATGGTTCGTTCAAATCAGGATCGTTTTTGTAATACAGATAATATGATCTGTCAAACAGCATGGCAGCACCAAGACAAGCTTCGAAATGGTGGTTTTTTTGTCCGCTGACATAACAGAAATTCAGTAAATAATGATGAGTTGTATTTCCCCATATAATAGCATTCATTCCCCATCCTGCTCTGATATTCCATTGTGATTCTGGTTTCGAAAAAATATTTCTTTCATAAACCAGTGTGAATGCTGAAAAAACAAGGCTTGTGCCGGTAAAAACATAGATGTTGTTCTTAGTAACTTCACTTTTTGGTGTTAAGCTTTCGATAATCTGTTCTTGATCAGTAGTCTGACCAGCAACAAAACTAGAAGTAGCTGATACAAATATGAGGATTATGAGAATTGATGTTTTTAATTGCATCAAATTAAATTTTATAATGCAAAGTAAAGGTATTTATTGTATAAAACAATTTGAGTGCTCTAACCCAAATTGAGACTACTGTATGAAATTCCTGCAATCAAGAAAATAATAGCATATACAATTACTATGAGTACTCCAGTGATGACTCCCCAAATAAGAGTAGCTTTTGCCCAACTCGATTTACTTGGATTTGTGTCAGAGCTGAAAGCCCAAACAAACAGCATTATTGATCCTACTAACGGAATAGTCATCAGAAACATTGTAAGCATCCATTCTCCAGTCTTAACAGGTGGAAAAGTTTTGAATTTTTCGGGATGATTTTGCTGATATTGCTGTTGGTAATTAGTCTGCTGTTGTGGAGCCTGATATTGCTGTTGGTACTGCTGCGGTTGTTGTGGCTGCTGATAGTTTTGCTGATAATTTGTTTGTTGTGGCTGCTGATATTGTGGTTGACTAGCAGGAGTGACAGGTGGAGGAGCAGGAGTAACTGGTGGAATCGGCTGCTGATAGCTTTGTGGAGCTGGCTCAGGATTTACAGATTGATTTACCCTTCTTTCATTTTGCGGATCCGGATGATTAAAATCTTGCATAATCAGTTCTTTTTAGATTAATAATTCAAAAATAGCAAAAATCTATGTGTAAAATTTAAAATTTGTAAATTTTGTTCAAATTGGATAAAATTCTTTTAAATGCAAGAGATTCAGCGGAACGGATTTTGTCAATTATATTCACGCTTTATTCATTAAATCAACCAACTTGTTTGTGGTATTATAATTTCTGATGGATAGTTCTTTGTACACTGGTAACGAAATTAGTTTCGTTAGATAGCTTCGAGACGAAAGTGCTGTAAGTCTTGTAAAATACAATGCAAGGCTTCCACAGTGTGCACTGTCGACTCCATCCCGAACTTTTATTTGTTTAAAGACATCAGCTGCTGTTAAAGGTTCTCTGACAAAAACAAAATCATATTTATAATTGACTGGATCTACCCCGAACCCATTTGGGGATTCGTCTGCAATTTGTTGAAGTTGAATTTGGTCTATTAAAATTATTTTTGAATTATAGTTAAATGTCTTTGTAAGCTGACTTTCTATTTTTTCTGTTAGCATTCTGCTATCAGCGTTTTCAGACGTAAAAATAACATTCCCGCTCTGAATGTACGTTTGTACAGAAGCAAATCCCAAATCATCAAATGCTTTTTTTAAATTAATCATTTTAATTATGTTATTTCCACCTACATTTATTCCACGAAGAAGAGCAAGGTATTTCATTAAGTTAACGGTTTAAGATTTGAGTTCAAAATTAGCATTTAAGCCAATATCCAATGGGTTTTTGGAAAATATTCATTAAAATCCAATTATGCTGGTAAAGAAAAATAAAATGACGAGCCGTTATTAACTTCACTTTCGACCCAAATTGTGCCGCCCAACATTTCCACATAGGCTTTGGTAATAGATAAGCCAAGTCCGGCGCCTTGTTTTGCTTGTCTGTCTTCAATATCCGCCTGAACAAATCGGTTAAAGATTGCTTCCAATCTATTTTTAGGTATGCCAATGCCAGTATCTTTGACATAAAAAATAAATTTTGGGATATTGTTGTCGTGCGTTAGGTTATAACCCATTTCTATTGTTCCAGAAGGAGTGTATTTAATTGCATTTTTAACCAGATTGGTAAGAATTCCAATAAATTTTTCCTTATCTGTGTAAAGTTCTGTGTCAGTTAAATTTAGACCATAATTGCATGATAATGTTAATCCGTTCTTATCCGCTTCGGGTTTAAAGAAATTATAAATGTATTTTAACTGTTCATTGATTTTTAGATATGAAAGATTCAGTTTCATTTGTCCTGACTCTATTTTCGAGATGTCAATAATGTCGTTGATTATGTTAAGAAGTCTTATCCCGCTTTGTTCGATAATTTTGATGTATTCTTCGTGTTCCTCGCCAGTGAGTTTAGGCTCCTGTAGAAGTTCAGCAAATCCCAAAATCCCGTTCATAGGAGTCCTGATTTCGTGACTCATATTTGCCAGAAAAGCAGATTTTAGCCTATCACTTTCCTCAGCTTTATCTTTGGCTTTGTTAAGCTCCGCTTCGATTTGTTTTAATTCTGAGATATCTGTAATTGTTCCAACATAACCGATAATTTCGTTTTCGTTGTTTATTTCAGGTACTGCTTGGCCTAAAACCCATGAAACAGAACCATCACTGTGCAGAAATCTGTATTCGGCATAAGACGGTTTAAGCAGTTCTGTCGCTGCATCCCAGTTATGGAGAACAATTTTTCTATCGTCAGGATGAACTGCCTTAAGCCATCCATTACCCAATGCATCTTCTTTGTTAATGCCAGACATTGAGCACCATTTCTGGTTAACATAAATTGTGTAACCATCGGCTCTTGTTCTGAAAATTCCTACGGGTGAACTGTCAACCAAGGTTTGATATTTAATTTCGCTTTCTTGTATCGATTTCAGCGCTTCTTGCTTTACTTTTTCGGTCTCTTTACTCACAATCTCGTATTTCTGGCGATAAGATAGGGAATAGAAAACGTCTCTGAATGATGGCATTGTTGCAGTCTGACTTTCTTTGTCAAAGAATCTCAGGTAAATGTAAAAAAGTGTACTGTAAATAAATCCGACACTAATCTTAGCAATCAATCCAGATAGTAATAATTGTGTGAAATTGTCTTTAAGAACAAAAACCCCAACGGAGAAAACTGTGGCATCGAAACTTAGAACAATTAACATTGTAAAGAGAATTCTTAAAAAGAGCTGACGAATATACTTTGAGATAAATTCGAAAAGAACTATTACCAGAATAGCATCTAAAAACATTGTTAGTGTTCCGACAAAAAGAACCCAAGCGTTGTATTCAAAGAACCCAGTGGATACATTGAATGGATTGTATAATTCTGAAAATCCCAAATTCCAACTGAACATGTACAGAAGAACAGACATCAAGACATTTGCAATTAGAAGTGCGTAAATTATTTTACGCGTTTCCATAGCATCTTCTTTAATGTAAACGATAAGAACAGCAAATAGACTGCCTGCAAATAGCACCGTTGACCCTGGAGAAACAAAAATACCTTTAGCTATTTCGTAGTAAATTGTGCTTGCTAAAAAAACCTGTAGATACTGAAATAATCCGAGAGTGGTGAATAGCAAATAAAGTCCCATTTTCCCTCTCAAACGAAAAACGCTCAATAGTAAAATCGAAACAATTATACATTGAGATATCAGAATCAAAATTTGATTGTAATTAATTGCTTCCATAAAAATTAAAAACCTACAGTGCTTTTCCTCATGATTAAGGCGCAAAATTACAATTAATATTAATACAAACTGATAACTGACTAATTTCTAGCAGAGCAAATACATTTTTAAATTAATTCCGTTATAATTAAGAGTTTTTTAATATGGTAAAACCTATCAAGACTCAAAGATTTCTATTGTGGGATAGAAAAATCGAGGTTTTGTTCAGTACTCGATTACTTGGTTGTATTCCGAGTATAAATTGCAGCATATCTTAACCAAGCACTGAAGGTGCGCAAGTCCAAGCGAAAAGCGTAGCTTTTTGCTAAAATGAATAAAAAGCCTAAGCACTGAAAGTGCGGAAGAAAGCTTTCTCTAATAAATCATTTCAAAACATTTAGTGGCGTTTGCCCAGTGATTTCGGCTAAATCCTGAAATTTTCAACTGAGAATTGCAATCCTTTCTCTTGTGTGTAATCTGATATTAATTCTAAAGATCTGCGGGCTTTTTATTTCTCAAAACGGTCCAGTCATCCCAATAAATTTCGAGATTTTTGTTGTTCGAGCTCATATATTCTATCAATTTGTCGGAGGTGTAAAGTTTTAGTGGGTTTATATGAGTGTACCCATCAGGATATTTTTCGCGAGGATGCTGAGTATAGTTTGTAACGTCAAAAATTACAGTTTTTTCTCCACCGTCGGGAGTTACAGCCATATAAAATCGGCCGTTTGTTTGGTCTCCTTCTTTAAGATACAATTCAATCGTCATCCAAGTGCCAAACTGAATGGGGAACTCCTCGTTAATCTCTACCCACTCTGCATCCCAGCCACCAAGACGAATATCTCTATCACCAACAACTGCAAAGTACATTTCGTCAACTGGACCTTCCTCCAACTTAAACATGCTGATCGATACTCTGAATGGATTGCGCTCACCAGCAAAATTTGCGTTATTCCAAAACTCAAATATCGAAAGCCAATGTACTTTTTCTTCCCATTGCTTAAGGAATTCCATGTCGGGATGAATATACAGTCGTACAGTTTGGTAAAACTCTTTTATACATTGATTTTCGTTCATGTTAACCTGAACACGACCTTTTTTGTGATCACCTTCTCGTATGTGTGGTTCGATTATCTTAAATTTCAATACCTGATTATCGCCACCCGCAGGATCATCACAAATCTCAGCGTATCTTTGAGTTTTTTCGCCATCTTCGTAACTAATTTCGCAATAACCAACAGATGGATGTTCCTGTAGTAATGTCCAATCATTAAAAGAATCAAAAGCAGTATCAATTCCAGAGAAAGCTTCTTTACTCCATTTTGAGTCGTATGTAAGAGTTGTATTGTTAAATCCAGTTTGGAAAATCATTTCTTCGGTATCGTCGCACTCAACATTCCAATTAACACTCTTCTTGCAGGAGAATGTGCCTATAATAAGTATGGACATCAGAACAAAATAAAAGTACCTCATAAAATATCTTATTTAGTTGAACTAACGACCAAAAGTAGTGTTTTTGTTTTAATTGCTGTAATTTTAGAAATAATATAATCCCCAATGCTGTAATTCATAAACTAATTTTATATTTTTGTTTATTAGATTACGTTTAACTACCAAATATCAACATAATCAGGTTTTAAAAACAGTAATATGAACATTAAAACTTTTTTAGTCAAACGAGTTGAGCATTTGAGAAATGGGAAAAGAACAAAAGATGAAATAGACAAGCTAAATTCTTTGAAATTTCATAAATTGGTTCAGTATGTCTATGAGCATTCTACTTACTACAGAAGAGTTATCGAAAGTTGTAATATTGATATTTATCATTGTACTCCACAGGATTTTCCAATTTTAACTAAGAAAACTTTAATGGAGAATTTTGACGACATTGTTACTGATACTCACATCACAAAGAAACGAATTAGCGAGTTCCTTTCACGATCCTCAAATCCGATGGAATTGTACTTAAATAAATACTATGTAATTCACACCTCTGGATCGTCTGGAGAAATTGGCTTTTTTGTTTTCTCTGCAGAAGATTGGGGCAAGGGAATTGCACATAGTTTCAAGTCTCCAATTCTAAGTTTTAAAAAGAAAATTCGTAAAAGAATTGCATTTTATGGAGCAATCAGTGGTCACTACGCAGGTGTAACATTTGCCTCTACAACTCAAAAATCTATATTGAGTAAAATTTACAAAACGAAAATGTTTGACATAAATTCACCGGTGCAAAAAATAATTGAAGAATTAGACCTTTTCCAACCAGATGTAATTATTGGTTATCCGTCGGGTGTTAAAATTCTAGCGGAAAGGCAACTTTCAGGGGAACTGCATATTAATCCGTTTGCTATTCAATTAAGTGGAGAAGTTTTGTGTGATAGTGACCGAAAGCTAATTGAACAAGCATTCAATAAGGCTTTAGTTCTTAACTTTTATTCCTGTTCCGAACATCTTCTATTGGGTTATTCTTGTTCAAATTTTGGATGTATGTATCTTTTTGAAGATGACATCATTTTTGATATTAGAGAAAATGATCTTTTAGTAACCAATCTTTTCAATTATACTTTGCCACTTATTAGATATCAAATGAATGATATTTTAATACCCAAAAAAGACAAGGTTTTAAATGCTAAATACCCATATACCCAGGTCGAGGAGATAGTAGGAAGGATGGAGAATGCACCAATATTTAAGAATTCTGGTGGTGATCTAGACTTTATTAGTCCTCATATGATTACAGAATTTTATAATAAAGATTTAAGACTATTTCAGATGCAGGTATTGGATAAAGAGAACTTTGTTTTTAAAGTTGTACTTAACACGAATATCGAAAAAGAATTTGAAATAACTGTAGTTGACGACATTAGTCAAAAGCTAAATAACATTTTGAAGAATAAAAATCTGGAAAATGTTAAGTATAAAGTTGATGTTGTTGATAATATTGAGATAAGCAATAAAACAGGTAAATTTAAATTAATAGTCTAATTATACTGATTCTTGCGAGAATATTACCCACAACTGAACGAGATTGTATTCTAGACCTATTTACTTATCTGACTATTTACTAATTCGGTGTTATATTGTTTGGGATAAAAAAAAGCCACACGAAAAATCGTGTGGCAGTTTAGGCTTTAATAAAATTCTATTCTGATTTTACTTCAGATTTTTAGGGATTCTTCCACTTTTGTTGCATTCAGAACGCAGTCTTCTGCCGACAATTCGTTCCACCATGTTACCAATTTCAAGAACTTTGTCAACGTTAAGGTTGGTTTCGATTCCCATTTCGTCCATCATTACAACGAGGTCTTCGGTGCAAACTAAACCTGCCAGACTTGGGTCTTTGTAGTAATAATCACCTGTTCCTGCGACTGGCACACCGCTTACAAAGTTTGCAGGCTGTCCACCAATTCCTCCCATTGATGCTTCGTAGTTTGTCATTCCGGCCTGCAATGCTGCAAGTACGTTAGCCAAAGCCCAGCCTCTAGTTGAGTGGAAATGTACGATATGTTTTGATGGGTCCTGGAAGTGATCCATAATCATCGAAAAATATTTGTAAACACGGTCAGGAGAAGCTGAACCATCATGATCGGCATGTTCAACGTCGCTTGCTCCAATATCTAACCATCTCTGAGCAAATTCAACTGCTTTCGACATTTCGGTTGGTCCTTCGATTGGGCAACCCCAGATTGTACTAACGGTTCCGTTTACTTTAATGCCAGCATCTTTTGCTTGTTTTATGCAGCCTTCAGCAATTTTAAAATATTCAGCAATTGATAATCCTGAATTTTTATACTGATGTGATTCGCTTGTTGAAACCATCATTAAAATTCTATCAGGACCCAAGCCTTGCTTTTTAAGTTCAATAGCTCTTTCAACTGCTTTTTCGCGAATTGTAATTGCTGTTAAGCTTACATCGTTGATGAGATGCTTGATTGCTTTACTTGTTCTTACTCCTGTGAGAACCTCTTCGGCATCTTTAAATTGAGGCATTCCCTTTGGATTGCCGAGGTTGGTTACTTCGATGTGCTTAAATCCAGCTAGAATAAGTTGCTCCGAAAGCCAAATTTTAGCTTCTGTTGGGATGAATTTTTCCTCGTGTTGGAAACCATCTCTTACGGTTATGTCACCGATCGTTACTTTTTTTGGGTAGTTCATAGTTATTTTTGTTTTATATTAGTATTCATTGTTGAGATTTGAAATGTTATTGATTTAAAAAATCTCCTTTGCTCTGATTGCTGCTTTGTTCAGAATGCTCCTATCAATATTGTTTTCAATAGAATTTTCTTGACAAAATGATAAAAGATTTTCGGTACTTAGATTTTTTATCATGTCTAGTCCCGACATAGGACATCCGCCTAGGCCAAGGATAACAGAATCAAAATTTCTACAACCGGCATCGAATGCTGCAGCAGTTTTTTCTTTCCATGTTGGTTCAGATGAGTGCAAATGAAGTCCGAATTCTATTTCTGGAAATGCGGAAATGCACATCTCAGTAACTTTTCTTATCATCTCGGCATCGCCACACGCTAATGTGTCGGCAAGTACGACCTTTTTTACATTGCAAGTTTTGATTTCGTCAATTGCTGAAATTACTAGTTCTGGATTGAAAATATCTCCGTAAGGATTTCCAAATGCTAGGCATAAGTTTACAATCGTTGATTTATTGTTACGCTGGCACAGTTCATTAATTCGTTTTAGGGTTTCAAGTCCTTCAGACATTGAAGCATTAGTGTTGCGCTTTAAGAATGTAGGCGAAACCGAATACAGAAAACCAAGAGAATTGATTTTTTCGAAATTCATTGCTTTTTCGGCACCTGTATAATTACCGACTGTTACCATTATTCCTGTCCTTGAGTCGGAAATGTCAATTTTTTCCAGTACTTCGGCGGTATCTTTAAGATTAGGCACAGCAGTCGGTGAAACAAAACTTCCAACATCAATATTGTAGAACCCGGCTTTAAGTAAAATGTTTATGTAATCAGCTTTTTCCTGAGCAGACACAATTCTCTGAGTCGCCTGAAATGATTCACGCGGAGATTCAGTTATCTTGATTATGTCAGGTTTGTGCACCATAAACAATATTAATATTACCAAAAATCTCAATATTTGTGAAACCGGTAAGGAATAAAGATGTTCAAAAACCTGCTAAGGCAGTAAGTTTATAGAAACCTAAAGCCTTAACAAGTAAATATCTTAGCAGCCGATTAATCTTGAAATAACAAGTCTTTGAATTTCTGCTGTTCCTTCGCCGATTTGCAATAATCTCTGATCTCTGTAAAAACGTTCTACAGCATAGTCTTTCATGAGTCCATAACCACCATGAATCTGAACAGCTTCGTCTGCAACTTCTTTAGCGATATCGCCACAATATAATTTAGCCATAGCAGCTTCTTTTCCGAAAGGCATTTTATTGTCTTTCAGCCAGCAAGCTTTGTAAAGCAGGTTTCTTCCCAATTCGATTTTTAGAGCCATATCTGCTAATTTGAAAGCGATAGCCTGAAATTTGCAAATAGGTTTACCGAATTGTTTTCTTTGCTGAGAATATTCGAGAGCCATTTCGAAAGCTCCCTGAGCCAAACCAAGGCCCATAGCTCCAATAGAAAGACGACCGTTATCCAATGTGCTCAACATGATTTTGGAACCTTGTCCAATTGCACCTAGTTGATTAGCTTCTGGGACTTGACAATCGTCGAGGAAAAGTTCGGCAGTATCAGATGCGCGCCACATCATTTTGTTTTTCATCGGTTTTTGTGTGTAGCCGGGAGTTCCATTTTCTACCAGAATTGTAGTAAACTCCATACTTCCGTCAGGGCCTTCAGTAACTGCTTGAATAGTTGAACCTAATGCCAGTTCGTTTGATGAATTTGTAATGAATGTTTTGCTTCCGGTAATATGCCAAATGCCGTCTTTGAGGAATGCCTTTGTTTTTGAACCACGTGAGTCAGAACCAGCT
>Ga0209800_10003691_pt1 | contig 11902 bp, 6 predicted proteins | sample Higcelweek8metaG_FD_187174 | JGI IMG/M metagenome (GOLD analysis project Ga0209800, IMG submission 187174) | Freshwater pond sediment microbial communities from the University of Edinburgh, under environmental carbon perturbations - High... | ecosystem: Environmental > Aquatic > Freshwater >... | reverse complement strand
GAAGATTCTTCTGTGTCTTGTCCGCAACCCGCCCCATCTTTGTTTCATCCACTGCCATTTGCGCCCAGCGTTCTGCATGGGCGACCGAGGCGCTGCGTATGGCTTTGATAACCGCCCGGCGCTGTGTAAGGCTTTGATCCTGAAAAACCCTCTGCGCCTGTTCTGCAGCGGTAACGGCAGCGTCTACGCTGGAGAAGATAACCTGCCGGGTGAAGCTTTGCTCTGTACTCATGGTGGTTCCTTGCTGGTATTCAGTTCTTGATCACAATCTTTATCGCCTGTTCCGCTGCTGCATTTTCAAAAACGGCGTATGCCTTGATGATTTCAGACAAGTTGAAGCGGTGGCTCACCAGCTTCTTTGCATCCAGATGCCCTGCCTGAATCATCTTGAGCAGCATCGGCGTTGAACCAGCATCCACCAGACGGGTGGTGAGTGTGATGTTGGCGGCCCAAAGCCTTTCAAGGTGCAGCGCTACCGGCTTTCCATGCACCCCCACGTTGGCTATCCGCCCGCCGGGGCTGATGATCGCCTGACAGATATCAAAGGTGGCTGAGATGCCCACCGCCTCAATCGCCACATCCACCCCGTTCCCCTGTGTCAGCGCCATGACCTGTTCAACAGCCTTTCCATCGGAACTGTTGACGACCTTGGTTGCGCCGAACGAACGGGCAACCTCCAGACGGTTGTCATCAAGATCGATCATGATGATCTCGGCAGGGGAGTAAAGACGTGTGGTGAGCAGCACGGCAAGGCCGACCGGACCGGCGCCGACAATCGCCACGCTGTCCCCCGGCTTCACCTGCCCGCAGAGTGTCCCGCATTCCATGGCAGTTGGCAGGTTACAGCTGAGCATGACCACCGCTTCGTCATCAATATCAGCTGGCAGCCGGTACAAACCGGTGTCGGCAAACGGGATCCTGACGTATTCGGCCTGGGTTCCGTCAATACTGTTACCCAGTAACCAACCACCGTGCAGACAGTGGGACTGCATCCCTTTTTTGCAGAAACTGCATCTGCCGCAGGAGGTAATCAGGGAGATCAGAACCTTATCCCCCTTGTGGAAATCCATGACGTGGGTTCCGATTGTCTCGACTATTCCCACCCCTTCATGGCCAAGGATACGTCCGTCGGTGACGGTCGGGACGTCCCCTTTCAGGATATGCAGATCAGTCCCGCAGATACTGGTGGTGGTGATCCGTATAACCGCGTCGGTTGCCTCGACAAGCTTCGGCTTTGGCCGGTTCTCCAGCGCCAGCTGATTCGGTCCGTGAAAGACAAGGGCCTTCATGGTGGTCATTTTATGTCCGCTAACGGCAGTTCTTGTCATAGCCTATTCCTCTTTATGAAGCCCTAAAACTTAGGTACTTGAACAAATTAATGTACCGCTGTAGGGGCGACGCCAACGGCTCGCCCGTATTTTGATCTGGCGCAATAATAAACATTGTTGACTACTGCAACAGGGCGACCCGCTGGGATCGCCCCTACAAAAAGGGTATATCAATATTTTCTGCGTCCCTTACCCCAGTTGATTGCTTTTCGCCATTGAGCGCCCCGCACTCAGCAGGGCCTCGGGACAGTCCAGACGATCGGTGTGAACCTCAATGAACACCAGCTCTTCAGCCGTCGCGGCCTGTTCCAGAGCAGCTTCAAGTTCTCCTTCGGTGCGGACATCAAAGCCGATCCCGCCTCCAAACACCTCCAACAGCTTGTGATAGTGCCAGGGCTGGATATCGTTGTAGCTGTGATCAACAATCACCCGCTCAATGGTATAGCCATCATTGTTGATCAGAAAGATGATCGGCTTGATCCGGTTGCGAATCATGGTGGAGAGATCCTGGCAGGTTACCTGAAAAGCACCATCCCCCACAAACAGCACCACCCGCCGGTCCGGCGCGGCCATGCCAGCCCCCAGGGTTGCCCCGACGGTATAGCCTATCGATCCATAAAAGGTCTGTCCGATAAAGGTAGCTCCCTTTGGCATCAGCATCTCTGCAGCACTGAAGAGCGCCAGGCCTGTTTCTGCAATGACGATGGCGTTGTCTTCAATAAAGTGACTCATCCGATCAAAGAAGCGCTTGATGGTAAGCGGTTGTGGCGGTTCAGGCCGATACGGCTCGGTATTGCGATGTATGCAGCCGTCAACAGCGCTTTGGATCTCAATGGCTGTAGTGGTCCGGCCTGAAAGCTGCTCCGTCAGCCCACCTATGAATTCATGCAGATTTACGTTCGCGTACTGGTGGTGTTTGATCTTCACGGAACGGATGGTGGCGCTGATTGTCTTTGCGTCATCAAGATGCGTTGTAAAACCACCCGTGTTGAAATCGGTCATCAAGGCCCCAAGCTGGAGAATACAGTCTGCGGATTCCACCAGTTGCCGTACACAGTCACGGCTGCGATCCCCTTCAAAGAGGCCGACGAACTGCGGGTGATGTTCTGAAAGGACCGCCTTGCCCAACATCATGGTGACGAAGGGGAAACCGGTTTTGTCCACTAATCCGGCGAACTCATTGTGCAGTTTGAAGCGCAGCAGCTCCACATCACCAATCACCACCGGTTTCTGTGCGGTAGCCAGCATACCAAGCGCTTCCCTGATCGCTTCCTTGAGCGCATCCTGATCACCGGGAGCGGTCCGTATTGGCAGGAGAAAACCGTCCGGTCGTTTACAACTCATCATCACTACGTCAGAGGGGAAACTGATGTACACCGGTTGCTGGTGAAAAAGGCAGGCTGACAAAACCCGGTCGATTTCAGCCGGAGCGGTTTCACCAGAGGCAAGCTGGGTTGAGGCTACCGTGATCTGTTCATACATCTTCAGCGGGATCTGATAATCGCCCAGGGTATGATGCAACAGCGGTCGTGTGCTGAAATTGATGGTTGCGGGTGAACCGGTGATCACCACCACCGGTACCCGTTCGGCAAAGGAGCCTGCTACACCGTTAATGGCGCTTAATTCACCGACCGCGTAGGTGGTTGAAAATGCGCCGATACCCTTGATGCGGGCGTAGCCATCGGCGGCGTAGGCGGCGTTTAGTTCATTACAGGTGCCGACATACTTGACCTTGCTCTTCAAGACCTGATTGAAGAAACCCAGGACAAAATCACCGGGCACACCAAAGAGATGATCCAGACCGATCTCTTTCAAACGGGTCAGCAGGTACTCTGCAACCGTTATCTCCGAGCTTTTCATACTGCTCCATTCCCGCCATCTCTCAAATCAATGATTTCAAGGCGCAGGTTCTTTTTGGGATTTGCTTTGGAAGGGCCTTCAGTAAAAAGTATCAGCTGCCTTGGCAGCTCTTCATTCTCTACCCAGCATCTGGCAAAACGGTTCCAGTCCTGCGGGTACTCAGGCAGATGTACCGGCGATACGCCAAACGAGAATTGCAATCCCCGGCAGGTTGTTTCCTGCGGGCTGACCGCTGCAATCCAGACCGGCAGCTTGAAGCGGGAAACCATCCGGGCAGTATGGCCGGTAACGGTGGGGACGATGACGGCAGTGGGCTCCAGACGAGCCACGGTTTGCTGGATGCTGCGCGATAAAAGATCCAGAAAATGGAGATCGCCTGCAAGGTTGTAGCTGGCAAAGGTATCCCGGACGCTGGGATCACTACGATACGGTTCAGTGGCAGCAGCGGTTCTGGCCAGCATCTGTACCGCCTCCACCGGATATTTCCCCATCGCCGATTCTTCGGAAAGCATCAGACAGTCGGTGCCGTCCAGAACAGCATTGGCAACATCGGTGGCTTCAGCCCTGGTCGGACGATACTGTTCCACCATTGATTCCAGCATCTGTGTTGCCGTAATCACCGGCTTGCCAAACAGGTTGGCCCTGCAGATCAACTGTTTCTGAACCACGGCAATGCCTTCCAGAGCGGTTTCCACCCCCAGATCGCCACGGGCAACCATGATCCCGTCTGAAGCCTTCAGTATCTCATCAATGTGGTCCAGCGCCCGTGCCCGTTCAATCTTGGCAATAATAAACGGCTGATACCCCAGCGCTGCCGCTGCATTCCGCACCGCCTCAACATCAGCCGCTGTCTCTACAAAGGATTGACTGAGCGCATCCACACCGTTTTCCAGTGCAAACTTCAGACAGGCATGGTCCTGCCCGGTAAAGGCGCAGACCCCAAGATCGATCCCTGGCAGATTCAACCCCTTGTGTGAACGCAACTCCCCACCGGCAAGCACCCGACACTGGACATCGTTGTCCACAACCCTTTCAACCTCCAGCTGAATAATGCCATCGTTCAGAAACAGGATATCCTGCGGTTTGACCACTGCAGGGAGTGACGGGAAGTTAACTGAAACCCGCTGTAGATCACCGATAATGTCGGCGGTGGTTAAGGTAAACAGCTCTCCCTGTTGCAAGGTGACCGGTTCTTCAGCCAGTTGTCCTATGCGGATCTTCGGGCCAGGCAGGTCAGCCATGATCGTTACAGGATTACCAGCCATACAGGCTGCCCGACGAAGATTGTTGATCACCATTGTATGCCAGGCAAAATCACCATGGGAAAAGTTGAGACGGGCGATGTTCATCCCCGCCAGCAGCATCTGTCGCAATATGACGGGTGACTCAGATGCCGGACCAATTGTGCAGACAATCTTTGTTTTGTTGAGTGCCAGCGTCATTCGCTATCCTCCTGATATGGTTGTATTCTTTTGCATCAGTGGCAAGATTGCACGACAAAAGCAATTAACGTGCCCCTGTTAATTATTACGATAACCATATGATTTTTAACGATAAAATAAAAAGAAGGACGTAATGCAGGAGGAGCGAGAATGACGGTATCCATCATATCTAACATAACTGCCAAATAGTGCAGGCGGTTATGCTGAATGGGTAAAGATAGTTTGAACGCCTCCTGTCACCACAAAATCCCCGTACCATGTTGAGGTTCCGTCAAATGCTGAGGGCGAACAGTTTTCTTGCGTCTGTACGCTTCTTGCCTCAAATCGTTTAACAGCATGTTTTCTCTAAACAAATATAGTTCGTAAAGTAATTTTGAGGCTTGGCAGGCTAGTTGCTCCTAGTCATCGTGAATGCTGGTCATTGTATCTCAAACGCCCCATGTACGTTCTCGAGAGGCAAATGGATCACTGAATCAGGTGTCAAGAATGTTTTTGCGAGGTGAACTATGGAGAGGGCTATTCAGGAGATGTCAGGAAATACACAACCGTGCTTGAAAAGTTTGGAAAGGAGGCTGTATGAAAAGATTTGAGGCGCTGAAAACGTATTTGCTACCCATGCTGATTCTTGGTGTTTTTATGATCCTGCCAGGATGTGGCGGAGGTGGAGGTGGTATTTTTGGAGGAGGCGAATGGGATAAACCGCACACTCCAACCATTACCGCCTATTCGTTTGTCGGGTTCCCTGCAGCTTCTGGCGTTATCAATGAACCGGCCAAGACCATTGCGGTGACCCTGCCGTTTGGGACAAACGTAACGAATCTGGTTGCAACCTATACAACTACAGGGACCGCGGTAAAAGTAGGTGCTGTGGTTCAGACAAACGGGACAACAGCCAACAACTTTACCGCTCCGGTACTCTATACGGTAACTGCGGCTGACGGCACAACCGCAACCTACACCGTAACCATCACCATCGCCCCGAACAGCGCCAAGGCGATTACCGCTGATTCGTTTGTCGGCTTTTCCGCGTTTCCTGGGGTTATCAATGAACCGGCCAAAACCATAGCGGTTATCCTGCCATTTGGAACAAATCTAACAAACCTGATTGCAACATTCACCATCACCGGAAAAAATGCTGCAGTGTCTGGTGTGCAGCAGACAAGCGGATCAACCCCCAACAATTTCAGCGCTCCTGTGTTATATACAGTAACTGCTGACGATGGTTCAACGGCAACCTATACCGTGACTGTCGTCATTGCCCCGAACACTGCCAAGGCGATTACCGCCTATTCATTTGTCGGCTTCTCGGCCGCTCCGGGCGTTGTCAATGAATCCGCCAAGACCATTGCAATGACCCTGCCGTCCGGGACAGACGTAAGGACTTTGATTGCGACATTTGCAACCACCGGAAAAAGTGTAGCGGTGGGAGGCGTGACACAGATAAGTGGCACAACCTCAAATAACTTTACCGCACCAGTGATCTATACGGTAACCGCAGCCGATGGTTCATCAGCAGCTTATACGGTTACGGTAACGCTTGCGCCAAGCTCAGCCAAGGCGATTACAGCCTACTCATTTGTCGGATTCCCCTCGTTTCAGGGAGTCATAAACGAACCTGCTAAAACCATCGCCGTGACCCTGCCGTTTGGGACGAATGTAACAACTTTGATAGCAGCATTCACCACTACCGGCACTATCGTAAAAGTAGGTTCTACGATTCAGACAAGTACTGCCACGCCGAATACCTTTACCGCTCCGGTGGGTTACACGGTAATTGCAGCCGATGGTTCATCAGTAGCTTATACCGTAACGGTAACACTTGCGCCGAGCCCGGCCAAGGCGATTACGGCCTATTCCTTTGTCGGATTTCCTGCAGCTCCGGGGGTTATAAACGAATCCGCCAAAACCATTGCCGTGACCCTGCCCTTTGGAACAGATCCAACCGCACTGATTGCAACATTCACCACCACCGGCACCATCGTAAAGGTAGGCACAGCAATTCAGACCAGCACAGCCACACTGAATAACTTCACGTTACCAGTGATCTATACGGTAACCGCAGCCGATGGTTCAACAGCAGCTTATACCGTAACGGTAACCATAGTCTCAAATCCGGCCAAGGCGATTACTGCCTACTCGTTTGTTGGATTTCCCGCCTTTGCTGGCGTTATTAACGAATCTGCCAAGACCATTGCAGTGAACCTGCCGTTCGGGACCGATCTAACCACCCTGATTGCGGCATTTACTACCACAGGCACCATCGTCAAGGTTGGCGCTACAGTGCAGACCAGCACAGCCACTCTGAATAACTTTACCGCCCCGGTGGTCTATACGGTAACCGCAGCCGATGGTTCAACAGCGGCTTATACTGTAACGGTCACACTTGCGCCAAGCCCGGCCAAAGCGATTACGGCCTATTCCTTTGTCGGATTCCCAGCGGCACCGGGGGTTATCAATGAAGCGGCTAAAAACATTACCGTGACCCTACCTTTTGGGACAGATGTCACCACCCTGATTGCAGCATTCACCACTACTGGCACCATCGTCAAGGTTGGCGCTACAGTGCAGACCAGCACAGCCACACTGAATAACTTCACGGCACCGGTGGTCTATACGGTAACCGCAGCCGATGGTTCAACAGCAGCTTATACCGTAACGGTCATGCTCGCCCTGAACCCGGCCAAGGCTATTACCGCTTACTCCTTTGTCGGATTTCCCGCAGCTCCCGTGGTTATTAATGAGCCGGCAAAGTCCATCGCGGTGACCCTGCCCTTTGGTACAGATGTCACCACCCTGATAGCAGCATTCACCACCACTGGCACCATCGTCAAGGTAGGCGCTACAGTTCAAACCAGCACAGCCACACTGAATAATTTTACCGCTCCTGTGGTCTATACGGTAACTGCGGCCGATGGTACAACAGTAGCCTACACGGTAACGGTTACGCTCGCTCTGAACCCGGCCAAAGCGATTACCTCGTTTTTCTTTGTCGGGTTCGCCTCATCTCCTGGAGCTATCAATGAACTGGCCAAAACCATCTCGGTGACTCTTCCGCCAGGAACAGATGTCACCACCCTGATTGCCACCTTTGCGACTACCGGGACCATTGTCAAAATAGGCGCTGCAGTGCAGACCAGCACGGCAACCATAAACAACTTCACCCTTCCGGTAGTCTACACGGTAACTGCGGCTGATAGCTCAACCGCAAACTATACCGTAACCGTAACTCTTGGATTAGGTCCAGCACCGGCAGCTCTTGGGACAGCCGCACCGTACGGCGGTTTTGGCGGTGGCGCCGGAATGACTAACCAGGGGCTTCTTAGCGTGATCACCGGCGATATCGGGAGTACGTCTGCTTCTACGCTGATGACCGGATTCCATGACAGCACCGGTGATGAATATACGCAAACACCGCTTAATAAAGGAAATGTGACCGGAAGAATATACACTGATGCCCCGCCGCCAGTAATATTTACAACAGGTCCTTTCGGCGGAACTGCTGCAACAAAGGCGATTGCAGACGCAGCAGCAGCCGACGCTCTTATCGCATATAACTACCTTGCCGGACTTCCGGGAGGAGCCTTTGCAGGCGCTGGCGAACTGGGTGGTCTTACTCTTCCCCCCGGCACCTATACCTCTGCAACTACCTTTAAATTAACCTCCGGGGATCTTACCCTTAATGGTGGTCCGAATGATATCTGGGTCTTCCAGGTGGGATCAGGACTTACGATTGGCGCTCCGGGATTCCCCCGCAGCGTTACCCTGACCGGCGGTGCACAGGCCAAAAACGTTTTTTGGCAGGTCACCAGTGCAGCCCGGATTGAAGACAGATGTAACATGGTGGGAACCATCATCGCTACTTCAGGTGTCACCATTTCTACAGCTGGCCAATTATCAACAACAACGCTGAATGGCCGGGCATTGTCGCTGGTGGCTTCGGTTACCATGGTAAACACGCTCATTAACGTGCCTGCACCGTAAGAGATGAGTTATTCAGTCTGAAAGCGGAATAGAAAAAGAGGGGATGGGTTCACCTGTCTCCTCTTTTCTCTCCCTTCAGCAAACGGGAAAAGCAGCATACAAGCAAGCAAAAGGAGGTATTTGATGAAAAAGATAGTTTCAGTAGTGCCTGTCATAAAGAAGATGGCCCCGGTGGTATTGGTCTCGCTTTTTATGCTCCCCTTGACGGCCCATTCCGAGATAAAGGCGGGCAGTGTGGAATTCAGTCCATTCGTCGGGATTAATATCTTTGAAAACAGACAGAATCTGGACAACATGCCGGTTTTTGGTGGTCGGATCGGCTACAATATTACAAACCGTTTTGGGATAGAGGCAGCTGGAGAATATGTCAGAAGCAGCGTTGATGACAAATCAAAGAAATTCAGCAGCGAAGGACAGTTTACCAGCCCCATTGATGGCGTGAATATTACCTTTTATCATCTGGATCTGCTCTATCATTTTTTTCCTGATGGTGATTTTAATCCTTTTATAGCCGCCGGTTATGGTGCGGTTAACTATAGCCCAAAGATTAATAACAAGAATATGTCCGTTATCAACTTTGGTGTAGGGGCGAAATACTGGCTGTCAGATATGATCGCGCTCAGGGTTGATATCAGGGACAATATGGTGTTTGATGAACAGATCAATAACATTCAAGCCACGTTTGGAGCCGTTCTGGCGTTAGGCGGGAAGTCAAAAGCGGCCCCTGCTCCGGTGGACAAGCCATTGGACAGCGATGGTGATGGCGTAGCCGATCAATTTGACAAATGTCCACACACGCCGCCTGGCGTAGCCGTAGACAAGGATGGCTGCCCGCTTGACAGCGACGGGGACGGCATACCGGATTATCTTGATAAATGCCCGGATACCCCTGCTGGCGTAACCGTAGGCAAATATGGCTGCCCGTACCTTATCGAGAAGGTCGTTATCATCGTATCTGACCCCAAGGTTGAAGAGGTTGTTCAGGAAAAATCAAAGACTGCCATAGATGAGCCAAAGGTTATTATTCTTGCTTTTGATGATGTGCATTTTGGATTTGATCAATCAACCCTGACGCCGGATGCGAAGACTATCCTGAAAAAGAATGTACAACTGCTGAAAGAAAACCCGAAAGCCAAAATCCGTGTTGCCGGCTACACCTCCGCTTCCGGCACCAAAGAGTACAATCAGAAGTTAAGTGAAAGAAGAGCCAAGGCTGTTCAGGAATACCTGATCTCTGAGGGTGTTATCAAACCGGACAGGCTTGCCACAATCGGCTATGGCGAGACACACCCGGCTGCCTATGAGGCAGCTCCTTCAGAGCTGTACTCGCCTGCGGCAAAATCAAACATGCGGGTTCTTTTTGAGATTATTCTGGAATAGCAAAATGTATGGATATTCGTTTTTACAATCAAGTTAAGACTTAGACCCTAAAGGTTTTTAAAACCTTTAGGGTCTACTATCTTAGCGTTTTAAATGATATTTACAGGTTTATCACTACAGACCGAACAGCTGGAATGCGGAATGAGCGGCGTGGCGTCCATGGCCACGGTTTGTACGATACAGCGATTCAAGATCAGTACGTGTGTTTGCGATAATCTTGCCCGGCAGCTCCGGGAGATAGTCACCCCCGTACAGTGTGTTGGCCCTGTTGAATTTTACGAGGGCGGCACGGTGGTTATCAAGGGATAACAGCCTGAGCCCTTCCAGTACGGCGCCATGAAACTCAAGCGCATCAAGATGGATACGCTGCTGATCGATCCGTATCCCGTCCTGTCCTGTAATCAGCGGGTTAAAGCCCAGCTCCTTGATCAGAAAAACCTTGAGTGGCCGGATACAGCTCTGTTCAAGCCGGTTCCTGCTGACACGTGTCACCGGTACATTCCAGAGAGAGCGGCAGATCCGGTCCCAGGTAACGTAGAGGTCCAGTGGAGAAAGCAGCGAGCAAAAAAACAGTTTTATTGTTTCGTCTGGCCAATCTGCTTCAACAAGCTTTCCATCAATCAGAATGCTGAAGCGGCCCAGAGTCAAAATTTCCAGCGTGGTGTCTGCTGTCATCATGGGACTCCGCCTGAATGCATTACAACCGTGAGTGTAAAAATACGTGCGACAGTGTTCATGCTTCGCCAAGCAACTAAAACGCAACTTGTGTGCCAGCACTGCGAAACAGGTACCGAGAACTTAACACATCTGATTTATTGACTTTTAACAAACAAACTGGCCGGATAAAAGCGAAGCCATCAAGAAAATCTGTCACCATTAACATAACTGTCTTATCTGATGGATAACAAAATGCGGATTGGCAGACCAAATAGGTTCGATACATTCAAAGGAAAAACTGCTATAGCTATCACTATGAAAAAATTACAGAAACCGATCAGCAACGCCAATCAGGGACGACGGTTTTCATCCAAAGACCCTCCGCTTACGCAGGAGCCTCTTCTGTTCCCGATTGTCGGTATTGGTGCCTCCGCTGGAGGACTGGAGGCGCTGGAGCTGTTTTTGGGGCACCTGCCTGAAAAGAGCGGCATGGCCTTTGTGATTGTGCAACACCTTGATCCTACCCACAAAGGGATCTTGCCTGAACTGCTCCAGCGTACCACCCGGATGGATGTTTTTCAGGTTACCGACCTGATGCCGGTTACCCCTGACTCGGTCTATGTAATCCCCCCCAACAGCGATATGTCCATCTTGCATGGCATACTCCACCTGTTTGAACCAGCTGCCCCCCGTGGCCTGCGCCTTCCTATTGATTCGTTCCTGCTCTCTCTGGCTGAAGACCGGCACAAACAGAGCATCGGTGTAATCCTCTCCGGCATGGGATCGGACGGGACCATCGGCCTGCGGGCCATCAAGGAAAAAGGGGGGTTGACCCTGGTACAGGAACCGGCCTCCGCAAAGTTCGACAGTATGCCCAAAAGCGCCATTGCAGCCGGAGTAGCTGATCTGGTGGCCCCGGCAGAGCAGCTGCCGGCAAAGATTATTGAGTCCTTCCGGCATGTTCGTATCGCCAGACCTGAAATATCGGTTGATGACAAAAACAAGAGCGGGCTGGACAAGATCCTTATTTTGTTACGAACCAAGACCGGACAGGATTTTTCTCTGTACAAGCAAAACACCGTGTACCGGCGGATCGAACGGCGCATGGCCATTCACCAGCTCGGCAATATCGCCTTCTATGTCCGCTATCTACAGGAAAACCCTCAGGAACTTGAATTTCTCTTTAAAGAACTGCTGATTGGAGTGACCAGCTTTTTTCGCGACCCGGAGGTCTGGAAACAGCTGCAGGAAAAA
>Ga0209800_10003686_pt1 | contig 11917 bp, 13 predicted proteins | sample Higcelweek8metaG_FD_187174 | JGI IMG/M metagenome (GOLD analysis project Ga0209800, IMG submission 187174) | Freshwater pond sediment microbial communities from the University of Edinburgh, under environmental carbon perturbations - High... | ecosystem: Environmental > Aquatic > Freshwater >... | reverse complement strand
ACTCGGCGCTCTGGCGAGCTGACCAGAACATTGTATCCATATAAGACTCCTTGTCCTGAAATTTGAAAATTTAAAGATTGCTAATAAGCTATATTAAATTACGCGTTTATTCAAGTTTTCCGGCCGGAGGGGCCGGTATCGAGCTCTGGCGCATCGGAAATCGATCCGGCGAGCCAGGCATTCCCGGGGCCTTAGACTACAACATTTTCCTGTGATAGTATATTCCCCACAATGAGAGTATTGCTAACGGGAGCCTCGGGGCTGCTCGGCCGCGCGATTTTAGCCGGACTGCGCGGCCGTCGAGATATAGAACTCACCGGAACCGCCTTTTCGAGAGCCCGAACTCCCGTGATCAAGGCTGACCTGACCGACCCCGCCGAAGTGGGGGCGCTCTTCGCCGCGGCGAAGCCCGATTTCGTGATTCACGCCGCTGCGGAACGCCGTCCCGACATCGTCGACAGGAACCCCAGCCAGGCCAGAGCGCTCAATGTCGCCGCCACGGAGACGGTCGCCCGAGCCTGCGCCAAGAGCGGAGCCTTTCTGCTGTATATTTCCACCGACTATGTGTTCGACGGATCCAACCCGCCCTATTTTCCCGATTCGCCCGTGAATCCTCTCAACGAGTACGGCAGGCTCAAACTCGAAGGGGAGGCGCGCGTCGCCGCCATGGCGGCGGCGAAGGCCGCGATACTCAGGTTGCCCATCCTCTACGGCCCGGTCGAAAGACTCGACGAATCCGCGGTCACGGAACTCGCCTCGCTTCTCAAGAAAGGACAGGCATGCAGGGTCGATAATTGGGCGCGCAGATACCCCCTTCATGTCGACGATGTCGCCGCCGCGATTGAAAAAATCATCGACGCGACCGCGTCGCGATCCGGCGGACCGACCGCCGGCGGAAGGGGAGCCGTCCATCAGTCCGGGCTGCCGATCTATCTCCTTTCGGGCCCCGTCGCCTATACGAAATACGAAATGCTCGCGATCATGGCCAAGATCCTCGGCATGGACGCGTCTTTCGCGGCGCCTGATGCCGCGCCCTCGAAAGGCGCCCCGCGCCCCAAGGACTGCAGAATGGATACCACCCTCATCGAAGCCTTGGGCTACAAACCCCGTGTGGATTTCGAATCAGGCATAGCCGACGCGCTCGCGCCATTCTTCAAAGGTTGAACCCGACATGTCCCACATTCATTCGCCCGAAACGCGCCCGCCCATGTCCATCATCGCGCTCATCCTCGCGATGACCTCGATCCTTAACCTCGTCTCCTGCGCGAGCTCGCCCGCCCGCGAACCTCAAGACCGCCTCCAGGTGGGCCTGCACAGATATTTTACCGAGCGGAATATTCCGGAATTCCCCTCCACGCTTCCGAAACTCCACTTCTCCAGCGATGAATGGAAAGCCCGCGCCCTGGAACTCGTGGAGAGCGCCAAAGACTACATCATGATCGACTCATTCCTCGTCAATTATCACCCCGTGAATTCCGCCATCATGGAAGCCCTTGTCCAGAAATCCAGGGAAGGCGTGCGTGTCTACATCATTTTCGACTCTTCCTCCTATTTCACCTACATGCCCGATCAGGCATCCTACCTGCCCACGGCGCTGAAATATTTCGAGGGGACGCCGGTGCGCGTGGCCGAATATAATCCGATATCGGGACTCAGACTCTTCTCCCTTCCCTCCCTTCTCGACCGCGATCACAGAAAATTCTGGATCATAGACGGAAGGTACCTGGCGGTGGGCGGCATGAACCTGAACTACTATTCCCTCGCGCCCTCGGGCGAATACAGCAACATCGACACCTTCGCGGAAATCGAAGGCCCGGGACCGCTCGCCTACATGGTCGATTCCTTCTGCCGAACCTGGAACCGCAACTCGCCCGACCCCATCAGGCCGGAAAAATTCGGCATACCCGATAAAAGCACGGACAGCTCCGTCTGGGTCGTGGACCAGGTTCCCGGCGAACCATCCAAGGTCGACAGCCTCTTCGACGCCTTCTTCCTCTTCGCCGAGAAGGAAATATGGATGGTGCAGGCATATACCTTTTCGACGCCCGAGCTCGTGCGCAAAATCAAGACCGCGACGGGACGAGGCGTAGACGTCCACCTCGTCCTATCGGCCAATTCCTTTCGCGCGGCCTACGACAAGGCCTCGAAATACTGCGTCCAGGACCTCCTGGAAGCGGGAGCGAAGGTTTACATGTTCGACGCGCCCGACAATTCCTTCCTCCATTACAAACTCATGCTGGCCGACGGGTATCTGGCCGCCTTCGGAAGCCCCAACTTCAATTATCGATCCCAGTACCTGTCCAGGGAAATCGCGCTGGTGAGCGCCGATAAGGATGCGGGAGCGAAGGCGCTTCTCAACCTGCGGGAGATCATGAAATACGCGACTCCCGTATTGATGGAAGAAGCGAGACAGTATCGAAGCCTCAGCTATCTGACATCCTATCTCGGCATGCTGTTCGGAGGCTGACACGATGAAGAGACTATATCGCCGCGCCCTCATGCTCTTCTTCCTCGCGCTATTCGCCCGATCGGCCGCGCCTTCCTTCGCAGGGAACGAAAATTCATTCTATTACTCGGTTTCCATGGGCGGCTTTTCCTCGCCGCTCTTTACGGAAGCGGAATACATGGACTTTTCCGCTTCGGCGAAAATCGCCGATATCCCCGTGCTGGGTTCGGCCTTTACCATGCACTATCTCATTCCTGTGAATCCCCTTTCCTTCGCCGAATCGCTGGCCGGCCTCGGCGTCGATCTCACGCTCTTCCATATAAAGGAACATCCTCTCGCCTGGATGTCCGCGCGCGAAACGACGCTGGCCCCCATGGCGAGCGCGACTGTCTATGCTCCTTTCGCGAACCTGAGAGACCTCCGCTACACGATAAGCCTTTCTCCCCTGCGGCTTTTCGCCGGATATGGGTATTTTTCCGTCGGGTCGTTCGGCCTCGTCTTCGATTCTTCGTTCGCCTTGAAGGGCTGGGGCATCGAACTCTTCGAATTTTCCTATATGTCATACTGAGGCAGGCAGCGATGAAACACCCGGTCCGTTCACTCACCCTCTTCTCGCTCCTCTTCCTGGCCGCCATTTCGGCCGGAGCCCAGAATCTCTCCTTTTCCGTCGGCGGATGGAGCTTCTTCAGAAACGCCGAAGGGAAGTACCCCGCGGGAACCCCAGGGATTTTTTCTTCCTTCGGCCTCAGCAGCGGCATAACGCGATACGCGGAAGCTGGCTTTTCGATCCTTCCCCGCCTGAGTCCCGAACCGCTCGACGACATCTTTCTGGAAGGGCATGCGGGCGTATCGCTTTTCGGCGAACGCGTAAGGGAATCGGGCGGACCGGCCATCTATCTGAATGCCCTGCTGGACGCTGGGATTCTCTATGGCATGCACAACCTGACTTCCGGCGCGCCGGAATATTCGCGGGCCATATTCTTGCGCATAACGCCCTTCGCGCTGGGCAACCCCTATTACGGGCGGCGCGAAAGAATGTTCTCGCTGGGCCTCATGTTCGACGTGGACAGCGCCGAGACTTCCCTTTTCCTAAATCTTATCGCCGTCGACTTTTACCTTGCTTCGCCGCCTAAAGTCCATTAGTCTTTACTTTATGGAACGCGACAGACTGCGCGAAATATTCTCGCGGGCAAAAGTGGGAATCGCCGGAGCCGGCGGACTCGGCTCCAACTGCGCCGTCGCGCTGGTCAGGGCAGGAGTCCGCCGGCTCGTCGTGGCCGACTTCGATAGGGTCTCGGCGGCCAACCTGGATCGGCAGTATTACTTCCAGGACCAAGTGGGGGAATACAAGGTCGATGCCCTCGCCGAAAACCTCAGAAGGATAGAGCCGGGCCTTGAGATCGCCGTCCACAGGCTCCGCCTGAATCCTGAGTCCCTGCGCCAGCTGTATAAGAGCTGCGATGTGATCGTGGAAGCTTTCGACGACGCCGAGGCCAAGGCTATGCTCATCGAAACCTGCCTCGATGCCTTCCCTGATACCCAGGTGGTGGCGGCGTCTGGTCTCGCGGGCATAGGCCATTTCGAGTCCATAAAGATCGTGCGCCGCGGCAGGCTTCATCTTTGCGGGGATTTCGAGAACGAAGTGACGCCCGACTCGCCGCCTGTCGCCCCGCGCGTAGCCATCGTCGCCAATCTCGAAGCTGATATAGTCCTCGAATTGCTCCTCCGATTGGCGTTCGGTATCTGATTTCCGGGCTCCAGTCGTGTCTGGCCCCGTTGAGCCAAGGAGGCTGCCATGCTGGATCAACTGCTCGCCCCCGATCTCGCTAATCTTCTTGAAGAAGGCAAAAGCGACGATATCCTCGACTTCCTCCGCGACCTGCACCCCACCGCCATAGCGGAAATACTCACCGGACTGGATCCCGCGGAGACACTTGAGGTGATGAGAATCCTAGGGGAGGCAAGAGCGGCCGATGTTTTCCGCGAGCTTCCCATCGCCTACCAGATCGACGCTTCCGATCTGCTCGACACCACCGACCTCGCCAGACTCGTCGAGTCGCTGGACCCGGACGATAGGGTCGATCTGCTCAAGGCTATTCCCCGCGAAAAGTTTGAAGCCCTTCTGCGCATACTGGCAAAAAAGGAACGCGACGACATCAAGAGGCTCGCCCAGTTCGAGGAGGGTACGGCCGGTTCCGTGATGACTTCAGAATACATCGCGCTGAACCAGGATTTGACTGTGAAGGATTCCATCGAGCGGATCAGGCTCGAAGGGGCTGAGGCGCACTCGATCTTCATGATTTTCGCCATCGACGAAGCCAGAAAACTGAAGGGAGCCATACATCTCGCCGACCTCATCCTGGCCAATCCCGAAAAGAAGCTTTCCGAAATAATGGACGCCAGGCCTCAGAGCGTCAACGCGCTCAACGACAGGGAACAAGCGGCCTACTTGTTTTCGCGCTACGATCTCGTGGCCCTGCCTGTCGTCGATGCCGACGATGTCTTGATCGGCCTTATCACCCATGACGACATCATCGACGTGTTGGAGCTGGAACAGACCGAGGATATGGAACGCTTCATGGCCATCACGGGCAGCCACGAAAACATTCCCTATCTGCACACGACCATCTGGTCGCATTTCAGGAACCGGGTAGGCTGGCTTGTCATCCTGGCCCTCCTGGGGCTGGTTTCAGGCGCTGTCATGCAGTCCTTCGAACAGACGCTGGCGAACCTCATGATTCTCGCCTTTTATATGCCCATGCTCACTAGCACCGGCGGCAACACGGGGAGCCAGTCGGCAGCCGTCATCGTTCGTTCGTTGGCCTTGAAGGAGATTCAGACCAAGGATGGATTCAGGGTACTATGGAAGGAGCTGCGGGTAGCCCTGCTTTTAGGTATCGTGCTGGGCGCCTTGGCTTTCGCGCGCGTTCTGCTCACGGCTTCGGCTTCGCATATGCAGGTCTCGGGAGCCATCACGGCCCTGGATATAGGATTGGCGATAGGCATAGCCCTGGCCATTCAGGTTGTGGCTTCGACAATAATAGGCGCGGCTTTGCCGCTCGGGGCCGCCTTGCTCGGCGCCGATCCGGCTCTCATCGCCAGCCCCGCCCTCACCACTATCGTGGATATCACCGGCCTCTTGATCTATTTCACGACGGCAAGGATGATTCTAAGGATCTAACATGACAAATATTCTATACAAAGACGGCATCGCCGCGATGGACCTGACGAGGGTGACCGAAATGCTAGCGAAGTCATACTGGTGTCCCGGCATCGAGCTGGACGAGGTGAGGGAGGGTGCCGAGAATTCGGCCCTCGTGGTCGGCGCCTTCGAGGAGTCGGGCCGGCAAGTCGGGTACGCGCGCGCCATCTCGGACAGAATGCGATTCGCCTATATTCTCGACGTTTACGTTGACGAGGAATACCGAGGGCGCGGCATCGGCCAGGGCATGATTCGCCGCATGCTGGACCACCCATCGATGGCGAGAGTCTATCAGTGGCTCCTCATAACGAAGGATGCCCACGAAGTCTATAAAAAGGTCGGCTTTTCCCCGGTATCGCGCCCTCTCGACTGGATGGAAATTCGAAAGCCCAGGCCTTCCCGCGGCGTCGCCGCCCAGCGTTGACGCCGCGCCTCCGATCCCTTGATAAAAGACCCTGAAGCGATTTATCCTTGCAGCGACCGAAGCTCCGGGGCGCTCGGCGTCCACTAACCCTCGCAGGAGTACACAATGTCCGACGAAATGGAATATGGGTCATTCGAAGCGGCCGCCGCGAAAAGCGCGGCCATGGAAAAAGATATCCCATCGCACCCCGAACGATACAGGGTGCTGACGGGCGACAGACCCACCGGACGTTTGCATATCGGGCATCTGTTCGGCTCCCTGCAGAACCGCGTGCGGCTCGCGAAACTCGGCGTCACCACCTATATCGTCATCGCCGATTATCAGGTTCTCACCGACCGCGAAACCTTCGAAGCCATCGCCGAAAACACGCGCGAGCTGACCATCGACTACATCGCGGCGGGACTCATTCCCAACGGGAAAACGCATATATTCCCGCACAGCCACGTGCCAGAGCTGAACCAGCTTCTCCTGCCTTTCCTCACCCTCGTCACCAACGCGGAATTGAACCGCAATCCCACGGTCAAGGAAGAAATCGCCGCCTCGGGCATGAAGAACATAACCGCTGGCATGTACACCTATCCCGTTCACCAGGCCGCGGACATTCTCTTCTGCAAGGGCAATACCGTCCCCGTGGGCAAGGATCAGCTGCCCCACCTTGAACTGACCCGCGTCATAGCGCGCCGGTTCAACGAGCGTTTCGCCGCCGGCAAGCCCGTATTTCCGGAACCCCAAGCCCTGCTGAGCGCGGCGCCCACCATTCTCGGCCTCGATGGCGGCCAGAAAATGAGCAAGAGCCGAAACAATGCCATCATGCTCTGCTCCACCGAGGACGAAACCGCTGCCCTTATTAAAAAAGCCAAGACGGACGCCGATCGCACGATTACCTACGACCCCGCAAAGCGCCCCGAAGTCTCCAATCTGCTCCTGATCTGCTCGCTCTGCACTGGTGAGTCGCCCGCGGACATTGCCGCTCGCATCGGGGACCAGGGATCGGGCGCCCTCAAGCGTACCCTGACGGAGTCGCTCAACGAATACCTGCGTCCCCTGCGCGCCGAACGCACAAGGCTCGAGGCCGACCCCGCCTACATCAGATCGGTGCTCCTGGGCGGCATCGAGAACGCGAGAGCCGTGGCAGTCGAGACGTTGCAGGAAGTGCGCGCTGCCATGCATATGGAGCTATAAGCTTCCCGGAGATGCGGCGCGACGCCGCCAAGCGCCGGAGGATGCGATAAAAATCTCAGCGTCTTAAAAGTCTCTTTTAAAATGGCTTATATGCCTCGCCCGGCGATCTCTAGATGGATTATAGTTACTTCGAGATCAATTTTTCCACTTTTTTTCCCTTTTCATCGTCATATTGGGTCCAAGACCTGTCCGACTCGTGAAGCGTAAATCTCATGGTCGCGATCTTTTCCGGAGGTATCTTCTCGAGCTCGGCCGCCGTCACGAATACGCCCAGCCTTCTCGTCAGGTCAGGCTGCATCGATAGGTGTTTCTCGATGAGCTCTTTCGTCTGCGCCTCCAGAAACGACTCCATTTTTTCTTCGTCCAACCGACCAAACTTGCTCGCGGATATTTTCCCCGCCTTTGTCATCGGGAGCCGCAAGGTATCCGAAACGCTTCCCCTTATGGTCGCGGCTGAGATCCGCGAAAGCGAGGAGGGGCTGATTTCGGCATCAGCTTGGAATAAGCCAGACAGTTTTTTGATTATTTGATCAGCCTTCAGTTTCCATTCGTTCTCAAGATCCGGAGTTTCCTTGAAAATCATTGCCAGCGTAGTGTCAAACTTGGGTAATTTGCCCACTTTTTCTTCAAGCTCTTTCAAAATTTCGGTTCTGCTTTCCTGGGTCAGCACATTTCTGGAGACAGGGCCTGCCGCTAGGGATACTTTCAGATCGATGGTCACTTCATCCAGGCTCATTCTCGGTATCGGGAAATCGGAAAGACGCGCATCCTTCCTGTACTCATTGGCGACATCCAGCGTCGCGTGATCCGCTTGAGTCCTTCCCAGGTCGATCTGACTGATGATTGCGCCTATCACATCTCCAAGATTAGTCATCGGCAGACACTCCTTTATTTGATATCTTCCTTTATAAGGGACTCAAGGATGCTCAACAGACGATCGAGGCCGCCGGGGATTTCATCCTGCACCGCCTTGACCTTGACTCCCATCGAGTAATCCCGGGTGACCGTGCTTCCCTCCTTTGTCTGCCTTTGATATGAGGTGGACACCTTCAGTTTCGCGCTGGCCCACAGGAAACTTGCTTTCGCCTCCAGCTCCCCGGTGACGGCGACGCTTGTATCCACCTGCCTCGATTGAATGGCATTGATTTTCGCGAGGAAATCAATGTTTACTTCCTGGACACGCAGATAGGGAATCGGAAGCATCGACAGGAATGGAACGGTGAGACTCGCGTCTTTCATCTCGTTCCCGGAACCGTCGGCCTTGGGGATGCTCTTCTTGTAGTTGAACGTGACGGTCGCCGGTTCTCCGGTCGATTGGGCGGTCGCCGTTATCGCGGCCGCTCCCGCCGGAGGCTTGAATCCCACCTGCTTGATGAAGTTGACCGTCGCCATCGCCGACTGCGCCTGCGCGTGCACGACGGCAATCAACGGTCCCCCGATCAGATTCTCGAAATCCAATGATGCCAGTTCTTCTCCAATAGTCATGAAGCTTCTCCTTTACTCGCCAGGCAAAGGCACATAAGCCAACACACTACGCTTGCGTTAAGTGTAGGCCATGGAAGGAGAATTTCAAGAATATTCGTTTCTCCGCGCCGCGGTTGACTTTACGCGGCAAGCGCCTATCATATATAGAATATCATGAAAGAAATTACGCCCCAACTGACGGAACCGCTGAAGCGACATTGCAGGGATTCGGTCCCGCGAAGCGACGCCTATCCCGTGGCAACCTACAATGAGCTGATGAAAATCGTGGCGGAGCTCTCCTATCTGAACAGGGACTGCCTGCTTTTTTTCCGCGGCCAGGCCAGGGATCACCGGAACAAGGCGGGGGCGAGTAGTCTCTATCCCTCGCTCTACAGAAAAAACATTATCTCCAAGACCAAACTGGACTACGATTTCGCCCTGCTCAGGGAGATTTCCGCCCTCCTCGTGGACGAGACGAAAAAGCACGACCGCCGCGCCGCCGACGAGATACGCAGGAAGCAGTATATCCAATGGTCGCTCATCCAGCACTATGAAGTGCACGAAACCCCGCTTTTGGACCTGACCCAATCACTCAGGGTCGCCTGCTCCTTTGCACAATCCAGCGGGGAAGCCGCCGAAGCCTTCGTCTATGTTCTCGCCCTGCCCTACATGCCCAACGGGATTTCCATCAACTCCGAGCAGGAGATCGTCAACATCAGGCTTTTGAGCGCCTGTCCTTCGCTGGCGCTGCGGCCCTACTTTCAGGAAGGTTTTCTGGCCGGCACCACCGATATAACCGACAACTACGACGACAAGAACGAACTGGATTTCAACAGAAGGCTCGTCGCCAAGTTCGCGATTCCCGGTGGCGATTCGTTCTGGAACGGGAATCAGTTAAGAATCCCGGACGAACTCCTCTTCCTCGACGAAAAAAACGATCCCATGTACAGGATTTGCGTGTCGATCCGCGGGGCCATCCTCCAGACGAAGGCGATGCTCTTCGACAGCGGCGAATACTCCGCGGAAGTGGACGATCTTACCGCCAGGCTTCGTCGTCGGCTCGGCAAAAAGCAGGTTCAGTAAACCGGCATATTACTTTTTTGGAAATTGTGGGTATATTTGCAGAGTGCACTTGCTATGCGATATATCAGAGTGATAATAAAATAGACCCAGGAGAAAAATGTGCTGAGTGAGGAAGTTCAACCGCTGGAAAAAATCATCGCCAATGACAACAACGCCTTGTACAACCAGATTTTCGGCAGGATAAGAGAATGGCTCAGGACGGGGAAACTCAAGGAAGGAGACCCCCTGCCCTCCGAGCGAGAACTGGCGCAAATGTTCGACGTCAGTCGAATCCCGGTCCGCGAGGCGCTAAAAGTCCTGGAATTCGTGGGAATCGTCCAGCATGTCAGGGGCAAGGGCGTCTTTATCCGGAAGGTGACGGCTAACAATATCATCGAAACGATCGATTTCGTGATGATGAATCCAGCCTTTACGGTCCAGGAGCTTTTCGAGGTTCGCATGGGAATAGAGACGCAGGCGGCCTATCTAGCGGCCGAAAAGCATACGGAAGCCGACCTTGCGGCTTTGTATTCAGCCCTCGATCATGCGAGCAGCGAACCTGCCTCGCTGGATCCGCCCCTCGATTTTCATTCAGCGATCATTGCCGCTTCGCACAACAGCGCTCTCATCGAGATCAACAGATTCCTGGCCGACTGGCTGCGCTTCTTGCGGGCTAAGTACATGTACGCATCGGTCGGAAGCGAGCAAGGAAAGATAGAGCACCGAGAAATCTTTGAACTTATTAAAGCGGGCAGCGGCGCCGCGGCGATGGCCAGCATGCAAGACCACCTTTTAAGGGCGAGGAATACGATTGCTGGCACCGTCGCGCAGGAAATTCTCAAAGAACTTCCCTGATCTCAGCGGCTAGCCTTTCGCCGTTTCCAGGACCGTCTTGTGAACCAAGGCGAGCCTTTCCTCCGGAGTGGAAGGATCGATGACGCAGCCCGGGCCCAAGATTATTCCCTTTCCACCCTGGCGCTTCGCGACTTCCCGTACCTCTTCGATCACCGCTTCGTCGGTTTTCCCTATCCAGTTCTCGCCCCAGCTCATGCCGCCTATAAACGCTTTGTCGCTGTAGCCGCGCACTTCATCCATGGAGGGGCCGTCGTCCCTGTCGTGCCAGCTCATTGCCTGGACGGGATAATCCTGCGATTCGCGAAGCATGGCGTTGGCGCCGTGGACATGCAGCACGTTGAACCAGGTGGAATCCTTGACGGCATCGAGTATCTGCAGGTCGTATTTCTTCACGAGACTCTCATGCGTCGGCGCGTCCATGATGTTTGATACGGAAAGCTGGGTGGCAAGGAAAAAGCCGTCCGCCCCGAGCGCGACTGAAGCCTTGGCGAACTGGATCGTGGTCGCCGTAATGTTCTCAAGAGCCCTTCTGACTCTGCATGGATCCTGTGCTATATGCTTCATGAGGGTATCGGAGCTGCATAGCTTCGCGGCTGTGGTCATCGGGCTGAACAAGGTCTGGAGGAAGGGTACGCGCTCATCCATCATGGAGAATAGGATTCTCTGCGCCTCGAGCACTATGGCGTACTCTCCTTCCGTCCCGGATACGAAACGGATCTTGTCCCAATCTTCCACTTTTTTGATGAGCGGAGTATGAAGCACGGGAGGGCAATCGAAGCCCGGAACGACATCGAGATCGATCCCGAAGTCCGCCGTGCTGAAGAGCCCGTAGGGCATGAACTTGATAAAATCCAGATCGTAACGTTTTTGGTTGGCGAGACTTAACTCGGCGAGGCGACGGGGATGCCTGTCGCGATTGGGAAAGTGCATCCACATGCTGTAGGGGAGTCTGTCTGTCGCGCTCAAGGATAATGCCGCCTCGATGCGCTGCCTATGAGTCATGGTCATTATTAGAATTCTCCTTCCGTGCCGTTACTTGTTGAGGTCGAGAACAAACTGCGTGAACAGCGCGGTGCCGTATGGCAAGGCGTCTTCAGCGAAGATAAAACTGCCGTTATGATATTTGGGAGCCTCGCCTCCGGGACTCCGAATGCCGAGCCGAGCGAATACCGTCTGCGGTACCACCTCGCTGTATCGGGAAAAGTCTTCGGAACCCATAGCGGGGATATCGATCCGCTTGACATTTTCAGGACCGACGAGCTTTCCCGCGCTCTCCCATACA
>Ga0209800_10003684_pt1 | contig 11923 bp, 4 predicted proteins | sample Higcelweek8metaG_FD_187174 | JGI IMG/M metagenome (GOLD analysis project Ga0209800, IMG submission 187174) | Freshwater pond sediment microbial communities from the University of Edinburgh, under environmental carbon perturbations - High... | ecosystem: Environmental > Aquatic > Freshwater >... | reverse complement strand
CCGACCAGCCTGTGCCTTTGTTTTGAATGTTACGGGCATCATCGGGATGATAGTTTGGAAAATAGTAGGCCGCAACCGTGATTTTGGAGTTTTTGTGTTTTTTTTCAGATGAGACTGCTGGAAGCAATAAAAGGGTAAGCAGCACTATGAGTATCTTTTCCATCTTAGTTAGGATTATTCTGTTTCACTTATCCAACCCCGGCTTTCAAGCCGGGGCTATTCACATTTGACACCTGCGGAGTCATTTAATATTTTACACTTAAAACCTGCACCGGGCCAAACAAACCTGATGATTGCAGCGGGTTTTCGGGTTTGAACGGATTAACCGGGCACCAGGTTGGGCGCTGATCAATGGGTAATTTACTGTCGCCAATCAAACGGTTTACCCACGTGTTCACCACTTCTACCTGAAGTTCATTCTCACCCTCCCGAATCCATTTCGTAAGGTCCAATTCATAAGGTTTGGTCCATACTCCTCCGGCATATTGTCCATTTATTGAGACTTTTGCCATAGCAGTGAAACCGCCCAGATTGATGATCACATTTTCGCTCGCAGGTAATTTCCCCAACTTAAACTTGTATGTGTAAACCGCTGTTCCTGAATAATATTTGATTCTCTCATCAGTTGAAGCTGTCCAATCCTGTAAGGTTTCGAAAACAACCGGCTGCTCCGGTCCTCTTTGTCTGGCATCAAACTGAACCGTCCAGGGGCCACTCAAATCAGCAATTAATGACGGCGTTGGGAAGTTGGCGTCAACACTTTCTACGGAGGACTTCCCCGCGGATTTCCTGAAAACCACAAATACACTTTCATAGGGTTCCAACTTCAGGGGTACTGCGGTTGTCCTTTCGTTCTGAATGTATGCCGGAAGGCTGCGAATGTTACCGGTGGTAGCTTCCCAAAGATCGGGTTGCTTTCCTTTTACCCTGAATTCAGGAGTTACAATTTTGGTTTCAGCGGTTTGATTGGTTAGAAAATAAATCTCGCCGTTTTCCAGGGTCCGATGTCCGTAATGAATGGTTGCATCTTCCGGTAATTTACAATCGGGTACGCAATTGATCAGGGTAAAGGCTTCGTTCATGTCGAGGCCGTTTAGGATCATTCCCTTGCCTGCTTTTCGGGATTTGACATTCACCCCATCAACCTCACCCCAAAGTTCGGCGGCCATCTGCTGAATCTGCTGATCGGCTACCGGTTGATTTTGCAAACTGGGCGAGCGTTTGGGCGCTGGCCCCAAAATAACCGCGCCATCATTAACCAGTTGTTTGATCTTGGCGAGAACTTCCGGACGCATGGTTTCCAGTTTAGGTAAAACCATTATGCGGTACTGGGTTCCGTGAGGCAAAGTAATCAGTCCGTCTTTTACGGTCATGTATTTTTCAATCACTTCAGCATTCATGTAATCGAACTGGTATCCTATAGGAAGAGCCGGATCTGCAACACCTGTCATTTTCGGCGCATCTTCGCCAATGAAATAAGCCACATCGGCCACGTTCAAACCCTGCTGAAGCATAAAATTCGTTCGTTTCAGGTATTGCGTGTACACGTCCATCTGCGAAAACCAGGTGTTATTCCTATTAAACTCGTTACCAAACCAGGCGTTCATGCCCGGGACTTTATCATCGTAGGGCTGAGTGATATAGACGTGTAAAAGTGTGTTGTTAATTCCTTCTGCAAAAAAGCGATCACCACGTTGTTTGATTGTTCCCGGATAACGGCTAAAAGGCTTTCCAGAGCAGGTATTTGATTCGGCAGAGATTTTTGTCTTGCCGTAAATGTGTCCACAGGATGTGGCAGCCCGGTTTTCAATATCTCCCAGTTCGCCTTCGCTCCAAAACTCACCACCAATTTCGTCCGACTGCCCTCCGTACATCAAAAATTCGCCAGGAAACCCCCAGTGGCCGTAATTCTCCAGCCAGGTTGACAATCCATGTTTATGGCTGACTTCACGTAACCCGGCCACATAATCGTAAGCCACTTTATCGGCGACCATCCGGCGCATGTCCCAAAGAAAACGATCAGATTCCTGCTGGCTATTAACGACCAATCCCTGATAGACCGGCAGGTATGGAGTCGGATCGTATCCATATTTTTGCTTGAATTCTTCAAAGAATCCATCGGTAAAATTTTGTCCGCCGGTTTCGTAACTATCCTGGACAACTATTTTAAAGCTTCTGCGGTCAGCTTCAGGAATGCGTTTTAGTATTTCGCCCATGTGACCGTAAAAATGCTTTTCGGCGTGAACTTTACTCATTTTGTCCACTTCATAACCGGTAGCCTCGGGCGATGCAGGGCTATTTGTCGTTCCGGTCGGCGTCATTCCAGTGCGTGAAATAACCCAATCGCCTTCCGGAACGTCCCATGTCAATGTTCCATCAGCGGCCAGATACTGTGTGATGTCTATTACTTTTGATCCATCAATAACGGTTGACTGATCATCCACTTCGGGCTGAGCGGGCCACTGATAATCTTTCCAGTATGGCAGCGGTGTAGGGTGCATTTTTGCCAACGTTTTTTCACTGAACCGTTCAACTCGCGGAGCAGCCGACAGAACTACTTCGGCCAATCCGCCACCTGGCCTGGTATTTTTAATGATCAGGCGAAAACTGGTTGCAGTTGTTGCCGGAAACGAAACCATAACGGCAGCATAAGGATCAAATCCCACATTCAAGGCCGGATTGGTGCGGTTAATCTGAAATTCAGACAGGGTTCTGAATTCACCGCTGGCATCTTTCACCTGAAAACTTGCATTGGCGAGCATCGGCTGTTCTGTCGGGCGAACAGAAAGACTCCGGGCAGTAAAAGCCTGGTTCGCCTCAAAATAGATGACATATTCCACGCGATCGGGCAGGTTGATTCCTGTTTTATTATTTCCATCCCAAATGGTTGCCAGATCAGCAGCTTTGGGAGATGACGTGATTTTTCCGTTTTGATTGTTGAGCACCAACTGATCATCTTTTGGAACTGGCCACGCCAAAACCTTTACATCCTGAAAAATATCGATGGGCTTTTCCAACTTTTGAGTCAGTTTTTGAGGTCCTTTTACCCGCAATTCAGAAGCAGTCAGGTAACGCATGGCTTCTTCAGGCTTAATCCACGGACCACCTGACTGGCTCCACCCCGGTGAGTTAAAAATTCCGATTTCGATGTTCAGTTCGGTGGCTGTTTTGAGTGCCACATGCAGAATATCCCACCACTCGTCGCTAAGCATTTTAGCTTTTCCGTAGGGAATATCTTTAAGCCCAATATTGCCAATAAATGCCCGGTTGATCCCGGCTTTTTTCATCGATTGGAGATCTTTTACAACTCCTTCTTTTGAAATATTGTCGGATATCCAATACCAGTATACACTGGTTTGTACCGAATCAGGAATGGTCTTAAAACCGGATTCAATTTCGGCAAAACCTGCCTTTGAAGATGATGTTTGCATTTCGCATGAAAATAAACAGGCTGCAAGAATGAGACTTGCCGACAAAATCATGCTGAATTTTACCTGCTGCAGCTGCCGACTTTTGTTTTTCATAATCGGTTAAGATTCAAGATTTAAGATATAGAAGCCAATATCAGAATTTCTTCAATGTTTGTGTTCCTTTTTTAAAGAGCCCTGTTGTGGTGGAATTTAACCTTTTGAGAATCCTTGCTGCTTTAGAAGGATCATTTATAATTCCGGCAAGCCTTTCGGAAATATTGTTCCCTGTTGTCTGCTCAATCTCAAAAATCCAATCCTTCAATCCAAGATCGTAATACATCTGGCCCTTGATCGTGTCTTCGGGCTGCCGGAGATAGAAGGCCGGGGTATTATTTCTTAATGCAATAATTGGGGAATGACACTCAAAACTAAGTACAGCATAAGCCCGCCTGTAAACTGATGCCGCCTCATCAGGAAACCAGTAGCCACGCTTCTGAACAAATGGTTTGACATCATCAGGGAGCGGATTTATGAGAAGCTCATCCATAATATCTACCTGGTAAGTCATTTCGGGACAAACAAGCACTTTGTTACCGGTTTCCCGGACCCAGGTGATTATTGCTTCCCGTAGCTTTGCATGATCTTCTTCCTTTTTTGAATTGTTCAGATCATCAATGGCTTTAACCTGTTCAGGTGTATAATTTGCCGGATTAACCTTATAATATGGGGTTCTCCTCAGCCTTGGAATCACACAGATGAATTTTTTCTCTTCAAGTCCTTTTTCACTAAGGAATGAAACCGCTTTTTCTTTATTCTTTAAATTAAAGTAAAAAGTCGCATCGGGGACAAAGAAGATATGATCACCTCTGATTCCTGATTCCTCAAGCACCTTAAGCGAGGCAGTTTCGCGGGTATAAATGAAAGATGCCTTCCTGAGAAGGTCTTCCAGGCTTTTATCAATTGTCTGAATTGTAGTCCCGAAAATTCCGAATGGTTTTCCGGTAGCCTTCACCCACGCTTCAAGGTTTGACTTACCCACAATTGATGGTCCCGATCCATGGACCATAATATCAGCCTCAGCGAAAGCTTTTCTTACATCTTCACTGTCGACCTCACTTCTTGCATTTACACTCCCATGGATTATCCTGACCCTTGGAAAATTCATTTGAAGCATTTCTTCAACTTCCCTGTTATAGCTTCTTTTCCAGAGAATAATTTTTGCTTCTGGCAGAAAGGTCTCAAAAACATGCAATAATCCTGGGGTATGGGCTATATCTCCGATATTGATGTCCTGCCAGCCCGAGACCAGTAAAATAGTAATTCCCTTTTTACCAGGATTTATTAAAGATAACCCGGATAAATAATTAATATAAAATCCGGAAGAACCCAAAATGACATTCCTGCAAAATTTCCTGCGCGAGATAGAGGTTTCCATTTCTGATCAGACAATTTATAACAGTTTTTTTGACTGAACAACCCTCACTTCAAGATTAGAGTACCTGTTATTATCTTTCCACCGTCAATCTCAAGCTGATAATGGTAAATCCCCGGAGCTGATCCGTAAAGGCTGATCTCAAAATTCATACTCTGCGGATGAGAATTAAGGATTAATCTGCCGCTGAGATCTGTAATACTTATTCTGTTAATCATGACCTCCGATTCAAAACGAACATAATCCCTGGCAGGAACAGGGAATACTCTTAATCCCGGCGTACTATTTTTCTCTGGTATAATGGTGCAAATGGATGAGACTTCAGCAACAAACAACGTATCTAGTACCTGCTCGCATTCTGTTATCAGGTTTTTTGCAACTATCTGGAATTCATTATTCCCCATTAAAACCTCAGCCCCGCCGAACTGAATATTTCCTCCGCTACCAATAGCTGTGACGGGCGCCCATAACGTCCGCGTTTTATCCCAGACCTTATATTCTACTCCTTTCTGGCTATAGGGCATGCTGAAAGAAATGGATGCAGGGACGCAGAGGGGAAGAGGCTCTGTAAGCGATACCTGCAGGTGCGGCCTGTGGATCATGTATGATGTTGTATACGCATTGGCCTCATCAAGACAGAGGATGTCGTCAATAGAACCCTTGTAGAATTTTGAGGTCGGCATGGCAGATAATGTTGCAGGCAGATCAGGTCCTCCGAAAATCCAGTAACCCATAAAACTCTCTTTGGTGAAGGGACCGGCAGAAGTGATCTTTTCGACTCCATCGTCGACCTCAAGCGTCATTGCACCATCATGTTGTATCATCACATAATGCCATACCCCGTCATTATATGATGCCGAGCTGGAGATATCAGCCGGAGTACCTCCGTTGCTCAGCCAGAAGTGGAGCTTGCCGTTATCTGACATATAAAGGATTGCTTCCATTTTTGTAGGTCCGTAGGTATTGTTGAAAAATCCGGCGACTACTCCCCCGCTGCTGGTAGTGGTTCTGATCCACAAAGCCAGAGTAATATCTTCGGGAATAGTATCGTAATCAGCCCAGTATAACTTTTCATCTTCTCCCATCAGGTATCTGGCTTTCCAGAAATTCCCGAACCTGTCGTCGACAGGTTCATAATCCCAGCCTGTTATCGAGCCTTTTTGTGTAGTGCCTCCCTCATGACTACTGCTTTCACTGAAAGAGCAGTAAAACCTTATCTTATCGGAAGGAAATGGAATAGAGTCGCTGATATCGGCCGGAGGATCAATAACTTCTACATTTATGCTGTTTTCAGATTTTACCCTGCAGACTCCATTAATTGTATATAGCGACCATGATCCTGTCTCTGCAGCAGCAAAATTACTACCGGTGGCTCCGCCGATCAACTCATCATCCTTCGCCCAGTTATATGGATAGTCAACACTGTTATCCAGCTTCAGCATTACAGAGGAGCCATGACAGAATGTAGTAACATCAAGACTTGCAATCCTTGCCGTATCAGGGCGGGGATCAGATCTGACAACTATGGGAGATGAAAGAGCCGTACATCCGTTTTCAGTAATACTTACATTGTAAGACCCTGATGATGATGACGTAAATCCAGAACTTGTGGCACCGGGGATTATTTCTCCATCCTTATGCCACTGATAGTTATCGTGACCCCAGAATGTATAAAATCCCGGCCACGGATCGCCATCGCAATGATCCGGATTTCCCCAATGTTCAACTTTTATTACCGGGCACTCTCCGGGCATATCAACCTTCAATCCATAATCTCCTGATGCTCCTTTCTCTCCGTCAACCACTATGTAGTATTGGACACCTGCAATAACATATAACTCGTCTGAAGTAAGAGTATCGGTAAGAGTATATATTCTCAGGCTCCTCTCAACTGTATTCTCATTGCAAACCGGCATTATCATTGCATAGAGCATCCCCGGACTTTTATCAATAAAAGAAATCTCAACCACACCATTAAATGACGGAGTAAAGGTATGCACAACCTCCGGACCTGTCATTTCAGTGGCCATAGAGTACTTTTCAATTTCGTTAATCCCATCTGCCATTGTGTTTCCGTAATGCCAGTCAGCATCTGAGAGACTGACCGACGAAGTGCAATCGATTGTTCCTGGTTCGGGGACGGTAACAGCACAGTAATAAGTGTTCTCATCATCAGCTTCAGGAATTACATTTTCCCTGTCGGCAACAAAAATTATGAAACGTCCGCCAGGATTAATGTTATCAGGCATTGTGATGAAAGAGTGCAGGGAAACTATGTTCCCCGGATCAAGAGAAGGTATCACCTTACTGCCGAGCAATGTATCTGAGCCATAATCTAATTTATTATCTGACGATAAATAATACTCCATGGTGTTTATGGCAGATGCAGAATAACCGATATTTTTCACCTTTGAGCTGAAGGATACATTGGTCTGAAGGGATTGAATAAATTGCGGATTAACAGCTGCAGATGATATGTCGAGGTCTGCATCGAAAGTCGGACATACAACCTCTATAGTGAATGAGGGCTCCGAATAATTCTGACTCTCAACAACAACATAATATGTACCCGGTGTGGTGTTGTCAACAACCAGACCATTTGATCCATACGATAAAACCGAATCCTTATTTGCATAGTTCAGCAGGAATGTGTAAACGGATTCTGACTGATTTGAGATTTTAATACGTATCCTTCCGGGCAGGGTGGTTGTGAAGGTAAAAACAAGCTCTTTCCCTGGTGTGGCAGGATAAGTGTTTTTATAATAATTCACATAATCGGTACCTGTATTAAGTGAGGCAGAAACGGGCATTTTACATCCCAGACTTGTTGCTGATGCGAAACTGATACCGGTAAATTCAGCTGTCGGGATCATACCTACAATAGCCTGCTGTCCGGAAGTGAAGTCCATACTGCCCGGATGAAGGCTTGTAAGATAGAAATAGCCGTTATAAGAGCCACCCCAGCCCCAGTTGACATGGAAATGGTTTGTGGCTTCATACCCGTCGAGTACAAAAGCATGGCCGCTTGTTCCGTAGCCACTATAATATAAAGGGCGGTTGCATTCAAGCTCTTTCTTCAGAAGGTTTGCCCAATTTTCTTCAGGATAACCGCCCTTACTAAGAATCAATCCGTTTGTGTAATCAAAGTATGTACGCATGGCTGTTGCCACAGCTCCGGAATATGCACCTGAGCTTGAGGGGCCGTAGTTCATCGATACAGAAACACCACAATGGTACATAAGCTTTGCAACAGGAGTATTACCACTTGTATTCGACATTGCTGCATAATCATAAATCCCATCTGAGAAATCGGCACAAAGTTCACCGTACAGGCCCGAAGTATAGCATTTACTACCTACCCCGGTAACGGGGTGTTCATTATATCTTATAACCTGAGCCATCGCTGTTGCCACACAACCTGTATATGCATGTCCGCAAGATCCGCTGGCATCTACCGGGCACAGAGAGTTGTATCCGCAACCCTGGTTCCATTTTGTCAGCAAAAGTGGAACGACATCCTTGCTTCCCGATAATCCTGCGAATTCCCCGCTCTCTATTCTTTTCCACATTTCTGTTGTAGCTGGTGGCGGAGGCAAGTCATTTTTCCTGATGAAAGTAATCTGATCTGCCCAGTTGTAAATCATTTCCTTCAGGGCAGGAGGCATCTTTGAAAAACCGGGTTCAGAATGTCCGGATTCTGACCAGCCTAGAAGAGGAAATGATCTTTTATCTGCAGAAATAATAATGAACCCGCCCTTGCTTTCATTGAAAATGTACAGGAGAGGCTGGTTCAGACTGTCATAGATCACCGAATCTCCGGTTATGGTTCCTGGATCTTCTCCCTTTTGCAGTTCAGACAGAGAAATCTCAGCAATTTTCCGTGCATCGTATGGTTCGACGACCTGCGCTAAAGAATTGAGAGTGAGTAAAAATAATGCTGCTATTTCCAGAAAACAGGACTTTGGTTTCATACAGGGTAGTTTGCAGAATACTTTATTAAGACCGGTTTTGATCCCTGATCGTTGCATCAAAATCACAAATGCAAGAAAAAATGATAACAGATCGTGGTTTCAGAACGACAAAAATATTCTATTCATTCTCATTTCCGGTCTATTATTTTTTAGTCAGTCTTACTGATTTTATCAATCCGGCTTCCCTCTTTTTAAGGTCTTTAAGTATAAGAGTTATACGTTCATTACCGGCATTAAGCTCCAGGTTTCCTGCAGTCATCCATGTCCATGTTCTTTCAACAGATTCACTTCTTTTTACATAATCGCGCTCAGGAAGGATCTGCGAGTCAAACGGTTTATCAATTTTGAAGCTCACTTCCGAAGAACCTGATCTCAAAATGAATTCACTACCTGTTTCATCTTCAGGACAACCATACTGTAATTCCACCATATAAATACCTCCTTCATGAATGTTGAGCGTCCATGAGATTGAATCTCCGTTTTGAATCCAGTTCTCTGTATGCGACTGGTTCGGATGAATGCTGGAATACCCTACTACTCCTGAAAGATAAGCATCCTGAACGGGCAGGGTGAAGCTTTTCTCTCCGGGGAATCCGGCTTCAATTGTTGTTACCGGTTCATATCCCGAAATGAGTTCATGGTTATGTTTTACAAGTTCCCCGAGCAGCGAAAGTGTTGTTTCTTTTTCTGTACCGGAAATGTCCTTTTTCTGACCCGGATCATCAAGAAGGTTATAAAGCAGTGTATCCTTCCTTGTGAGCACAAGCCTGTAAGTATTGTTACGGACAGAGCTGTTGCAGTTTTCGATGTTCTGGTTGCCCTGGCGCGAAAATATCAGCCGGTCGAACGTTTTTTTCCTTCCGCTTATTAAACCTGATAAGTCGATCCCGTCGAACGGTTTCAACACTTCATATTTCAACCCGCACATATTTATCAGAGTAGGCATGATATCAATATCCTGAGCCAGCTGACCTGTCTCTCCTGACTTTATGTGACCCGGCCATCTGATGTAAAATGGTACTCTTACTCCTCCCTCATCAACCGATCCTTTTCTTCCTTTCATTCCTCCATTGTAACGGTCGGTATTCGGACCGTTATCGGATAAGAAAATAACAATAGTTTTTTCTCCAAGGCTCAGATCTTCAATCTTTTGAAGTATCCGCCCGATATTTGTGTCCATGTTCTCAACCATCCCGTTTACAGAAGAGAGTGTTGAATCGAGGCCGGCAGAATTATATTTATTGAAGTAACCGGCCGGAACCTGAAATGGGGAATGAGGCACATTATAGGGAACGTAACATAAGAATGGTTTCTCTCTGTTACGGTCCATGAAATCAAGTGCCTGGTCAGTGAAATAGTCGCTGGTATATCCGGTCGACTTTTTCTCTTCATCGTTATGGAGGAAGAACGCATCAAAGTAGTACCCGAGATGTCCGACCGGGAATCCGACGTATTCATCAAATCCCTGCCTGTTGGGATGCTGGAGATAATAGCGTCCGTTATGCCACTTACCGAAGCAGCCGGTTGTATAACCGTTTTCCTTCAGCACTTCGGCAAGCGTTACCTCATCGCTCCTCATATTTTCATAGCCACTGGTAACAGATGAAACTCCCGTCCTGAGGAAATATCTTCCTGTAAGCATTTCAGCACGTGTGGGAGCGCTCAGGGGACAAACGTAAAATCGGTCAAAACTCAGACTTTCGGATTTTAGCTTGTTTAACACCGGGGTACTGATAAGATCATTTCCGTTAGCGGTAACATCGCCCCAGCCCATGTCGTCAGCAAGGATCAGGACAATATTGGGTTGTACAGGATTCTGGACCGGCTTCTGGATGCAACCAGTTACCTGCAATAAGGGAAGTCCAATTAATCCTGCTGCAGTAGATATTTTGATCATAATTTCGAAAATAATTCTTCATGCACGATATTGCCTTCAACATCGTAATGCTGTAATTTTATATTCACCTCATCACCAACACGATACACGCTGCCACGCAGATATCCTCCCTTAACCCTGAGAAATTTGTGTTCCGGCCTTACATCTTCCTGGTTCCATCCTTCGGCATGTGAGTCGGAACCTGCTCCGGTTCCGAATTCCCACAGATTGGTTCCGGGAATATTGGTTACATATTGCCAGTGGCGGTCGCCGTTGCAGACAAAGACATTGTCAAACTGTTTCAGAAAGTTTCTTATTTCATCACCTTCATACTTAAAGACACTATTTGAATAATTGTCCTTTTTATTATCACGATCGGGGCCAAGTATTGGTCCGGGACTTATTACCAGCTTAAATGGTGCATCCGATTCCTTAAGAGTTCTGAAGAGCCACTCTTTCTGTTCCTGTCCCCAGATTGATTTCCCGGGACCATCGGGATCGCTGTTTTTACTTCTGAAATTTCTTCCTTCCATGATCCATATCTGAAGGTCTTTCCCCCATCTTATCGTTTTATAAGGCAGGTCATTCGAAGGAAACTGCTCTTTATCAAATATCTCAAGCCCCCTCTCCCATGATACAGTTCCGTATTTCATACCAGGAAATGCGTCATCCCTGAGTACGTCGTGATCATCTTTCATAAAATAGGTGGTTACCTGGCTGTAAAAATCACGTTGGTTCGGGAGGGCAAAAATCCTGTCCCATTTGAATCGCATCAGCTCTTCTGTAAGGGCAAACGGACCGGGTTTATCATAGTATTCCACATCGCCTGTATGAACAAGGAAGTCGGGAAAAGGCTGAAGCATTGCTTTATATATCTTATGTCCGTTTATAGTGTCGTCGCGACGTGGATAGTCGTGGCATGTCACAATACAAAAATTGATCGCTCTGACAGAATCAGGATCGGGAGGGGTACGGAATGAACCTGATATTGTAGCAGTCACTTCTGAATTCTCATTTTTTCTTGCTTCAAGTTCGATTACATATTTTGTATCGGGGCTCAGTCCGTCGAGCTTCCACTGCAAAGTGTAATTCTTATCTGCATCAACGGAAGACCATTGTTTTTCAATTCTTGCTTCAGGATTTTTTAATGGATAACAAACAAGTTTAACGTCACCAGACATTCCGGGACAGGCGCCTTCCATCTGGTCAATTGCAAATCCTTCAGGGATCTGAG
>Ga0209800_10003682_pt1 | contig 11926 bp, 1 predicted proteins | sample Higcelweek8metaG_FD_187174 | JGI IMG/M metagenome (GOLD analysis project Ga0209800, IMG submission 187174) | Freshwater pond sediment microbial communities from the University of Edinburgh, under environmental carbon perturbations - High... | ecosystem: Environmental > Aquatic > Freshwater >... | reverse complement strand
TCAAAACTACCCGTAGGGGTTATGGTTGCTGTTATCTCGTACGGGTTTACATAAAATCCATCGTAGGTCACGCTAATTTGAACCGTTGATACTGTACTTAACACACTAACTGTCCCCGAATAATTATCACCCAAATATGTACCCCCGGTAACTGTAATACCAGTAACATCAACATCGCCGACAGTAAAGACAGGGGCGCTGGTAAGGGCGAAACCAAAACTCCAGTCGCTGCCATAGCTTGTTGTGTTCAGGTTAACCGTATAGACTACCGTTGTGGTTGTATCGGTTAAATCGGAAAAAATAACACCGCTGGCAGAGGAACATATCGGCGCTGCCGGACCTGTAATATCGACATCGAAGGGGGCGCGAATCGCAAACGGAAATTCGCGAACAGCCGAGCAACCATTGCTGCCCTGTTCGGAATAGTAAAGCACATAATCGCCGATTACCATGTGGAATTCAATGGTTACCTGGTCGTCGGTTGCCGATTGAGTCCTGGTCAGTTCATAATTTGCAACATCATTTGCAATGGGTACACCCGCTGATGTTTCAATGAACCAGCCTGTTCCGGTATTTCCATAATTTCCGGGGAGACCCATGAAAACAGTGTATCGGTGTGTTGAATTCTGGAGCGGGTTTGAAGCGCTGGTTGCAGTTTCGCCCACACCTGCTAAAATGTCAAGTGTTGATGGAATTGATAATATGGTAATTGCCTGTTGCCGGTTAGGGCTACCATCAACAAAGTTCGTAATGTTGTCTCTGGTTGTGGCATCGGGCGCTCCGGCTAAAGAAAAATTAGCTATACCATTAGAAACATCCAGATTTCGGATAATATCTAAAGTTACAGGGTTAAAATACGAAACCGTAATACTCACAGTAACTGGTGAGGAATTGGAAGCAGAAGGCGTTACATTAATCTGATAATCGGACCCTGAACCCGTGTAGGTTAATGTTCCATCGCTTGCTTTCATACTGTCGACAGTCACCGCCTGCGAAAAATCAGCATCGAACCCCCAGCTTGTCGGATCAAAGTCATCGTCCTTGTTCATAGTAACAGTATAAGTTACCGAAGTATTGAACGATTCTGCATCTACTTCGCTATAAAGATGGGATGAATCACTTTGTGAGTTACAAATATTGGTTATATCAGCAGCCAGTGTTAGATAGAATGTATTGGGCACTACCGTAATCCTAAATTCGCGCGCCGAGATACAACTATGGTTACGGTCAGTCTCACGATACTGCAAAGACCAGACACCGGTTGTAAACACCGTATGGTCGAAGGTAATATGAACAACATCATAACCCCCATTGGTTGTTGCCGGGACATAAGTAGCCCAAGTGCATGAACCATTGGTTAAATCATAAGGAGGATTAACACCATCAGTGATGATCCATTCCTGAGTATTCACCACCGAATCGATAACGATCCGGTATGCATGTTTTGAATCCTGATAAGGGCTGGCCCCGGTGTTTTCAACCTGAGCATGGGCATAACGAACCATTGCTGATAATAGCAGCGCTATGATCAACAAATTGGTTTTTAATATGTACCGTACCTTAGACATTTACAATTTATTATTCTCAATTTATTATTCGGCTAAAGCCGATTTTTGCTTTCATCTAATTTAATTCCTCCACCTAATCCACGATAGCTATCGGGAGGAGGCTATTCAATCCAGCTTTCATATTGTCTCCTTTTTTTCAATTGCCTCCACATTTATGTGGAGGTTTTCTGTTGCAATCTTTTGAACCATGGGCTTTAGCCCAATTATTCTATCCTTTCCGTCCGAAAGAACATATTCCATCTTGCGAAGGCGCTTCCGCGGACGGTGTTCCCGGGGTTCTCCTTCTCCCCCGGTTGAAACCGGGGGTTATTGTTGGTTGATCCCTCAGGGATCAATACCCGTTTCCAATTTTTCAACATTTAAAGAACGTCTCTACCTCCCAAACTAAAGTGGCGATAGCATTTTCAAATCATCTATAACCTTTCCTCTACATCTTCTCTCCCCTATTCTTCTCATTTTCTCACCTTCTCGGCACACCTTTTTTCGGTCTCCGTTCCCCCTTTTTAGGGGCTAGGGGTGTTTTAATTCCACACCAGTATATCACCGACATCAGGCATGGCATAAACGGTATTCGCCGTACTGTTTCCTGGCGAACCTTTTATTACGTCGATATCTTGTTCGCCATAAGGCCCCCGAATATCAGTAATCTTAAAATAAATATCCTGTTCAACCCCCAACACATCGTTGTACACAATGGTAAAAAGAACGGGTGTAACCGATGACGGGGTTACAGAACAACTATTGAGAAAAACACTTGTACCTGGTAAAGGAGTCCAGTCTTGCTGAACAAATCCCCCAGCTGCGGTAGCAGTTATGCTACTAATGGTAGCATTAGCCCCGGCAGCCTCCCCATCGATGCCTATTTCAAAATTAAAGCTCCAGGGAAGACCAGCTGACGAAACATAACCCCCCTCACTTGAAGAAGGATAAGTTACAGTCACCAAATAAGGCACCGTGGTTTGAAATACACGATCACCCGGTAGTTTCAATTGATCTGAACCGTCAGGACAGTCGGCTTCATCTGCTGCTGAATCATTTAAGCTCATATCTACATCGAACGGGTCCCAAACATGGATGGATAACACAACCGCTGTTATACACAAATTTGAACCATCGGTTGTTTCTTTATAGCCAATGACATAATCACCAGACGCAGTTGGACTTGTGGTACTAAACTGAATTTTAAAGTATGATCGCCCACCAACAATCGATGGAATCACAGGGATCATGGTATAATGTGTGCCATTAACCAATGCTGTAACAGTACCACTTTCAATTTGTAATTGAGTGGTTCCGGCAGGATAAAGTCCCCACGATGGAGTATAGCTTGTATTGGCCATCACAATAGAATAGGTATGCACCGAATATTGCAATGGCGCAGCATTTCCCCCAATCTGGGCCAATAGCGGTGTTTCTGCTCCAATCATCAGCACGATCAGCATACACAAAATAACTATTTTCTTAACTCTCTTCATAATATCTATTCAATACCACTTCCGGGGTTTGGTTTTGGCAATACATTTACTGTAAATATTGCCTTTTCAGTTACTTTTCTTCCCAATAAGTCAGATCCGTCAGCAATTTCAAAGGTTACAGTTGTAATCCCTTCATAAAAAGTGAGATACGTTAACGGATTAAAATTAAATGTAAACACCTTGGGAGGAAACTCCGTTGATGGAACAACATGCCAAGCATCATATCCCGGCAGATTATAGGTGCTATGTTCCAGCTTATACCGTATCCTCGTTACACCGCAATTATCGGAATAGTCACCGGCGAGCAAACGCATGTCATACTCCGTTATGGTATTATCGGTATAAGCAGGCACCGGAATAACGGCATCGCGAGTTGCACAATAAGGGTCTTTTACTTCACTGTTTTTAATAAACTCGGGCGGGGTAACATCGTTAACTTGCAAACTTATGCTCCCTTTCTCTATCGAATCATTTGTAGCTTCATCGATAACCATGAACCAAATTTTAACCGGGGTGCCAATAGCAGAGCAATCAAAATAAATTGAATCGTTCCATACAGTTCCCGAATCAGTTGAAAGAAAATAGGTCATTTCATCGGTTTCTGAACAGTTATCTTCACTGTTCCTGTTAAATTGGTGTGCCGTATAAATAACGTGCCCGGTCTCATCCAAATCCATACTTGGATTTTCATCAAACCTTCCATCCGGTTCTGGATCTTCGCTATCAAGTACATTGATATAATAGATCCATGAAGAATTGGCATTTGCTTCTTTAGAAACATTTTGTGTTACATCAACGGTAACTGTATTGATCCCGTTAAGCCTTTTACGGCCAAGCGTAGCACCTAAAATACTATTATCAGTTGTTTCATTCCCCTCACTGGTAAATACATCCAGATTGGGTTGTGTAACCACTTTCCACGATACATCGTAATTGCAACCCCCACCCGCAACATCGGTAATTGTGGGAACCAACGAAAGAAGCTCACTCTCGTCAACCTCGTAGTAACAATATCCCGGATCGGCAAAAACATTGATTGTCCCCAACTGTTGAATCACAGGGGCAATATTATCGGTTGCATGAATAATTACCGGATCGGAAAGTGTAAGCGGAGGATCTGGACAAGTATATGGGTCGACAAACGATACCTGAAATGTATCAATCGGTAAATTAACCAAGTTGATTTCATTACTGAAGAAAGAGCCCCCTCTATAGGTCCAGGTAAAAGTTCCGGGTTGCGGCAGGTCCGAATACCAAAGGCCACTGCACCCTATTGCCGGTGTAGCTCCGAAACCAGAGGGGAAACAGCTATTGTATGCAAAATTCGTTGACCCGTCGTTCAACCTCCAGTAGCCCAACAGGCCGGTTTCGCTACCGTTATAGGGCAACCCCGGGGCTACCCCTCCAATGTTACTGTTCCAAATGCATACATCACGAAGTATGCCATTGAAACCACCCATTGTAAAACCAGAAGATACATCGGAGGATGAAGCGGAAGAACCAGTGCTCCCAGGATTGCCATCAACATAGATTTCGACCCCTGTTCCATCCCATGTACCAGCCACATAATACCATCGTTTTGCCAAAGCAGTAAATGCTGAAGTTGCAGTTGAACCATCGACCGACATACTAAACTGGCCGCTTGTATTTACCGAAAGAGAAATATCGCCCTTCGAGATGATTGTTCCCCCCGACAAATCATCGAGGTAAACAAAGGCACCAATGGTACCCTGATTTGTCAGGTTAATAGTATCGTAATTGCTTGCAGTAACCGAACCGCCAAAATGCAATTGCCCGGCAGCCCCACCTCCCATGGTCAAGGTTATAGAACCAGTTGAATCTTCAAAACAGGTGTTGTCGACACTTACAGCGCTGAGTGTATACGAAGCAGGCGCTTGAATGGTAACAGGTACGGTTAAAGGCGACAAACAACCATTCACTTTCATACGCACTTTATAATCACCCCCCGTTAGCCCTCCAAAAGAATATTGGCCAAGGTTACCCCAACTAACCCCATCGTAAATACTGAATTCGGGTTTGCTGGTACGCTCGTAATGGTAATCGGAATTATTGTTGCCGCTGATATTAACAGTGATCGATGCATCATCGGCCCCACCGCACGACATGTTTGATTTTGAAACACTGGTGAACTTTGGCTCAATTTCTACGTGCAAGGCATAACTATAGGTTGTGCTGGTATTTAAACTCTCGTCTATTGCACTCCAGGTTATAGTAAAGTCTGTTCCATCAGGGTCATTGGCGTAGGTATTGATGTACTGGTAGAAATTCGATATCGAATCTGTTAAGTCGTTGCCATTAGGGTTAAAAGAGCCATTCACCCTGGGAATAGTAACTGAACGATCTAATCCCGGCAGTTTGCCCCCCTGAATTCTAAAGGTAATACTTTGAACATTGGCTATCCCGCAGTTGTCATAAGGGGTTGGTATGGGCAACCGATAGCCAATACGGCTACAATAACTAATGGTGTCGTTTTGCAAATCGGGATCAGTAGTATCAAACCAAGGAGGCTGATCGTCACTAATCTTAACAGTATCAGTTTGTACCGTGCCATTTCCACTTTCATCAATAACCCTCCAGGTCAACACGGTTGTTCCGCGCCCATAATTAGTTGTAATATCAGCCCCTCCATCACTACGAGAAACTAGTGTTATATTATTATTTAAATAATCGCCGGATGAACAGTTATCGGTAAACTGAGGGATCGTTTGCGAAGCAGCCCACCGCGGAGTATCAAGCCCCAATGCATGTAAAGAAGCATAAGAGGCATAATCGAGATCTAAATCGGTATGGGTCGAGATCGCAGGTATTAAATTAAATACAGGATTCGTTCTATCGTTCACTGTAATATAAGAATCGGAAGTAATGCTATTGGGGCCAGCAGGTAAACCGTATGATGTATTATCAACACCATCATCCACCGTCCAGACAACATGTGACCGACCTTTTTTAAACTTATAACCGTCGAGAGTAATAAGATTCGCATCCTGTAAAACATAAGTTGCCAAATCAGGATCGTACCAAAAAACATCGGCAGTTTTCGCAATTACATTTGAAGCACAATAATCAGCAGCCTGAACATCATACGTTGTTCCCGTTACGGTATAGGTACATTCGTTGACAGCCGCATCCACAGTTGTATGTCCGGGTGGAGTATAAGTAAAATAAGGCGGCTCGTTATCGTATACATCCACCCGATGTGTACAAGTACCCACATTTCCGTTATAATCCCTGGCATACCAGGTAACGACATTATGCCCCACATTATACGGCCCGGCAGCATTTTTTCCATTATTTATATTATTCCAGTAACTTTCAATCCTGTCATGGCAATCATCAGTTCTCAATGGAGCGGGCAAATTCTGAAAGGTGTAGGCACATGAATTCGACCCAGCAGCATGTTGAACATCTAAAGAAGAACAATCACCATTATTTCCCAATACAGGAGCTCCACTACCCGAATAATCGAATGAGATGGTTGTCGACTTACTGCAGTTTAACTTATTAAACCCGGTAACCGTAACCGATGGTTTTTCAGTAGGATAATAGGAGGTATAATCTACATAATCGTTCCAGATAATGGTAATATAGTTGTCGGTAGAGTTTCCTCCGGCATAGCGGCGCCCATGAGTCCAAGCCCAGCTGTAGTGGTCATACGTAGTTAACTGCGAAGGATCAATCTGATAGGTAATCGTATCAAGGAAACAAACCGTTGAACTATACGCTGCAAACTGAGGAACAGGCACATCGTACACATCAACCCGCCAGGTAACCTCTTCCCTGCATTCCCACCAACCGGAAGTTGCATTAGTACGTATGTAGGTAGCTCCATTGGGTATTAAGGAATTATTACTCGTATAGACAGTAGCACCCAAAAGATTAAAAGGATCAGTGTCTTCAACAATCCGGCAAGGATGGTCATTAGAACACCATACATCTCCATCGGAAGTATAAGGTCCTTCATATAGATTCCACTGCATTCCAACCAAAACCAGATGGATAGGAATATTAACACCTGCATTGGGAAAGTTAAAAGTAGCCCAATCCTGGTTTATAGCTCCGCCATTGGCCAATGTCACCGATGAAGGATAATCGCTCCAGTCGTAATTGATATAACTCCAATAGGAATCGGATGGTGGCGGGGTGGCCTCATAGGTTCTGGACTGATTAATACAAACACTGTCGTTTTTATATGAATCGGCTCCACCACCATTGTTGCCATCCCAATTAAAACTATATGGATAATTGGCATAACATCCATTTTGATCGGTAAGCTTATAATTAACGACATAGTCACCTGAAACCATTACATAATCATTCTCGTTATGGAGAGTAGGGGTTCGTACCGATGATGTAAGACTGATAGGTCCTGAAAATGGATAATTATCAGAAGCATTATTCCACCCGGAAAGAGCAGGACGGCTAATCGTCGACCATGCATGAGTATACGTCAAACCAAGGTTCATTCCTGTGATGGTGGGTGTAAAAACCTCACCATTAACCCCGCAGTCGTGTACCTGAATATCGTCGATACTAAAATACGATTTCACATGCACCGTTGTGTTATATACAGTCGGCAACCCCTGCTGGTCAACAATACGAAGGTATACCGGGATATCTTTACCCACATCGGTACAATTAAAACTGATGCAGGCAGTATTGGCCGAGATATCTCTTCCCAGTATACGCCATTCTTTTACCCCTACCCGGCGGCTATCGCCATTGATCACCAACCGTAACCGGCTGGTTGTAACAACAGAACTAAAATCAAAGTGGTTACTGTTTGGGTAAGCAGTTACTCCAATGTTCGTACCTGCCGTTGGGACATTGGTCCATGTCCCAGAATTGTCCCATTGAACCACGGCCGACGATGGTAGAATACAATTATATTGTCGGGCTCCTGCATAACCCCATACTTCCCACTCATCAATCCCTACACGATTATTATTATCATCAAATACTATTCTTATGCTACTCGTCTCAACTGGCGTGGGAAAAGTAACATCATTATCACTTCCTAAGTTTCCTGCATTTAGTGTTAATGTAACTCCCGGTACATTGACATAGGTTGTTCCATTATAATATTGAACCCTCGCTGAAGTGGGCTGATCAACCGTAATATTTGGTGTTCCACCATTACCTTTTGAGAAAAAACGCACATTGGTTCTGGTAACGGTATAGGTCGTTCCAAAATTGTAATCAACATAAAACTCATCGCCTGCATTTGTGCCTTGGGAATTCGTTATATAAGTATCGGTATAAACATATACCCATGAGCCACCCCAACCACCTTGCCAGTATCTGTAACAGTGAGCATCATCATTCAAGTTAGAAGAATTATATATAGGAGTAGATCCCGTATAAGCTGTACTAGCAGAAACCGTTGGATTATCCTCATGGCTTACACGCCTGATAGTTGGAATTAAGTTATTCGCTGTATGCCAGTAAACTTCCGAAGCATTGAACTCGTGATTGGTCCCAAAATCGTAAATAATTTCGCGTGCCCCCGAGGTTGTACCACTGATGTAAACCGTATTTGCATCATTATCTTTCACATTATCTAATACATAAGTACTGTAATTAGCCGTTCCTGTAACCGTAGCATCAGCAGCGATGTTGGTAAAAGCCGTGGGCGCCGAAGAACCTTCGTTCCCGGCAGCACACCAGTTCCCGCTCACATTGTAGGAGATAAAGCGCCGATTGATAAAATCGGAGGTACAGTTATCCTGAATGGAAGCATACGGAATCAGGTCTTCAAAATGAATCACCCCGGTATTAGCCGAAGAGATGGTCAGTTCAAAATCGTTCAACACCCCGGTAGGGGGATCGACATCAACCACGGTTACCAGCACATCTTCAAAACTCTCATTGCCGTTCAGGTCCCTCACATAAAACCGAACAGTCCTGTCGCCCAAATCGCTACAAGTTACCCCCGGGGGATCTGTTGAAAGGAGCAGCTGATCGGAAGGGGTACAATTATCGCTTGACCCGTCATCGATATCCATACGTGGGTCGATCTCATAAGTCCCGTCATCGCCAAGATGAAGCTGAATATTGGTCTGGTATCTCACCACCGGGGATACCTCATCTTTAATAGCCACCGTAATAGGTTGCGAACCTACATTTCCATAAATATCCTGTACATTTAGTACCGCGCTAATATTCCCCAAGTCTAAACAGCTAAACGGGCCATTCGGGGCAACCCAAATCCTTTCGATATCACAGTTATCAGTAGAGCCGTTGTCTATCTCCGCAATATGATCATCTAAATCGATACTTCCGCTCTCATCAACCGAGAAAGAGAGATTATTGGCAGGAATAACATCGGGCTGTATATCATCACGAACAGTTACATCGGTCAGGCATGAAGCAGCATTATCATCTTCATCGATCACGGTAAGCAACACCCCTATCGGACTAAACGTTGGGGTTGGGGTGGCCGAATAACGCACATCGTCGCAAGTCAGGTTCAATGAAGAAGAGGGCGTTTCAGAGCCATAAACCTCTACATCAGTTATATCCAATGGTCCGGCACCGTTTAACCAGATGCGTACATACTGTCCCACAGCTGCCCGGTTGAATTCAATAAAAGTACTGCCCGACACCGTGCCTGAATAGTATTGGCTGTAATTCACACCGGCATCCCATGTCGTACCATTTTCCGACAAATCGCCGGTATAGCCAAAAACTCCATCGGTCGACACCAGCACCCAGAAACCGGAAGCCGAAGGGCTGGTTATATTCAGTCCATACAAGGTACGGCTTGCAACAAAATTGCCTTGCCATTGTTGAGTGGTCAGAGAAGTAGAAGTTGTATCGGTAGGCACAATATTTTTAGACACCCGGTACGCGGTAATATTTCCACAGTTATCGGTCGATCCACCATCAAGGTTCAGGAAATTGATATCAACCTCACCCCCATCATCAAGATAGGTATCGAATGAACCCTGGCAAATTGCCGATGGTTGTTGCTGATCAATTACAGTAAGTGTAAATGTCTTATTAATTGGAGCAGAAGGTGTTATATCGGGAAAAACCCGGTCGCGATAGGTCCAGGTAATATTATATGGGTTGGGATCGAAACTCACACTTGAAAGGGTATCTGTTCCGTTAAAACTATTAACCAGAAGCCCGGTTGTAATGACGCAATTATCAGTCAATACAGGGATTAGACCGCCCCGTGGCACAGTATAATCACATTGCCCGGTATCGGTATAACGTGTAGAATCATCGATGGAAAGGGCGGCAGGCGGTTGATTATCGACCGTATAATAAGTTACAATTTGTGTTGTATCGAGCCCATTGGGGTCGGTTGCTGTCCATTCAAGAATAATAATCCCGGTCATTCCCACACCATTAAGCGTAGTATCTCCAACAGCCGGAGCAGGATTTCCCCATGCATCGGAGCCGGCCACGGGAGCAAACGACAATGTTACAGCGGTTTCAGGGCAAATACCATCACTCACTTTGGGATCAAACTCAAATGCATAGGGAAAATAGTAACAGTCGGAACTAACGTTGCTACCCCCGGAAACATCAGCAGTATAACGGATAATAGGCTCTCCAACACCCAAAGCATCGGTACGGGCATGGTCGCTAAAGAAGGTCAGAATTGGCGGATCGTCATCATCCATTTTGATGGTGTCGGAAAATGTTTCGCTGCACCCAAGTGCATCGAAAAGAGCAACTTGATATACACCTGTGGGTTGGTTGATAATATCTTCATCAAATGATAAAAAATTACCCGCGTTGTTGAGCCAGTAATAGGCAAACCGCTGGCGAAAACTTAAACCTGAAACAGTACAGTTAGAACCAGCTTTATAATTATAAATGGTTGAACCACCACTTTCATTCACCGGATAATTAACTACCAGGTTATTCCCCGGATCGACAGGGCGGATTAAATTCATATTGGCACCAAAATTGGCAGGTGAGGCAATGTTCCATACCCGGGCATTTCGTACAAAGCCGTTAAGGCTTCCCCCGATGGCGATACTACCTCCCCCAACAGCCGGATCGGCGCTAATGTCGTTATGACCATCTTCCGAACCATCAACATACAAATTCAATTCACCGTCACTTCCATCCCAGCTAAACGAACCGGCAATGTGGTACCAATTGCGCTGTTCAATATCTCCAACTGCTAAAGTTACAGGTGCAGCGCTTCCTGCAAAGAATTGAAGGGCTCCGCCGACCATCCGTAATCCATAATCACCCGCGCTAAAAAGATTGGTATCCCAATTCATCCCTCCACTGGCCACTGAGTCGAGGAAAATCCAGCATTCGATCATGCCTTGATTCGCAAGATTGAGTCCAGGATCAGATGAAGAGGCACTGGCTCCAGAGCCAACCAGATGAAGGATATTTGTCTGGCTGCCACCAGTTGGATTAATGTCAATAGCCCCATCGGAACTACCCAAACACTGAACATTGGAAATATTTTCATTTAAAGAGATTGCTTCAACATCACGGATTACAATATCTTCACTGTATGTATTGGAAATACAACCATTAACGCGAATCATGGCTTTGTAAGTACCCGTTGGTACCGAACTTACCGATGAGGAAAAATATACACTATCGTTTCCCCCCAAAACAGGCCTTAAAATATATTCAACAGTAGCCAAAGGTTCACTTTCGTAATTTGAAAAGTAAACTGTAATGTCATCTGAATTGCTACATGAAGAGGCAATCCTTACTTCGTGTAATAATGGATCAAGCTCAATGTGAATGGTATCAAACGGAGTAGTTACATAATTACCATTAATATCAGACGCTCTCCACCAATAGGTATGAGTTCCGGGTTTTAGATGTGCACTGGGTAAGATTGTCGTTCCGGTAGAGTCAGGATCATAGCCGGTCATA
>Ga0209800_10003680_pt1 | contig 11927 bp, 7 predicted proteins | sample Higcelweek8metaG_FD_187174 | JGI IMG/M metagenome (GOLD analysis project Ga0209800, IMG submission 187174) | Freshwater pond sediment microbial communities from the University of Edinburgh, under environmental carbon perturbations - High... | ecosystem: Environmental > Aquatic > Freshwater >... | reverse complement strand
AGAGGGAGAAGATAAGTTTCATAAAACCGGGATTTTAACAAAGGTATTGTTCCTGGTTTAGAAATCAAATTTCATGCCGGTTTTGAACCCGAGCGTAAGTTCGTCAGTGGGTTGATTGTCCTTGGTAAGAACAGGTTTGAAATACCAAAGACTGGTTGGAGTAAATGTAAAACTGAGCCTCTTCAGAAGCCGGTAATTTAAATCAATGCCGGTAGCAAAGTTTACATACACATCATTGTACTCAGGCTTATTGGTTTGAACGCTGGTTATCTGCGCGTTATACTGACCTTTAATTGATTTTTCAGTTGAAGATATGATATCGGGGTTGTTCAATCGTATGCCGAAACCTGCTCCGGCAGAAATCCAGGTTGAGAATTTGCCGGCACTGAACAGCTTTCGGCCTAAACCCAAATTATAAGTAAAATATTGATGTTTTTCAGTTCCCTCGTATTGCGATTCCATTTTGTCAACTCGGTATCCGAGTGTATCAAGCTGCCCGTCGGCTCCGGTTCCCATAACAGGCGTGTTGATATTGTAATTCATATCGAATACCAATTGCTCTTCGTTGTATGCCATCCCCAGACTGGTATTATACCTCACTTTTTCCTTGTTGTAACTGGCAGTAACGTTTACGTTGTGAAACAGAGAAGTTCCGTCGCCGTTATCAATATTTTCGGGCAGGTAATACATTCCCAGGGCAAAATGGTTAGTACTTTTACTGTCCTGCGGATCTTTGGGCGTATAATATTTAACGGGGGCAGTAATTATTGCGTTATCAGGTTGTTTCTGCATTAGCGAAACGGGAGAATTTTGTTCTTCAACAGCTAATTCTTCAGCAGCAAGTATAGTTTCCAAAAGTGCTATTTCCCTTGAGAGTGAATATGCGGTATCTATTTGAATGATAGCAATATCCTGATTGATAGTAATTTCGTTCTCGGATGGGCGAAACTCTGACTTAGTTTCAAAAGGAGCAGTTACTGCAACTGCTGATGGAGGTGTGTTTGTTCTGTTATAAACAGTATTGATCTGTTGGTTTTGATTTTGAATCTGAGCAGGTTGCGGAGTTATACTTTGGTTCTGAGGAGCGGTTTTAACTTCGGGCTGTTCCTCGATGGCAAGAGCAGGAACCGGTGTATTGTTTTGATTTGTATCTATAACCCGTGATACTGCAAAAAACAGAAGTAATCCGGCTGCTGCCGAAAGCGCAATACGTACACCGGTTTTGATGTAAGCCGCGCGGTTCAGACGGAAGAGAATGGTATTCCAGGTTCCGGCATTTGGCGAATGAACCGGAAGATTGGCGAGTTTCTCGCGAAAGCCTGCTTCAGCATCCAGCATATCAAGTTTGTCCGAAAGGCGCTGCCACGAACCCGGGTCGGGAGCGTGTGTTGGCAGCTGTTCGCTGAACCTGTTGCTGGTTGGTTTCTTAGTTTCGTCCATGTTTAATCCATCAATGCTGAAAGCCGGTTCTTGAGCATTTTCTTTGCATGATGCAACTGCGATTTGGAGGTTCCGGGAGAAATGCCAAGCATTTTGGCGGTTTCGTCGTGAGTATATCCTTCCACTTCGGTAAGCAGGAAAACGGTTCTGTATCCATCGGGTAACGAGAGAATAACTTTTTCAAGGTATTCGCTGTCGAGCGTATCAGGAATCAGGATCATTTCATCGCTTTTTGCTTCATCCATGTCGGCAAAAGCCAGGTTTCGGTTTTTCGAAAGCTGCCGGAGCGAAGTGCGTACAACAATGGTTTTAATCCATGCACCCAACGTTGAATCGAACCTGTACTGCCCGATATCGCGGAATACCTGTATAAAGGCATCCTGAAGGGCATCGTGGGCATCGTCGCGGTTGTTAACAATGCGGTAAGCAATGGTGAACATGGCATCACAATACTTATGGTAGAGGTCGCGTTGGGCAATACGGTCGTTGCGGGTGCACCCAAGCACTAATTCCCGCTCCACTTCGCTTTTGCCGGTAAAAAGTCTAACAACGTTCCTCAAAACAGTATTGGTTTAGCCTGTCACAAAGTTACTTGATTTTGTTTCAGCTACCACTTTTGCTTTACTGCTTCGCTTTCTTCAGCTTTTTGATACTAAAGGGAAGCATCAGCTTAAAATGGTTGCATCAATTTGATATTTATATCCTTGCAGGGGTATTCGAAAAAAATCCTCCTGCTTATCAGTAAGGATTTTTCGGAAAACATCTATACATTTAACGCATTGCTTTTCATTTCATTGTGCAGGTTCAATAGCAATTTTACTTAATTGCAATTTCGCAAATACTAACCTGCAATCAATCAGGAATTGGCAAACTTCAGATTCCGGGCTTAAAAAAGACTGTACGTAAGAGATGCATTAAAGTTCTGGTTCCATAAGGTGGTACTTACTTTTTCAGGATTGCCTTCAATTACTTCAAAAGTGTAGTTTGTTTTATCGAGACTTAATTCGCCGTTGAAAGTGAGGCGAAGCCTGAGCCGTTCTGACAGATAATAGTATGCACTAAATTGTGGGCCGGTATAAGTGTAAAAAATATCCTGAAGGTCTTCCTGACTATCTTTCGTATCTCCATCCATTTCTTTATCCCACCCGCTCAACAGCCACCATTTAAAAGTGAGCCAGGTGCGGGAATTAGGATAATAGCCAAAGCCATAGTCAGCAGCAAGTTTTACTGTTGGGCGTGTCCATAAATAATATTTAGTTTCATCTTCATTTTCCGGTCTTTTTTCAGTTTCAACCCCACTCTGCATGCCAACTCCGATTTTAACCGATGAAGAATATTGCCAGGTCAGGCTTTTAGGTTTTTCAGAATTGAATCCTGCCACTAAATAGAAACCGCCATTAGCCTGGTTTAAGTTATGTTCATTTGGTTCATTGTCCGGAACAATGTTTTCATTAACTGCGCTTTCATTTAGATAGCCATAATTTGCTTCCAGACCGGTAAACAAGCGTTTCCCACTGTTTCTGATAGGATTATTGGCAAAATCCCAGTTATCATTCAGCGATGTGAAATAGGCAGCATCGGTGGTACCCGATATGCCGTTTTTTTGCAGAAAAGCATCTATTGCTGTTATTTCTGCGATTTTTCTTAGCCTGTTATCGAAAAAGCGCTTGTATTTTAATAAAGTAATTTCCCTGGCAAGTGCGAGCACCTCTTCATCAGTAGCTACTTTATTTGCACGATTAAGAGTCTGCAGGTCTTCGAGAATAAACATCGCAAGTCTTGCATCCTGAACCTGTTCTATACGTCCTGTTCCGACAAGAAATGCTCCTGTTAAATTCAAATTCAGGTGTTTCTGATTGGATTCTTGTTCTAAGTCAATTGTGCCCGAGTTCATTGATTTATTGTGATTTGAAAGCCCGTTATATGATGCCGATAAGGTACCATTCACTTCAAAATACTGCTTTCTTTCATTGTACGACCTTCTTAATCCCAATAAATATAGATTTTCAGCATGGCTGAAAGAACCTGATTTGTATTCAAAATCAATAGTTTCCCGTTTGTTAGTATAGGATGATGAACCGAATCCTGCATAGAGTGAAATATGTTTTTCAGCTTGTATTTTGGGAGAATTTTTATAAAAAGAATACATTGCTCCAGCTCCCGAATTAAGGGAAAATGAACTTGTTTTATTCCTGGAATCCGCCTCACTATTTGAATTGTTGTTGAATGTAAATCCGCTGTTCAGTCCAAAATTCAGATACAGCGTTTGGTAGAGATAATTCGGATTTTTGTAATCTGATAATCTGAAAGTTGAGTCCTGAGCTTTTAAGGTTTCAAGTGCCAACATCGAAATCAGCATCATAATAGTCGCAATGATACGGGTGCTTTTCATAAAATAAAATTTTAATGTTTATAATTGGTTTGAAAGTGGTTTGCGACAATACTTATAGGATTTGATACAAAATGAAATATAAATCTCAGTTCCATTAATATTATTTTCAGGAATTAAAATTTTATCATTTTCATTTTTTACCAAAAACTGTACCATAATACATCGTTGGGAATTATATATTTTCAAAGGTTATGTTTTGGCAAGTAAGGTTGTAATAGCGGCTTGTTTTAACAGATTTTATGATTCTTTCACCGAGCAGGCAGCCAGTTTCACATATTTCATCAACATTTTGAATATTGGTTCAGAATAAAATTCCATCTTTGTTAAGTCATACTATAAATTCTGATATACTGTTTGTTTAACCTCAAACCACAACAACCAAAACCTGTAGTAATATGAAAAACCGTTTACGTATTTTATTTGGTAGCATGTTAACATCGTTATTGTTAGCTGCCTTTATCTTTTCGGGCTCCGGTACTTTGGCTCAAAAAGCAAAAACAAAGAAAGAGTCCTCAAAACAGGAAGTTAAATCCGACACTTTAAAATCGTCAACATTTGGCGGATTAAAATGGCGTTCTATCGGCCCGGCTTTTACATCGGGACGTATTGCCGATTTTGCAGTAAACCCGAATAATCACAGCGAATGGTTTGTGGCAGTTGCATCTGGCCATGTATGGAAAACCACCAATAACGGAACTACTTTTGACCCGGTTTTCGATGGTCAGAAGTCGTATTCGATTGGAGTTGTCGAAATTGATCCTAATAATGCCAGCGTAGTTTGGGTTGGTACCGGCGAAAACAACCATCAGCGCGCCCTCGGTTATGGCGATGGAGTTTATAAAAGTATCGACGGAGGGAAATCATGGAAAAACATGGGCCTCAAAGAATCGCGGCATATCGGAGGCATAGTTATCAATCCTAAAAACAGCAATATCGTTTATGTGGCTGCCGAAGGTTCTGTATGGGGCCCGGGTGGTGATCGTGGACTTTATAAAAGTACTGATGGCGGGAAAAACTGGAAGAAAGTTCTCGAAATCAGCGAAAATACGGGTGTAAATAACGTAATTATGGATCCCCGTAATCCTGATGTTATGTATGCAAGCAGCGAACAGCGCCGCAGGCATGTTTTTACAAAAATCGGTGGAGGCCCCGAAACAGCCATTTACAAATCAACAGATGGAGGCGAAACCTGGGATAAACTCAAAAGCGGTTTGCCCGGCGCTGATATGGGAGGAATCGGGTTGGCAATTTCGCCGGTTAATCCTGATTATATTTTTGCTATTATAGAAGCCGCTGATGATGCCGGAGGATTTTACCGAAGCACCAACCGTGGCGCTACATGGCAGAAAATGAGCGATCATACCGCACAGGGACAATATTATAACGAAATTTATTGCGATCCGAAGGATGTTGATAAAGTTTATTCGGTTGAAACAATTTCGCATTTTACAGAGGATGGCGGTAAAACATGGAAAGCACTGAGTAACAACAAACGGCATGTCGACGACCATGCTTTATGGATCGATCCTGAAGATACACGGCATTTCCTTATCGGTGGTGACGGTGGCATTTACGAAACTTTCGATGCAGGTAAGGAATATGTGTTTAAATCGAACTTGCCGGTAACACAGTTTTACCGCGTTCAGGTTGATAATTCCGAACCATTCTATTATGTGTATGGTGGCACTCAGGACAACAACAGCATGGGTGGCCCTTCGCGCAGCATAAGCGGATCAGGAGTTGTAAGCGACGAGTGGTTTCCAACAAACGGCGGCGACGGTTTCTGGTCGCAGATTGACCCGGTTGACCCGAATATCGTTTATGCCGAATCGCAATATGGCGGAATGGTCCGCTTCGACCGCAAAAGTCAGGAAGCTATCGACATCAGGCCCGAGCCCCGCAAAGATGAACTTACTTACCGCTGGAACTGGAATACGCCGCTTATTCTTAGCCCTCATTCGCATACCCGCCTCTATTGTGCTGCTAATAAAGTATTCCGCAGCGACGATCGCGGCAACACCTGGCAAGTGATCAGCGAAGATCTTACAGCGCAAATCGATCGCAATACCTGGCCTGTGATGGGCAAATACTGGAGCTACGATGCTGTAGCAAAAGACAAGTCCACTTCGTTATATGGTACTATTGTTTCGATGGACGAATCTCCTCTAAAGGAAAACCTTTTGTATGTTGGTACTGATGATGGCGTGATTCAGGTTACTGCAGATGCCGGAAAAACCTGGACTAAAACCGACAAATTCCCTGGATTGCCTGATAATACTTATGTAAGCGATCTTATGGCTTCCCGTTTCGATGAAAATGTTGTATTTGCATCATTCGATAATATTTTGCGCGACGATTTCAAACCGTACATTTTTAAAAGCTCCGACAAAGGTCGCACCTGGACATCAATCGCCGCAAATCTGCCTGATAATGAAACCGTTCACAGCATTCAGCAGGATTTTGTAAATCCTGATCTGTTGTTTGTTGGTACCGAATTCAGTTTCTATTTCAGTAATGATGGCGGAAAAATCTGGGTACAACTCAAGAACGGGTTGCCTTCAATACCCGTCCGCGATATTGCTCTTCAGAAAAGAGAAAGCGATCTTGCTTTAGCCACTTTTGGACGTGGTTTTTATATTATGGATGACTATTCTCCTTTACGCACAGTAACCAAGGAAATGCTTGAAAAAGATGCCCATATTTTCCCGGTAAAAGATGCGCTGATGTATATTCCGTCCGATACAAAATACGGGCAGGGATCAACCTATTTTATTGCAAAAAACCCTGACTTTGGTGCTGTTTTCACTTATTATCTGAAAGATGCTCCCAAAACTTTAAAAAGCATACGTCAGGACCGAGAATCGAAGCTCTTCGAAAAAGGCGAACGCATTCCGCAGCCAACTGCTCAGGAACTTCGTGCCGAGCGCGAAGAAGTGGCAGCATATCTCACATTTACAATTACCGACGAAAGTGGTAACGAAATTTGCCGGATCAATAAAGCGCCGTCGACCGGTATTAATCGCATCAACTGGGATCTTCGTTATCAGGACCTGAGCCCTGTGGACGGAAAAGAAAAATATGATCCGTTTGCTGCTTCAAACAGTGGAATTCCGGTAATGCCGGGTAAATACAAAGTTAGTCTTTCAATTACCGTTCGTGATACAGTAAAACAGCTTGCTGGTCCTGTTGAATTTAATGCTGTTGCATTGAAAAATACAACTTTGCCTGCTGCTGACAGAGCTGCTGTTGTTGCTTTTCAGAAAAAAGTAGCTGAGCTTACCCGTGTGATGCGTGGTACTGATCAATATGCCGAAGATTTGCTGAAACGTACATATGCGCTTCAGGCTGCTCTAAATGCTGTGCCCGGAGCCAATACCGAATTACGTGCACGTATCAGCAATATTTCGAAACAACTGGAAGATGTGATGCTGAAATTCAATAACAAGAGCGATAGCCCGAGTGATGAGGAGAATCCGCCAGCACCGGTCACTCTATACAACCGTCTCTGGAAAATGGCCTGGGCACACTGGGGATCAACAGGTGCTCCGACGCAAACCCAGCAGGATGCTTATACGATTCTAATGGCTGAATTTCCGCCGGTTTATGATCAAATCAAACGTATAGGTGAAACCGACCTGCCTGTTCTCGAAAAAGAAGTTGAGAAACTCGGAGCTCCCGCAACACCCGGCAGACTTCCGGTTTGGAAAAAATAGCAGAGTGATTTCACACCCGCATTGAGTGTCTGCACACCCGCAGGGTGTCTGTACACGCATCAAAAACCAGTAACTTCATTTTTCTAACAAAAAACACCCTCCATCCGCGGGTGTTTTTTTTGTGTCTTTACGCCCGCTTTGAGTGTCTGCAAACCCGCAGGGTGTCTGTACACTCAAAATAGCAGGTTTCTCAACACGCAAAAAGGTCAATCTATTACCATAGAGGTATATCAGCACGCCAATTAATAGCAAATGCCTGAGTTGAACTTTCCCTTATCCCTTATAAAATCCGGAAATCGAATTTACAACCCTTTCAATATCCTCAAAAGATAAATCATAATATAAAGGAAGCCGTAAAAGGCAATCAGCGTAATGTTCTGCATGGGGCAGAGGCAATCCAGCGTATTTATCTTTAAAATAAGGACTCATATGCAAAGGAAGGTAATGAAAAACCGACTGAATGCCTTGTTCGTTCATATGTGCGATCAGCTTTTCGCGCTGAATAGCATCGGTAGTAACGATATAAAAAAGATGCCCGTTATGCATTGCATATTCAGGAATTACCGGCAGTGTAATATCTCCCGAATCCTGCAACGGTTTCAGTAATTCGAAATAGGAATTAAAAATCTGCTTTCTTTTTTGCTGAATATCATCAAGCATTTCCAACTGGCCAAACAAATATGCAGCTGCCAGATCAGATGGCAGAAATGAAGAGCCAACATCAACCCAGCCGTATTTATCAACTTCGCCCCGGTAAAAAGCAGCACGGTTAGTGCCTTTTTCCCAGATGATCTCAGCACGTGGTGCAATTGCGGTGTCGTTAACCACCAGCATTCCTCCTTCGCCGCAGCTAACATTCTTGGTTTCGTGAAACGAAAAAGCAGCCATATGACCTATACTTCCCAGCGGCTGATTTTTGTAAAAGGAATCGATGGAATGTGCAGCATCTTCTATAACCAGCAAATTATAACGAGCTGCCAGTTGCATCACTTCATCCATATTACAGGATATACCGGCATAATGTACAACAACAATTGCTTTCGTTTTGCCGGTTATCAGGCTTTCGATTTTTGATGTGTCAATATTTGGATTTTCCGGATTGCTGTCAGCAAAAACCAGAATAGCACCACGAAGTACAAATGCATTTGCCGTTGAAACAAATGTATAGGATGGCAAAATCACCTCATCTCCGGGTTTAATCCGGGCAAGTAAGGCTGTCATTTCGAGTGCATCGGTGCAGGAAGTGGTAAGCAGCACTTTCCCGAAACCATAACGCTGCCTGAAAAAATCGTGGCATTTTTGTGTAAACTGCCCGTTGCCTGATATTTTACCCGAAGCTCCTGCAGCAGCTACATGGTATGCTTCGTGACCAGTAAAATGGGGTTTGTTAAATGGAATTTTTATAGAAAAGGAGGAGGGCATTTTTAACGTCCGTTAAAGGTCAATATGGATAGGCTGTTCATGATATGCTATATTTTCATACTTTTGAAATCGCAAACAGTAACAGTTTATTCCGGATCAAAAATAAGCAATTACTCTTACGAATTTGAATTCCGGTCCATTTTAACTTTTTTACATGTCATCAATTCCAGACAAACAGAAATTGAAGGATCTTCCTATGTTTTTCATTTTAGGAAGACCGCGATCAGGTACAACCCTGTTGAGAACTTTGTTCGATGCTCATCCCAATGTAGCCACTCCGGTGGAATGTGCCTTTATCATCAATATGAGCCAGAAATACGGGAAATTAAAACATTGGACGCGCGAAGATCTTTTATCGTTTCATGAAGATGTGCAAAAGCATATTAAATTTGATACATGGAATATTGATATTGAAAAACTGAAAACTGACCTGTTGTCCTTCGAAGGCGAAGTTTCATTCCAGACAATTTGTAAATTGGTTCATTATGATTATATTTCCCTTTTCCCAAAGGAAGAAATAAAATGGATTGGCGACAAGAATCCTGTTTATGCGACTTATACACCTCTTCTGCTCGAATTGTTCCCTGAAGCAAAATTCCTGCACCTTGTCCGCGATCCGCGGGATAATATAATATCGCTGAAAAATGTTGATTTCGAAGGACCTTTCACAGCTTTGCTGGCTTACCGTTGGCAACATTCTGCAAGAAAGCTTTTTTATATAAAGAAAAAACATGCCGGGCAGTTTTATACCATCCGATACGAAGACCTGGTAAGCGAACCCCAGAAATATTACAGGGAAATGTGCGATTTCCTATCGTTGCCATATTACGATCATGTTTTTGAGTTTTATAAAAAACAGGATGAGGCGATGAAGAAATTCGATACTGATAAAATCATGAAATATCATAAAAGCCTGTTTTCGCCAATAAATACAGCAAAGGTTAATTTATGGAAAACCCAGCTTCCTGACCGCGATATCCGGATTACCGAATTTGTTGCAGGTAGGTGGACTAAAATCTACGGTTACGAGCGGAAATATAAATGGCCCGGATTTATAGCTATGTTATTCTCTTTACCGTGGTTAATTTATGGAAGTTCACTGTATTTAGTGCGCGATATGATCGACCGTTTACCTTTCGATTTAAAAATTCAAATTAAGAACCGTGGACCTGTTCTGGCGCGTACTTTTGTAAAATTCAGGAATCCCGATTCCTAGTTCATAACCAATGGCCCGGCGAAGTTTTTTAAAGGATATCAGCAGTGTTTTCGCGAGCAACATACTGGCAATTGTAAGTGCTTTACTTATCGATATTGTACTTTCGCGGCAGCTGGGACCCGAAGGCCGGGGTTTATACGCATCCATTCTTGTTGTTCCCCTCATTGTTACAAGTTTTGTAATGCTTGGTATCAGGCGTTCGGCTGTTTACCATCTGGGTAAAAAAGTTTTTGATGCTGATCGCACAGTATCAGGTATAATGAGCCTGTTGGTTATCACCAGTATTTTAGCTGTTCTTATCAGTGGAATTGCTTTTCTGATATTGCTTCCAAAAGGACTCACCTGGATAATGGCAATCCTGGCTTTGATGTCAATTCCGGTAAAACTTATACTTGTTTATACAGGTGGGATTTATATTGGTAACGAGGATTTTAAACGATCAAATCTACAGGTGTGGCTTCCATTGGTTTACGATCTGCTGGGCATCCTGCTGTTTGTTGCGCTTTTAAAATGGTCGGTAAGCGGTGCATTGCTGGCTTTATTCGTGGCTAACCTGCTTGTGTCGGTTATGTCGCTGCGGTATTTGTCAAAGGCTTTCAAAATCACGATAGCGTGGGATAAGGAAGTTATTTCCGGTCTGGCCAAAATTGGTATAGCATATGCAATTGCGGTAGTGATTATGCAACTCAACTATCGGGTTGATATCCTGCTTTTACAGGAATTATCTACGATGAAAGAAGTTGGATATTATTCCCTGGGAGTTGCTATCAGCGATAAATTATGGCAGCTTCCTTCGGCAATTGGTCTTGTGGTAATGAGTCGCAGTGCCAATGTTGAAGATACAAACCGGCTCGATCGCGATGTTGCCAAACTGGTAAGGATATCGTTTCTAATTGTTCTTTTGTCAGCCATTATTCTTTGGCTTGTAATCCCATATTTGCTTCCGTTGTTTTACGGAGTAAAATTTGCGCCCAGCATTGGCGTGGTACGATTGATGCTTCCCGGAATAATCATGTTCGTGATTGTTCGCATTTTAAGCGGGAGATTTGCAGGGTCGGGACAGCCAAAGCTTCTTATTGGTCTTTTTGTTCCTGTATTGCTGATAAATATCATCCTGAACCTTTTTTGGATTCCTGAATATGGAAGTTTAGGTGCGGCAATGGCTACAAATGTCAGTTATACGCTGGGAGCAATTGGGATGTTGATTCTTTTTTCTGTGATAATGAAAATACCCTTTACAGAACTGATTATTTACAAACGCAGCGATTTCGATTTTATCACAAAAGTAGCAACCCGTTTCCGGAAAAAATGACGACAGGCTTTTCCATCGATAAAGTGAAAAATACACCCATGTTTTTCATACTGGGCCGCCCCCGCACCGGTTCCACGTTGCTGCGCACTTTATTCGATGCTCATCCGCAGGTTATTATTCCGCAGGAATGGCCCATGTTGCTGCTGCTTCATTTTCGGTTCGAAAAAGTAAAATACTGGGATAAAATTAAGCTGGAAGAGTTTTACCAGAGTTTGTTTCAGCCATTAAAGATTCCTTTCTGGTCAATACGTAACTGGCCGGGAATTGATCTTGATCTTTTGCACAAAAACCTATTGCAATGCGAAGGTGAGCAAACACTCGAAACACTGCTTAAAGTTGTATATTTTCATTACAATTCATTTTTCGAAAAAAAGGAGATAGTCTTAATTGGCGATAAAAACCCTGCTATCTCAAATCATCCGGTGTTGCTGG
>Ga0209800_10003679_pt1 | contig 11933 bp, 7 predicted proteins | sample Higcelweek8metaG_FD_187174 | JGI IMG/M metagenome (GOLD analysis project Ga0209800, IMG submission 187174) | Freshwater pond sediment microbial communities from the University of Edinburgh, under environmental carbon perturbations - High... | ecosystem: Environmental > Aquatic > Freshwater >... | reverse complement strand
CAATCCGATCAGCAATGAAATGTTTTGGGCGGAAAAGGGCCTCGGCGCTTACAGCAACAACCAGCGTCTGCGTGTTTCCGCGCGTATTGATATGAGCGAGTGCTTGCTGGCCACGGGCTTGCCGTTCAAAGGCTCGCGCAAGAATCCGATCGACGTGATGAAGGAAGTCAACGCGGCAACGACGCGCGTGGCGGGCATCCGCCGCATGGGATCGGCAGCGCTTGATCTGGCTTTCGTTGCGGCGGGCCGTTTCGACGGCTATTGGGAATCGCAGCTCGGCGTTTGGGATATAGCAGCTGGTTACATTCTTGTAAAAGAAGCGGGCGGCTTTATCAGCCCGTTGGTTGCGGGCAAAGATCCTGTGATGGACACCTCGATTATCGCCACCAACGCGGGCATCCACGATCAACTCGTGAAAATTCTTAGAGAATCAAAGAAATAAAAGCCCTTTTTCATGTCAAACATTAACGCACCTGCCTTTGCAGGACGTTGTGTTGTATGCGTTTAGCTTTTGACACAGAAGACAAGGTTAGAGCCGCTTTTGACCGTATATCCTGTTGGGCAGTTAAAGGTGCTTCCTGAAACAATGTTCGTTCCGTTGCAGGCAGCAACGTTGCCATAGCTTGTCTCAGAATAACCGCTCTCATTATCCGTCGTTGTGGTTCCAACAGCCATGCCGCAGAGCGTTCCAGCCAGCAGTGAAGCTGATGTTATCGCTTTCCAGATAAGACTGCCGCTATCGTTAGGCAGGCAAACGACGATATTTTTTTGATCGGTGGTCATGACGGAAACGCCTTGCGAAGTGCAGGCTGTGTCTGCGACCACGCTTGCCTGCGCCAGATTTGGCGCAACGAGCAAAACGAGGAGACAAAGGAAGATGAACGCTCGAGAATAACGCATAGAGAACCTCATGAGCTGTCAATTTTTAACGCAAGATACGTGGTTCATATAGGAATTAAGGTAGGACTCTGTGTTGCCGCTTAGCCCTATTGTGAAGGTGTATCCTGTGGGGCAGGTTGCGGTGTAAGAAGGCCCTCTGACATTAGCGCCACAATTACCTACAGCAGCGCCGCCCCCGTAGGGGTTTGAAAGTCCCCCAAGAATATCTTTGTTGTTGCAGGGCGCGACATTGGTTCCAATCGTCGTTCGCCAGACGGTTGTGCAGTGCCCTCCGTTGGCAGCCCCGCCTGTCGTTGAAAGGACAGCAAAGCCGCAAAGAACACCCTTGGGCACGTTGGCTGATGTTGTTTTCCAGACCAAGGCATTGCTATCGTTTTTCAGGCAATAGGCGATGCTCTTGCCGTCTGACGAAAGGGTTGAAACGCCTAAATCGGAGCAAAGCTCCCCTTCGACGACAGAACTTGTTGCCAGAGCTTCTTGATTTATGCTGAGCAAATAGAGCCCTGCAAGGATCAGCGTTTGGGGGAAAATATGGTTTATTTGCTTTCTCCTGAAGTCAGCCGGGTCATGCTGACACGCGCTTTTGGCAAGGTTAGCATAGGGTTATTAAAGGATTCTTAAACCGCCAGAGGTCACGGTGTTAACCAATATTTTCCCTGAAAAAAGGGCAGCATTTGAGGCTTTTTCTATTACGGAGCGAGGGATAGCAAAGAACGTGCCTCTATCAAAACGAAGACCTTTTTCTTAAACGCATTTGACCTCGATCTCCCGGGTTGAGGCGCGCCTTGTGGCTCACTTCATAGGGCACGACCTTTGGCCTTCTGGCGGTGGTTCTCCGCCTTTGCGCTCTACGAGACAGCGACGGATCTTTACCGCAAAAGCTGAGTGAGGCTTAAAGGCAGAGTCTTCACGCCATCGTTGCGCTCGTCCGTGCCGTTCGCCAAAGACATGAAGAAGCGCGGCCTAGTGAACGAAAATCCTTGTATGTTTTGGCCCCTCGGTCACCAGCTCCGACGGTTCGTTCGTGAGGTAGCTCACATTTTAACGGTTTTTTCTCCGGTCTTGCACGGCTGGCTCCATCTCGGCGTGTCTGAAAGGTCACAATGGGTGGTTTTCTGTTCGCTTCGGTCTTATTGAGATGAGCTGTTCCTTCCGTGTGAACCCTATCGACAGGGGCGCTCGATCCCTTTAAAACAGTTACGATCCTGATTCTTTTGTGGGTACAACCCAGCCAATGTTTTTTTCGATGCGACTCTCGACTGGTCTGATGGTTTGCGGCTTGACGCTCGCTTGTGCGGTGTCGGCTTCTCATCCTGTGTGGGCTGATACAGCGGCGTCTGCTGATCAGGCGCCCTCTGTTCAGGTGTATGGTAACCAAGTCGTTCCGGATTCACCGGATTCTGAAGGTGTGCTGCCGCAAGGCATGAAATGGAACCGTCCGCTTAAAGCGGGCGATCTGGCTTTGGACAAAGAAGTTACGGACGCTGTAAAGAAAAAAACCGCGGAAAAGTTCAAATCACCGAGGCTACCTGTCGGTGAATTAAAACCGCCCGTTATTACCGGACAAAACAACAAGCCGACGACCCCGCCGCAAATTACCGGCGATAAGAATAGCACGTCGAGCATGATGCTCTTGCAAGGGATGAAGAACGCCTTGCAACAGTCTGGCCAAAATCCGGATATTCCAAAATCAGACATCAACGCGAGAACGGAAATTACGGCGACGGCAACGGGCTCAGTTAAAACTGAGCTGCAAGCTCCCGTTTTGCAAAAAACATCAGGTGCTTTGTCTTCGCCGACCTTAGTCGCGCCGCAGATTGATCAATCGGGCGTTGCTTATGAACCGGGGCAAGGACCGAAGGCGCTTGCAACGGCTCACGGTGTGAGCCAAGACGCGCCAACCAGCGCGACCGTTGAGCCTAAAGCGACCGACATGGCTGATGCGCCGCCGTCTCTATCCGCTGTGGTCGATGGCGACGTGCCAGCGCCTAGCGCGACGGAGGCTACGGCTACGTCTGCTTTGACCGATGGCGAAGTTTCTGCGCCTGAGACGACGCAGACGAAAAAGAGTTCTGGTCTTTCGGCTTTTATATCGAGCATTTTTGGCGAGTCTGTTGAAGACAAGGCGGCCAAAACGTCCAGCGAGGCCGATACGGATTCCGCCAGTGAAGATGTGATCGATTCTGAGACTGGTAAAACAATTGCCAAAGTCGAAGATGTGAATGTCGATTGCATGCCGACCGTTGTGAAATGGACGCGCAATTGTCAGGAAGCTGGCTATCCATCTTACTTTGGTGGCGAGATTGTTGGGGAAACGCGGACGATTTGTCCGGCGGGTACGGCGCGCGAAGTTTGGATCAGCAACACGTGCTCTGCTTCATTTGTGAAAGATGCTGCGCCTGCGACGGCACAAGAATCAGCGGCACCAGCATCAGAAATTGTTGCACCGGCTGAGATGGTTGCCTCGGAGGCTGCCACGCGTGATGAACCCACCGATGCCTCATGCGGTTCGCTTAATGGTTTAGCGGCTGCGCAAGCGCCCGTTGGTGATCTGTGCCAACACGGTACTGTGATTGCTGTTCAGGGCGATGGCCCGTGGCGTTGGAGCTGTCGTGGTCTGCATGGCGGGATGACCGTGAGCTGCGCTGCGCCTGTGGCGCAAGCCGCGAGCGGGGCCGCCGTTGCGACGGCACAAAGTGGTGCGGTGGCCCACAGTTCTTCTGTTGAAGATGGTCAATGCGGTGCAGCGGCCAGCCAAGGCGGGAATGAATCTGCGCCGACTGGTGACTTGTGCCTTAAAGGTGCGCCCAGCCGCGTGAGCGGGAGTGGCCCTTGGACTTGGGCGTGCAGTGGGTCAAACGGTGGTCAGGCTGCCGCATGCTCAGCGCAGAAGAAAGCGGATGGCGTGTGTGGCACGGCCAGCCGTGATGGCGTTGACGGTATGCCCGCGCGCGATTTGTGTGCCGCTGGCTATGCCAGCGCCGTGACGGGCAATGGCCCCTGGAATTGGACTTGCTCGGGCCTTTATGGCGGCGGCGCTGTGACGTGCGCCGCGCAACCGCGCGTTGATGCGGTTTGTGGTGCGGCTTCGGCTGTGGGGCATCGTGACACGCCAACCGATAATCTCTGTTTTGTTGGTACAGCCTCAAAGCTCGAAGGCCAAGGCCCGTGGTCGTGGACGTGCGATGGCCAACATGGCGGCGCGATGGTTGCGTGCCGTGCGCCGGTGTTGACGGATGCGTCTTGTGGCCCCGCTAATGGTAGCCAATATGTGCAAACCCCTTCTAAGGGGCTGTGCACCTCGGGGCGCTCTAGTCTTGTGACGGGCAATGGTCCTTGGAACTGGACCTGCATGGGGACGGACGGCGGTAATACAGTCGGCTGCGCGGCGTCTGTGGGCACGGCTGAGTCTTTGAAGGATACGGTTGCCTGCGGTGAAGCGACGGAGACGTTGGCTTTATCTAAGCCGACTGGCAATTTGTGTGCGACGGGTATGGCGAGTGATCTTTCTGGTTCAGGGCCGTGGACATGGTCTTGCGCGGATGATGCTGGCCACACGGCAAGCTGCACAACGTTGACGGCCAGCGATGGCACATGCGGTGCGGCGGCCAATATTTCCAGTTCCTCAGCGCCTCGTTCGGGGCTGTGTGAAAGCGGCATGCCGAGTGAAGTTGAAGCGGATCGTTCTCATGAAAAATGGGCTTGGAAATGTGAAGGCTCAATGGGCGGAAGCTCAACCTCGTGCCAAGCGCCTTTGGTTGCCCAAACAGCTGGTGCGATGGCCTTGGCTAAGGCGTCAGATATGAGTGCGGCCTTGCCGAGCGAACTGCCGGACGTCACGGCAGCTTGCGGACAGGCAGCTGGTCGTAGCTCACTGGGTAAGCCGGATGATAGTCTCTGTGCAGCTGGCAGCGCGAGCAAGGTTCGCGGTGAAGGGCCTTGGTCTTGGACCTGTCAGGCTTCTGGCAAAAAGGGCGCGTCGGTTTCTTGTGAATCGTCAAAAATTGTTGATGCTGCTTGCGGTACAGCAAACGGCTCGATGCAAAAAGCTGCACCGATGGCTGGCTTGTGCGCAGCGGGCGCGGCGACGGACGTGCATGGCGCTGGCCCGTGGATGTGGAGTTGCATCGGCGCGGGCGGCGGCAATAGTGTGAGCTGCTCGGCTTTGTCTCAATTGCAGACAAGGGTTGAGGGCACTTGCGGCGCGACGGCCAATATCTCCGTCTTGAGCCAACCTACGGCTGATCTGTGCGACAGTGGTACGCCCAGCACAGTTTATGGCGATGGCCCGTGGACATGGACTTGCTCCGGCTTGAATGGCGGTATTGCCAGCACATGCCGTGCCAACAAGTTGCTGCCCAAAGCGCCGCCGCCGCCGGGACCTTATGTGAATGGTCTGTGCGGTTCGGCCAATGGGGTTCCGCATAATGAGGCACCGCATGAAGGCTTGTGCTCAACCGGGACAGTGACGGCGCTTGCTGGTGAAGGCCCGTGGACGTGGAACTGCCTTGGCCATAATGGCGGCATGACCGTGAGCTGCGTTGCGCCTTTGACGCCGCCTGATCCGATTATCGGCGCTTGCGGTTCGGCCAGTGGTGTGCCGACGTTGACGACGCCAAAGGGTGCGCTCTGCTCGGCTGGTATTACCAGCGCGGTTAGCGGCAATGGCCCGTGGACATGGAGCTGCTCGGGCACGAATGGCGGTGGCGCGGTTAGCTGCGTTGCGCCGGTCGCTGGCAAGGGAAGCGCTGGGGCGGTCCCGTCGCTTTCAACACCTTCGCTAAAGGGTGAAGCCCCTTCGCCATCGGCTTCGCCGGTTGGTCTTGTGACGCCGACTTTGCCTTCTGGCCAAATGGCGCCGCTCAAGAGCGATACCCTTTCAAATCGCAAGTCATCCAAGCCCGTTGCGTCGAAGAAAAAGACGAAGGCGAGTGAAGAAACTGCAGTCGCTTCGAGTGCTGGAACGCTTCAGGCCCCGGATGAAGCGCCGCTTTTGCCTGATGGCATGCAAGCGCTTAATCCGCCGCCGATCCGCGATAGGCTTCAACCTACCTCAGGTTTGAAGCCGCCGGTTATTGATAACGAGGGCAAGCCCATTCCGGGCGCGCGCTTGGCCTTGGAGCCGGAGATTTCGACGATTGGATTTTCCTCGGGTTCGGATCAGCTGGATAAAGATTCCGTCGCAGTTCTTGAAAAGCTCGCTGTGATTATGCGTAGCCACAGTGACTCGCGCATTACGCTTGTGGCTTATGCGAGCACAAGCATTGATCGTGCGCCGCGTGAAGCCCGCAGGCTTTCCTTGAACCGAGCGCTTGCCATCCGTGACTTCCTCGTTGCTAAGGGCATCCCGAGTGGCCGCGTTGACGTTCGTCCCATGGGTGCGAATGTGCCCAGCGGCGATATGGATCGCGTCGATATCCGGGTCAATTAAACGCTTTTCCTCCTTCTTCGTCATCCCGGAAAACCCGAAGGGTTTATCCGGGACCCAGAGTCACAAGAACGTGCGCCCCTTTGAATGACCAGAAATTGCCACGCGAGCTGCGGTTGTTCGACGGTGATAAAACGCTAGAAACGTGTCTGCCTGACAGAACCGTTTACACAAAAAGAGAACCAAACGGGACTCCCGCTTTCGCGGGAGTGACGATAGTTTTTGATGGTGAGGACGGTGCTCTTTCTTTCAAGCCCCAAACAGGATTTGCTTGTAACTTAACACAAAAATCACCGTCACCCCGCCGAAGGGCGGGGTCCAGGGGCATGTGGGCGGGCGCCCCTTTGAATGACCAGAAATTGCCACGCGAGCTGCGGTTGTTCGATGCTGCCAGGGGTTAAGGGGTCTGCTCTTTACGCTTTTTTTTCAAACCGTATCGTGAAAAACGTCATCGCCGCGACAATCAACGCGAGCGTTGGCGCGAGCATGGCGTGAAAGCCGATGCCGAGAAACGCGGCGAGGCAGGCAAGCGTTGTCAGGCTCTCAATCACAAAATAACGCCGCCCGATGGCCGCGCCGCAATGGCGGCATTTTCCGTGTGCGCACAAAAAGGAAAGGAGCGGGACAAGATCGCGCAGACCAAGCCTTGTTTTGCACGAAGGGCAAGTTGAGGGCGGCGAGATGATGGACAATCCACGCGGCAGACGATAGCTGAGCATCGTCGTGAAGCTGCCCAAAACAGGCCCCATGAGCAAACCGCCAAAGGATTTGAACCACAGGGTATCGAGGATTGTGGGATCAAACAGCATTAGGATTCAACTCTTGCGCAAATGCCGTGTTTGAGGAGCCAGCCAAGACTGCGCCATAAGCGCGGGCGCTCGCTTTCCGGCGTGACAGCCAAAAGATCCTTGATCGCAAAACCGCGCGTCGAGCGCATCGTTTCCGTCAGCTCAAGGAGTAAGGATGAAGGCAAGAGCAGCTCGGGCACAAAGAGGTTCATTTTGTGCCGCAAGACGGCGGCGATCTGGTCATGGCTCATCACGCAGACTAGGTGATCAGCGGCGGTCATCGAACGGCTGGGGAAGCTATCGAAGACATGCCAGGGGTTGGGAAAATCTGGGGCAATGGCTTGCCATTCTGTTGGTGTTTGGGGCGCTGAGGCAAAGCGCAACCGGTCTTCGGCCAGCTTGTGCCACAGTTGCTCATAAGCCGGGATGATGACGCGCCAGTCATACATATTGCGGGCACGGGCTTGGGCTTGCAGCCCCATTTCTTGACGTTTGGTTTTGTTGTCCGCAAGTGTGACAAAGGCCTTGGCGGCGGCCTCGATATCGATGGAGGTCGATTGCGAAGCCCCCATCAAATAGCGGCCATAATTTTGTTCATTAAAAAAGAGAGCCGCGATATCGGCGCCCATTTCGGATGGTGGCGCGGCTGTGGGGATCAGGAATCCATCAAGCCCATGGCGTACCCCATCGCGATAGCCATCCCAATCCGCGACGACGGCGGGCAAGCCGCAGGCCATGGCTTCAATTGGTGTTAGGCCAAAGCTTTCCTGCACATTATCGACGAGCGAGGTGAAGATGTCTGCCGCCGCCCACAGACCATGCGGGAAACGCGGGTCTGTATTCGGGACAATTTGGCACGTCAGAGGGGCGTGACCAAAATCTTGGAGCAGTTCGCGAAAATGGCGTTCCATTTCCTGTTGCGGGGCAAAGGTACCGTAGAGCACGAGCCTTAGTTTGCGGCGTGTTTGCTGCGCTGCTTTTTCCGCAGCGAGGAGAAGTGGCAGCGGGTGCGCCTTGGTTGCAAAATTGAGCCTGCCAACAAACAGAATAATAATCTCATCTTCATCCGCGCCGAGCGAGGCACGTTGCGCCGCACGGAGAGCTGGGGTCGAACGCGCTGTAAACTTCTCTGTATCAATCCCCAAAGGAATGATTGGCGTTTGCACGGGGCAGGTGAAGGCCGTACCAAACCGGCGTGACAGATAGGATTCATTGACTTCCCACACGCGGCGCACAGCTTTTTGAATCGCACGCGACGGGCAGATCAGCGCATCGGCCGCATGTGTGGGCGCGATGCAAAGCGAGCTGACCGCACGCGTGACTTGATTACCGCTCATGCTGTGCACAATGCCGCAGCTTGCATAGGTCGAACCGACCATCTGCGTGCGTCGCCAGACTGCTTGATTGAGATCAGGGTCGGGCACAAAAAGGCAGGAAATATCTCTCAGCGCAGCGGGTGGGCCATGCGGATCGATATGAACACAGGGCTTTTCTGCATTTTTGCTGTAGGCATAAGCCAGCTCGGTAAAACGTTGAAAGCTCAACTGATCCGGGGCATGGCATAGAAAACGCGACGATTCAGAATAACGCAGCCACGCTTTCATGAATTCGTCCACAGCGACAGCAAGCCCTAAAGTCGGTGCTTTCTCGCGGTATATGTAATCAACGGCTATGGTCATGAAGGAGAACTAGCGAGCAGGAGAGGTCAATAGATTACACCGGATTGCGCAGACGGAAAAGCAATTTACGACCTTGATTTTTTTAAAAAATATGGTTTAGTCTTACTGTCTTTGCTGCAACGCACAATTCCTGAGGTTTTAGGGCCATGGCGGAGACAATCATTGAAGTTGATGGGTTAGCGCGCATTTTTAATGTGCCCGATAAAGAACCGGGCGCAAGGCGCTTATTTGCCAAAACAAAAACCAAGCCGCTTGTGGCGGTCTCTGACCTTCATTTTGCCATTGAACCGGGGCAGGAAGTCGCTTTTATCGGCCCCAATGGCGCGGGCAAATCTACGACGTTGCGGATGCTGTGCGGCCTTTTGCGCCCCAGTAGCGGCACGGCGCGGGTGTGTGGCTTTGTGCCATGGGAGCAAACGCGGCTTTTGGCTTCGCACATTGGTCTTGTCTTTGGCCAGCGCTCGCAATTATGGCCAGCGCTGAGCGTTGAAGACAGTTTTGATCTGCTGGCAAAAATCTATGATCTCGCGCCGGAGGCGTACCGTAAGCAGCGGGAAAAACTCGTCGAAGTTTTCGGGTTGAAAAAACTTTTACCGCAACTGGCGCGCACGCTTTCGCTCGGCCAGCGCATGCGCTGCGATATTGCGGCGTCCTTGCTGCATAAACCAAGCGTGCTGTTTTTGGACGAACCGACCATTGGGCTTGATGTTACGGCCAAAGCATTGTTGCGCGATCATTTGAATGCGCTTGCGCGTGAGTTTGAAACCACCATCTTGCTTACCAGTCACGACACGGACGATATCGAGAAAATCTGCCATCGGGTGATCTTGATCGATCACGGGTTGAAGCTGCTCGATACGACCTTGCCTGCGCTGCAAAAAGACTATACGCGCTATAAAGTGCTACGCCTCGCCACCGAGGAAGAAACGCCTCACTTCGAACATCCCGGCGTGAAGATCGAAGCGCAGGGCGAGCATAGCCTTGTGCTCAAAATCGATATGGCTGAAGTGGCCGTCGAGAAAATCGTCTCGCTATGCCTTGAGCGATTTAAGCTCCATGATATCAGCATTGAAAGTCTTCCTCTCGAAGAGATTATCAAGACGATCTATGCGGCGCAGAAGGGGGGCGCATGAACATTAGACATGGCGTGAGCTTATCTCTGGCCTGTCTTGGCATGGGGTTTAAACAAGCGGCGCATGAACGGATGGTCATGTTTGGCTCGTTTTTAACTTATGCTACGATCATGCTGCTTTATGCGGGTGTCATCCATATGATCCCCGCCGCTGATCTGGCGAAGTTCGCCTTTGGGCAAAAGGAGATGATCTGGTATCTCGGCACGGCAGAGTTCATTTTATTCGCGACGCCATCATGGTATTTCAGGGAATTTCAAAACGAGATTCAAAACGGCGATATCCACCTGACAACGCTTCGGCCCGTCTCATCGGCCCTCGTCAAACTTGCAATATGGGCGGGTGAGGCTTTGGGGCGTGTGTGCGTTCTCTTCGGGCCCTATTTGCTTTTGATCACGGCGCTTTCGGGTGGCTTTTGCTTTACGCCGATTCATCTTTTGGGGTTTATTGCCAGTCTGCCTTTGGCCATCTTGATCAACGTTTGCGCGTGGTACTTTGTGGGGGCGTCCTGCTTATGGGTTGCACAAGCTGATCCTGTGGCTTGGGTTTATCAAAAGGCAATCTTTCTTTTTGGCGCGATGCTATGGCCGCTTTCGTTCTATCCGTTCTGGCTTCAGGTGTTTTCTTGGGCGACCCCATTTCCCAGCATTTTGGCTATTGGGGCGCGGTGGACGCTTGCCAGCCCGCCCAGCCTTTATGGCCTTGCCTTCGCGCACCAGATTTTTTGGGCTGTCTTTTTTGTTTTAGCGACGCACTGGTTTGAAGGTAAAATCATGCGCCACATTCAAGAAACGGGGGCGTAGATGAAACGGGTCGGCAAACAAATCGCTTATCTATGGGCCCTAACCGTCGCCAATTTGGCGACCTATCGCACGCAATGGAAAAGACTTCTGTTTATGTCTTTTTTTATGATGCTGCAAAACTCAATGTTTTTTGTGCTTTGGATTATCTTTTTTCAAAATGTCTCGAACCTCAAGGGCTGGGGGCTTGTGGAAGTGGCGCGGATGTTTGGCGTTGCGGCGACATCAATTGGGCTGAGTTGCTTCTTTTTTAAGGGGGTGCGTTCCATTGCTTTTCGCGTTCAAGACAATTCGCTTGATCTGTTCCTCACGCGGCCTCGTTCGGTTTTGCCGATGCTGATGCTGAGCGATTCTAGCCCGGCAAGTTTAGGTGATATTCTGTATGGGCCACTTATGTGGGCAACGCTCGGTGATATAAGTTGGCACCAAGCGCCGCATCTGCTTGTGCTCTGCTTGCTTTCGGCAACCGTTTTTACGGCTATTGTTCTTATCATTCATTCGATCGCGTTTTGGCTTAAAAACGGCAGCACACGGTTTTCCGATCAATTGTTTGAATGTCTGCTTATCTTTTCAACGATTGTACAGCATGGCCAGCCGCTCGGCGTTCAGCTCATCATGTACACGATCATGCCTGTGGCGTTTGTCACGATTTTACCAACGCAGCTGATCAATACGTTTCAGCCCTTATTGTTCGCTCAACTATTAGCCGGAACGCTGTTTTTTGTTTTCTTGTCCATCTGGATTTTTAATGCCGGATTGCGCCGATACAAAAACGCGATGATATAAGGCTTGCCCGCGCGGCAGGCGAGGGGCATGAAAATGAACGCCTCTTCTTGTGACCCTGGACCCCCGCTTTCGCGGGGGTGACGGAATTTTTTTGGAAAAAAATTATTTAACAATCCCCATCGTCATGCCCGTGAAAACGGGCATCCCGTTTGTTCTCTTCCATCCCGTCATCGCGAGGCGCCTGCGCCGTGGCGATCCAGGGTTATTTGAATGAGCGTTGGTTTCTAGTGGCTCTGGATTGCCGCGCGACTAAGCGGTCGCTCGTGGGTGACGAGGTAGGAAAAGGGCAGATTCTCCCGTTAAGCCCGGATCGGCTGCATCCCGTTTGTTTTCTTTACGAGCGTAGTTTGGCGATGGTCGCTGTCGTGCTCTGGCCTTCGACGAGTTTGGCTAACACGACTTGGCCGCCCCAGCTTTGCACT
>Ga0209800_10003678_pt1 | contig 11935 bp, 6 predicted proteins | sample Higcelweek8metaG_FD_187174 | JGI IMG/M metagenome (GOLD analysis project Ga0209800, IMG submission 187174) | Freshwater pond sediment microbial communities from the University of Edinburgh, under environmental carbon perturbations - High... | ecosystem: Environmental > Aquatic > Freshwater >... | reverse complement strand
AGCCAATAAAAGTAAGCGGGCTTAATGGAAAAAACATGCTTATCGATGGACTTACCGCGGCTTTAGAAAGACCAGGAGCTTTTATAACAGAGCAGGCCGCAAAAGATTTGAATGATGCTTTGGATCTTACACTCACAAAGCTTAAACCTGACCAAAATAACCCTGTTCCATCCGTAAAGATATCTGCTTCAAATCTGATAAACATAATACGAGATCCGATGGGTACAATGCAGAAAGCAAAAGATACTGCAGATGCGATGAGGAAATCTTCTCGAGCAAAGTTTATTAGGGAAGGTATTCGAGATCTCACTGTAAATGGTTGGGCAAGAAAGTATGCAGATTTAGATACTCAACAAGCTGTTAGGTTAGGATTAGTAGCTCAGAATGCAACCCCTAAAGAGGCTAGAGATGCAAAGATTATGGATACATGGAGCATGCAAGCTGCATTGGGAATGGCTGCTAGTGGAAGAAAAGATGGAGATGCTAATTCTTTGGCACAAATGCAAGAAAGGGCTGGCACTTTAATTGGAAGAAGCATCTTTACTGAACAAAGATGGAATTCTCTATCTCCTGAGGACCAAGAAGACTTCGGGAAGATTTTTGCATTAACTCAAAGTACAAAAGCAGATGATGTTTTAAATACGAGATATGCTTCTGCAAGACTTCGGGAAATGTTACGACAAAAGGGCTTCTCGGGTGCAGATAGAACTATCATATCGACGCGATACGAAACGAAAATTAAAGAAGTTGCTGTGGAAGGAAATATTTCTTTGGCAAATCCGGCTGTTTATAGAAACCTGGAGATTGGAAATCTTGACGAACGGATACAAGCACTTGAAAATGGTGTCCCTGGTTTATCTCCTGCTCAAGCATCCGAACAAATAAATTCCTTTAAAAAGGCGAAATTATTAATAAATGCGCAGGATTTGGATGGTGCAAAGGTTCGTTATACAAATAATAAGCTTATTGGATGGATTAACCAAACAAAAAATGATATCCGTAACGAAACGGACACAAATAGAAAAAAAGAATTGAAATTAAAGTTAAAAGAACTAAATGGAGATAGAAGGCAACTAAACACGTTAACATTTTGGGATACTGTAGGAACAGCAGAGGGTTATTGGGGTTCATTGAAAGCTCTGACTGAAGGAGAATTGGTTACGCAGATTCTTACAGGAAGCTTTTTTGATCCAGATCAAAATGATGCTCTAAGACCATCGAAAACTACAAAGTCTGCAATGGGAATCAAAATTTTTGTCCCAAGGGATGATGGAGCCGCAAATTGGATTAATCGATACAATGAATCTGTTACAGATATGTACTACTATACTCCTAAAGCTTGGATACGAACACTGTTCTTAAACGGAGAAGGGTTCGCATATTCAATGTTTAAAAAGGAGAAATCAATACAGGCGTTACTAGGAAAGGACCTTAAATTTAATGACTTACGTGGAGATATTCTTGATGATAAAAAGTCCATGGCAAGTATCCAACAACTTTTAACTGATTACCAGAGAAAATTTCCGGGTGCTAATAAAGAACAATTAGAAAAGATGCTTGCGGGATATGTAAGAGTCGGGAAGCTTCATAGATTCTTTAGTTTTAATCAAAGAGTTAAAGATGCTGTAGGAGGAGCTATTGAAAAAATGATGGTGAAGGCCCGTATAAAGCTAGTAAAGTCCTTTATGAAAAACAAGTTTTTTAAAGATATCTTTCGTGGTGCAGCAGGGAAAGTTTTAGGACAATGGATTGCAAAAGGTGGATTGCAAAATTTAGCCAGAGTTCTTGTAATTGGTGTTGCTAATGCTTTGGGATTTGCAACTACAGGAGGATTGGCGAACGTTGTAATTACTGTTATAGCTGGAGTGGTCTCTGATGCTCTCTTTGCAATAGGGAAAGTACTTTTTGGAATTGTGATATTTGCACTTATAGGTGTTGTAGGAATATTCATAATGGGCTTCGGTGCATTGAAAGATTTTCAGAAGCAAACCTATACCTACGCAAATACAGTTCCAGGAGAAGTTGTGTATAATCCAAATTTCATAGACGACAACTATATTATTGACGGTGGTGATCCAGGAGCTCCAGGTACAGTTTACACAGGAAATGCTCAACAGATATTTGATAGCGTAAGAAGAGAAATGGGTTTGAGTACCCAATTAAGATTAGTAGATTGTTCTCCAACAGGACCAGCATCAGACAAAGCAGCATGTTCACAAATAGATTGGGCATGGTGTTACAGTGGGACCCAAGTATTCTGTAGAGTAGATAAAATAGCTAAAGCCAGTAACGCAGGACTAACAAACCTATTCAGACACGAACTCGTACACCAAATACAACATGGAGGAACATCACTAATAAGAGAATGGGGAGCAGATTTCCTTTCTAACAATGGAGGTGGATATAGCTTTAATACAAGATATGGAGTACAACGAGCAACAGCAACGACATCTTATCTTTTAGGTACGGGATTCTGTTCTGTATCTCAATTGCAAAAAATTGCGGTTGGTGATGGCTTAAGCACCCCGTGTGGAGCGGCTGTAAGTTCATTCATACTAGGATTTGCTGTACGTAAATAACATAAGGGATATTACAATGAAACTGCCAGAGTTTTGGAGAAAATACAGATTATATATAGTAATTGGAGCATTAGTAGGCCTTGTTTTGGGAATTGTCTTTTGGCTTTTCAATAAAAACAACCCCAAAGTAGTAGAAACACCAATTGCTTCTATAAATTCACCATTCGTATATCAAAATGAAGCTTTAGCATTTACTCCCTATACAGGAACGGTAGATATACCATCTTCAATGGAAGTATATAAAACAACAGAGCCAGACTATTCAATGATAGAAAATTTCGTAAGAAGATTCTCTCAAGTTAAAACAGATATTAGTGAAGATGTATATGCATGGAGTTTCTCTGGATCTACAGTGACATATACCGTAAGTAGTTCTCTAGTTTTCCTTACATCAGAAAAAGGGTTAGTAACAGATATAAAAATAGGAGCTAAAACAGATGTAAAAAGTTTTCTTCTAGAATATTTTGGTATTAAAGATGTAGATATATCCGAGATAACGGAACTTGGAAAAGGGAGAAATGAATACAAAGGGTATTACAAATCGGGCTCACTTCAATACGGATCCTTGTATTTGAATGGCTATGCTGTAGATATAATATCGGACAATAGCAAGATATATTCGCTATCCATACTTATGTTGACTCCAGACTCAGTAAACGAATATCAGCAGATGCCGACTGCCAAACTTGCCGACGTTACGTCGAACGCTCACGAGACATATGTCCAATATTTGAGTTATGACGAAAATTACGAAAAACAATATCCAATTATCCAAGTCTCTACTAAGTTGAAATCAGCGACTATTAAAAAAGCAATCCTCAAATATGCTTTCATCAGCCATGATAATGAATATCTTATCCCATTGTATGAGATATCGGGTGATGGGCAATTAGTTGATTCCCAAAGTAAGACATATTGGGCAGACGTATTGGTGTATCTTTGTGCATTAGATAGAACACATTTAAACAAAGTTGAGCCATTCCTGGAAAATAACATCCTATTAGACCAAGGTCAGTAGCCGTGATACAATAGGTCTATGAAATCCATCATCAAACTCATTGCTATCTCATGCTTTTTACTAATCCCAGCAAAGGTTTTTGCATCGTCAATTAGTACAATCATAGATCAGAAATTTGACGAAACAATCTCGGACCAAACACAAACAAAGTATGTAACTCCTACAACAATATATATATCACAGATAACCACTAGCTCGACCGATTTACAAAAGAATCCATCCCTCTGGGTAAAAGCTTTGTATTACTACTCCATAACCCGTCTTCATTTCTCAGATATCCCTTACAACTATCTTGTTGATACAAATGGAATTGTATATGAAGGAAGATCCGGAGGAATAGGTGCTAACCCAGAATTAAAAGATGCTCAAGGAAGTATCTTAATTGGATATCTTTCTAATGATTCAGTATTAACTAATAGAGCATCATCATCTATGCGTGGACTTGTAGACTCATTAGCCTCAACATGGGGAATATCAAATCTCTCAGTAGCAAAGCTTAGTATTCTCCAACAAGAGGGACAGTTAACAAAATTGGTACCAGCAGAATTCAATGGAGATTTTAAACAATCAGTACTAGATACTTTTTCAGGATGGAAAGGATATACTTCTGAAAAACTCCAATACAAAGCTAAAATAGAGGAAGTAACATACTCAAAGGATGTAATCATAGGTTCAAAGCTACATGTAACAGTAAAAGCAAAAAATCTAAATGATTATGTATGGCTAACTGACAAAAACCCCATATATGTATCTACTGTAGGAGGGACAAACAGTAAATTTGCTATCAATGGGGTATGGGATAGTTTTACAAAACCAACCCATATATCAGATTCAGCAATTAAAGTGGGTGGGGTGGCAACCTTTGAGTTTGATATCTCTGCTCAAGTAACCCCGGGAGAAGCATCTGAAAAATTCCAAATACAAAAATCTGATGCACAGATATTTGCAGATTCAGGATTTGAAGTAAAATTCAACATTGTCAAAGGTGACAAAACGTTAGTTCAAGTAGCATCTTCGGAATATGGATTTGCAAATATAAGAGAATGCCAATGGTATAGTTGTAAAATAATAGATACAGTAGACAACGGAGTGGTATACATACTACTTGCAGAAGAGAATGGTTGGATGAAAATACAGTACACTGAAAATACGGTAGGATGGGTATTCTCTAGATACATGAAAAAGATTTAATCCTAAAATCATATTATGAAACTCGACAAAATTCTTGGAGGCCTTAATCCAGAACAAAAAAAAGCGGTTGAATGTACTGAAGGACCACTTCTTGTTTTTGCAGGAGCAGGTTCAGGCAAAACGCGGGTAATAACCAGTCGTGTTGCATATCTCATAAGCGAGAAAAATGTTAAACCCGAAAATATCCTTGCAGTAACATTTACCAAAAAAGCAGCTGGGGAAATGTTGGAAAGAATAAAAAGCATTCTTAAAGACATTAATGCTGATGTAGAAGATCTCCCATCTGTAGGAACATTTCATTCCATAGGGGCACTATTTTTAAGACAAAATGCAAAAGCTGTAGGACTTACAAACAATTTCTCCATCTATGATTCTGATGATAGTGAAAACCTCATAAAAGAGTTAATGATAGAGAGACAGATAGATATAAAGCAAATTAAACCTCAGTCAGTATCATATCTAATAAGTGCAGCTAAGAATGAAATGGTATCTCCAGAAACATTTGGTTCCCACTATGGTGGATATATTGAAGATATTACAGCTGAGATATACCCTGCATATCAAAAACAACTTAAGACACAAAACTCTGTAGATTTCGGAGACCTTTTGTATTTAACCGTAAAAATGTTAGAAGAAAACGAAGAAGTTAGAAAATATTACCAAGATAGATATCACTATCTTCTCATTGATGAGTATCAAGATACCAATCAAGCACAGTATAAATTTGCTAAGCTACTTTCAGAAAAGCATCAAAATATATGTGTAGTTGGTGATGATGATCAGGGAATCTATGCCTGGAGAGGTGCAGATATTAAAAATATCCAATCCTTTGAAGATGATTTCTCAAAAGTTACAGTTATTAAATTAGAGCAAAACTATCGCTCTACAAAAAATGTAATCTCTGCTGCCGTCGCAGTCATACAACAAAACAACAAGAGAGTTGGGAAGAAATTGTGGACAGATAACGAGGATGGGGAAAACATCTCAGTATATCAAGCTAGAGATCAGGAAGATGAATCCGAGTACGTAGTAGAAAAGATTAAGCATATGCGCGATATGCATTTGCCATTATCAAATATAGCTATTCTCTACAGAACAAACTACCAATCGCGTGCAATTGAAGAAGCTTTACTAAAAGCTGGAGTACCATACAAACTTGTTGGTGGATTTAGATTCTATGAGCGTAAGGAAATAAAGGATGTTATCAGCTATCTAAGATTTCTTTACAATATTAAAGATGAACTTAGCTTGGGAAGAATAATTAATGTTCCAACAAGAAAGATAGGACCAAAAACAGTTGCGGCTTTACACGATCTTGCTCGACAAGCTGACTGCGCAATAGGAGAGCTGTTGGTAGGTGCATACGCACTTAGTCATCCTGAAAGCCAAGCTATAATAGATTTGGGAGGAGGATTGCTAAATAGGGTTAACGAAGTCTCAGGTGAGCTTGGAAAATTTGTATCTTTAATCTCAACATTTGGGTATTTGTATGTTGAAGCAAGAAAAAAGAACCTACTTGAAATTATCGATATCATCTTAGAAAAAACAAACTATATCCAATGGTTTGACGATGGCACAGATCAAGCCCAAATGAAAAAAGAAAATGTAACTGAGCTAAAAAATGTTGCATACACATATTCAAAAAAGTTTCCTAACAAAAGTTTAGAAATGTTCTTAAATGAGATCAATCTGATTGAACAAGAACAAGATAAAAATCAGGATGGAAGCGGATCATATGTTAACCTTATGACCTTGCACTCATCGAAAGGTTTAGAATTCAACTATGTATTTGTAATTGGGATGGAAGAGGGATTACTTCCTCATTCAAGAGCATTCACAGACGAAAATGAATTAGAGGAAGAACGAAGACTTTGCTATGTAGGTATTACGAGAGCAAAACAGAAATTGACTTTAACATTTGCAGAAACGAGATTAACTAGAGAAGGGTTTACCTCACAGATTCCATCAAGATTCTTAGGAGAAATACCTCAAGAGATTTGTGAATATTATAGTTGGAACGCCTAAGCTTACTGTAACCAGCTTAGTTCTCCATATGCTGCAACATACTTTTTATATACTGCAGGCCACATATATTGAGGTTTTGCACCAGCCCTTAGCTTGGCTAAAGTTCTAGCTATTTGAGCTTTCCCATCGAAGATATTGTCATTTGGAAATTGCTCATACCACAGGCATGGATCCCATTGAAAAAGACCCTTGTAATAATCTTTATTGCTCTCGCCATTACAGCCCGATTCCCATCGCATAGTAAATTTAAGCCATTGCCTCTCTTCATCGGATGCTGACACATTATTATCTATATATGATTCCCAGTACGTACAGTTATATCCAATCTGTGGAACTTGATTAGGATTATCATCTGGTCCTTTGAGTATGACAATTTCCTTAACAGGAGCTTTTTGAAGATTTTCATTTACTATTTCGGAAGCAACTAAATCACCTCCTTCATATGTTTTCTTGAAAGTCTGAGTCATTATTCCAAGTACTCCTTGTTGAGAGATAATTCGTTGACTCAATTTCTGGCACAATGAAGAGCCTTGAGTGATTTTCTCAAAAGGTAGCGAAATGGTTATATCCTCAATCGTAGTTCTGTATGTTTGAAGGGTAATATATGCGTTGTTAGTTAAAACATTCAGAGGTGATGTGGTAATCACATGATTCATATTGCTTACTGAATAGCCATTTTCAATCAGGGCATCCATTGGAGTAGGGGCGATTGTAAGAAAATGCTGAATATCTCCATCATTATCTACTGTTATGAGCTTTGCATCTAGCCCCGATTGAGCCTCTTGAGCATCAACCTCAAATACAAGTTTTGACCAACTTGAATCCAAAGCCGGGATGCTAGCTTTGTAATATCTGTTATCTAAATTATTAAGTAAAAGAAAAATTCCGATTCCTAATACAATGCCAAAGACTTTTACTGGTTTCATAGGTAGAACTATTTTAACACATTTAAGCCTGGCCTTGGCCTGGCATTAGGTCAGAAAAAGTTCATTGGCCTAAAAGCTTTCTAATGGGTTGTTTTAGCGTAAACAGTCGATAACTATTCGAGATTTTTTGTCATATTAAATATTCAAAGCGTGAAAAAGTTGGATACAGTACGGACTTAGAAAAGATGAATAAACTCTGAATCAAAGCCTGACTATGGCCTGGCTTAGGGGTTTGTGATATATTCAAATAATGAAAACTGCTCTCAATTTCAAAAAGTTAATCCCATGGATTATTCTTATCCTTGTTATCGGTGGACTTGCAGCTTGGTATTTAATTACTAATCGTGTTACGACAGCAGAAAATGCCTCGTATGACGCTAAAATTAAGGAAGCTAGTACTATGTATAATAGTCGAGAATATTCGACAGCTATGGCATACTACTATGAAGCTGCTGATATGATTCCATCAAGGAGAGATGCATTTGAAGGAATACTTACAATATTAATAGAAAAGGGAAGGGTAGATGATGCGTTATCAATTCTAGAAAAGTCAGCTCAGAAGATAAATAATAGCGACCAAGCCGTACTATATACATTAGTTGGAAAGGCATACTACGAAGTCGTCAACTATGACAAAGCTCTGGAGACATTAAAAAAAGGCCAAGGAGTTGGAGTAAATAACCAAGATCTAGATCTGATAGTAGGAAAGGTATATCTCAAAAAGGGGAATATTGACAATGCAATAAAGCAATTTGAAAAAGATCTATATACGGATGATAACCTCTCGGAAGCAAAACTCTTACTTTCATATATCCAATCTACTTCAAATGCGGACACCGCAAAAAGCACTTTAGGTAGTGTGTCTTCAACTGAAAAATGGAAAGCTTACTACGATGAATTCTCAACTGCTTTAGCATCATTAAATACAGACACAAAGTTTAATGCTACAAAACTTTCGAGAATATATATAAATAGAGGATATCCAACTCTTGCTATAACAATGCTCGAACCTATGGAGTCAGAATTGGTAGAATATCTTGAAGGAACATACTATCTTGGAAGAGCATATCTTGAAATAGGTAACTATGATAAAGCACTTGCTGAATTAGATAAAGCTATTACCCTTGGAGGAATGGAAGACAGTATCCTTTGGACAAAAGCTAGGGCATATGTTGGGAAAAATGATTTAAATAACGCAATTGTGAACTATGGCAAAGCTATCGGGTATCAGGGGAAAGAGCCTACACATGAATTAGTAAAAGAATATATGGATACTCTTCTAGCAAGCAATTTCACATTGAAAGCAGATGCTCTTTTGCAAAGTATTCTAAAAAGTTCTAAATCATCATACCTATATATCTACGGGATCAAAATCAACTACATGCTAAATAGCACAGAGAAGATAAACTACTATATCTCGCTTCTTGATGCTCAAACATTAGAGGACAATAATAGACTAGAGTATTTGTATTACAAAGCTAAAGCGTTGTTAGATCAGAACGGAGATATAACGCAGATTAACTTAGTGCTTGATAGCTTGTTAAAGATGGATAGATATAATGCAAAGTATTATTTTTTGTTAGGAAGGTTACAGTTTGAACAGGGCAATGCAACTGAGGCTTCTGACTCACTAAAGAAGGCAATTGAGTACGACTTGAATTACGGAATAACAGAAGAAGCTACGAAGCTGTTGTCTAGTGTTGATTAGTTCTGATATAATCGCAACTGCGAGAGTGTAAACTTTCTTTTTTGTAACTGTTAATTTAATTAATACCTTTATGGACAAATCTACATATAATATCAAAATGCCTATGGAGCAAATCCGAAATATCGGAATCATTGCTCACATTGACGCTGGAAAAACTACAACAACCGAAAGACTTTTGTATTTCACAGGACAGGTGCATAAAATTGGAGAAGTTCATGATGGAGCCGCAACAACCGACTTCATGGTACAAGAACAAGAAAGAGGTATTACAATCATGTCCGCAGCAGTTACATGTTTCTGGGACTATCTAAGCAAACGATATCGAATCAATATCATTGATACACCAGGACACGTAGACTTCACTGCCGAGGTTGAAAGATCTCTTCGTGTATTGGATGGAGCTGCTGTTATCTTCGATGGAAGAAAAGGTGTAGAGCCACAATCTGAAACAGTTTGGAGACAAGCAAATAAATATGGAGTTCCAAGAATTTGTTTTATGAACAAGATCAACTTGATAGGTGGAGACTTTGAACATAGCTTCCAAACAATTAGAACTAGATTAAGTAATAAAGCAGTTGCAGTTACATTGCCAATTGGAAAAGAGCAACAGTTACATGGATATGTAGATTTGATAAAGATGAAAGCATATACATACGATGGAGTTGATAACCCTGTATTAACAGAAGTCCCAATTCCTGAAGATATGAAAGACACAGTTGCAAGCCATAGAGAGCTATTACTCGAAGTTTTAGCAGAACAAGACGATGCATTGATGAGCAAATATTTTGAGGGAGCAGAACTAACAACAGAAGAACTATACGCAGCTTTAAGAAAAGGTACTTTAGAAATGAAAGTGTTCCCAGTATTGGGTGGTGACTCTAGAACTGCAATGGCAAAAGTCCTTTTGGACTACATCACAATATGTCTTCCTTCTCCACTAGATGTCAAAGCTGTAGTAGGTATTCATCCTAAAACGGGTGAAGAAATTGAGAGACATGCAAAAGAGGACGAGCCATTTTCATCTTTAGTGTTTAAAATTGTAAATGATCCACACATTGGAAATCTATCATATTTCAGAGTCTACTCAGGAAAGATAGACGCAGGAACATATGTATTAAACTCTACAAGAAATATTAGAGAAAGAGTAAGTAGGTTGGTATTGATGCATGCTGATGATAGAGAAGATGTTGAATTCCTAAGAGCAGGAGATATTGGAGCAATTGTTGGTCTAAAAGATTCGACCACAGGAGATACTCTTTGCGATGAATCAAAGCCAGTGATCTTAGAAAGAATTACATTTGCAGAGCCAGTTGTATCTGAAGCTATCGAACCTGCAACTAAATCAGATGAAGAAAAGTTGACAGATGCTTTGACTAGATTGGTTAAAGAAGACCCTACATTTAGAGTAAATACTGATCAAGAAACAGGTCAAACTATTATCTCAGGAATGGGTGAACTCCACTTAGAAATTATGGTAGATAGATTGAAGAGAGAATTCAATGTAGTTGCTAATGTCGGAAAACCACAGGTAGCATACAGAGAAACTATTAGAAAAGTTGTTGAACAGGCTGAAGGTAGATATATTAAACAGTCAGGTGGTAAAGGTCAGTATGGACACTGTTGGTTAAAGCTAGAGCCTAACGAGGTTGGTAAGGGATTTGAATTCGCAAATGCAATTAAAGGTGGATCTATTCCTAAAGAATACATTAACCCTATACAGAAGGGTGTTGAAGAGGCTATGAAGTCAGGTGTTGTAGCTGGATATCCAGTAGTGGATGTTAAAGTTACAGTGTTTGATGGTTCTTACCATGAAGTTGACTCCTCTGAAGCAGCCTTTAAGATCGCAGGATCAATGGCATTTAAGGATGGTTGTAGAATGGGTAACCCTGTATTACTAGAACCCGTTATGAAAGTTGAAGTAGAAATGCCTGACCAATATATGGGAGATGTTACTGGATCATTGAGCAGCAAGAGAGGCCAGATTCAAGGATCTGAAAGTCTTGGAAATGGTATCAGTAAGATTGATGCTATTGTTCCTCTCTCTGAGTTATTCGGATATACAAGTGAACTCCGATCTATCACCAGTGGTAGAGGAAGTGCAAATATCGAGCCATCTCACTACGCAGATGTTCCTAAGAATGTTGCAGATGAGGTTGCAGGAAAGAAGGCATAAGACTGTATAATTGGGATTATTCCTTAAAAAGGCTCTGCTAATCCAGAGCCTTTTTACATATTAACTATGGTTTGGAAGGAATTCATGATTTTTATGCCTCAAAATATCGGTAAATAACTACAAACCACTTGCAAGTCGGGCGACTTTTTGATAATATCCATTGCAGGTTTGCGAAAGATGACAAACCGGTATATTAGAAATAATATAAATAATTTATTAACAATATATACATGGCAGATTTTAATAGAACAAAGCCACACATGAATATCGGTACCATTGGTCACGTCGACCACGGTAAGACCACTTTGGTAAGAG
>Ga0209800_10003677_pt1 | contig 11940 bp, 11 predicted proteins | sample Higcelweek8metaG_FD_187174 | JGI IMG/M metagenome (GOLD analysis project Ga0209800, IMG submission 187174) | Freshwater pond sediment microbial communities from the University of Edinburgh, under environmental carbon perturbations - High... | ecosystem: Environmental > Aquatic > Freshwater >... | reverse complement strand
GTGCTCTTGTCCATGGCGTTACTCGATGTTCTGCACCTGTTCGCGGCATTTTTCCAGCTCAACCTTGAAGTCCACGGTGAGGCGGCTCACCTCCACATCCTGGGCCTTGTTGCCGCAGGTGTTGATCTCGCGGAAGGCCTCCTGGATGAGGAAGTCCAGGCGTTTGCCCGCCTCGCCGCTTGCGGCGACGGCCTCGTCCAGGCGGTCCAGGTGCGCGGCCAGGCGGGTTATCTCCTCGCTCACGTCCAGGCGATCGGCCAGCACGGCCACTTCCTGGGCCAGGCGCTCCTCGGTGAAAGTCATGCCCGCCTGGGCCACCAGGCCATTCAAACGCTCTGCCGTGGCGGCCTGCTTGTCCTTGAGCACCACGGGCACGCGTTCGCCCACGGCGGCCGCCAGCACGCGCAGCCGCGCAAAGCGTTCGGTCAGGTCGCGCGCCAGCTCACCGCCCTCCACCCGGCGCGATGCGTTCCAGTCGGCCACGGCCTTTTTGAAGCCCTGCTCCAGGCTGGCGGCGAGGGCCGGGTCGGGCTCGGCGGAATCGTCGCGCCAGAGGTGCGAGGCGGAAAGAAGGCGGTTCATGTCCGGCACGAAGGCCACGCCCTGCTCCTTGGCCAGGGAGCGCAGCTGGTCCAGCATGGCCCCGGCCTGGGCGGTGTTCAGGCTGACGCCCAGAAGCGCGGCGCTGCGCGTTTCCACGCTGAGGCTGATATCCACCCGCCCGCGCGAGGCGCTCTTGCGCAGGAGCTTGTCGAACCGGGCCTCCAGGCTGCGCAGCACGGAGGGCATGCGCCACTTCACGTCCAGAAAGCGGTTGTTGACGCTGCGGATTTCCCACACATGGCTGAATTCCTCGGCAACCGTCTCCACGCGTCCAAAACCGGTCATGCTCACGGGCATGGGTGTTCTCCTTGGTCGGGCCGCATCTGTCCGGCCTCGATTGAAGTTTTGTACAGGGCTCGCAGCGCCGTCAAGCGCCGTTTCATATCCTCGGTGGCGTAGTCCGGGAAGGTCCAGGGCAGGTCGACCCAGCCCTGCGCCTTGCTGTAGATGAGCGTCAGGTCGGCCCAGATGCCGCCGCCCAGGTACACCCGGTGCGTGAAATTCTTGCCCGAGGCCAGCACAAGGCGCTCCAGGGTGATGAGGCCGGGGTCCAGGTTCACCCGGCGCGCGCCGTTTTCCCTGGCCCAGCGCCGCTCCAGCGCGTTGGTGGCGAGCTTGAGGTCCTTCAGCGCGTCGAGGGGGACCAGACGCGAAAAGCCCAGCAGGCGGCGCAGCAGCGGGGCGCCCAGCTCGGCCACGTAATAGTCCGTGTGGTCGAAGGCCAGCGGTCCGGACTCGTAGTCCACCGGGCCGAAGCGCTCCACAAGCTCCGCGCGCACCCCCTGCCAGCGGTCGTCCCACCAGCCTGCCGCCGCCAGCACAGAGAGCACGGGCTTGCCCGGAGACGGCTCGCGCGGGGTGCTCATGCCCCGGGCTCCATTGCGGCGCCGGCGATGCGCCCGTTCACGACTCCCCGCGGCGCCATGACCACCAGACTGCCGGGGCGCAGTCCCTTTGCCTCCACCTGGCACGCCGCGTAATACTCGCACACGCCCTGGCCGGTGCGCGTGTTCTCCACCAGCACGGTAAGCTTCGGCAGGGTCGCCAACCGTTGCCGGAAGGCACTCTTCTTCGCCTCCGCAAGTTCGCGCAGCCGGGCCGCGCGCGCCGTGCGCTCCGCCTTGGGCAGAAGGTCCGGCAGGGTGGCCGCCGGGGTGCCGGGCCGGGGCGAAAAGGGAAACACATGGGCGTAGGTCAGCGGCAGTTCGGCCACGAAGGCGCAGGTGGTCTCGAACTGCTGCGCGGTTTCGCCGGGGAAGCCCGTGAGGATGTCGGCCCCGAGGCCCAGCCTGGGCCACGCGCCAGAAAGCCCGCGCAGGAACTCTTGCACCTGCCCGGGCTGATAGTGCCCCCGCCCCATGCGCCGCAGCACTTCGGGGTCGCCGCTTTGCAGCGAAACGTGCAGGTGCGGCGCCACAAGACGCGAGCCCCCGAGCACGTCCAGGGCCTTGGCGTCGAGCTGCCCCGGCTCAAGCGAACTCAGGCGCAGGCGCGCCCTGCCCGCCCACTGCGGGGCGAGTTCCGCCTCAATGCGCCGGAGCAGGTCCCAGAAATCGTGCGGGTGGGGCAGGTCCCGGCCATACTGCCGCAGGTTCACGCCGGAGAGCACCAGCTCGCGGTACCCGGCGTTGAGCAGGCGGCCGCCGGAGCAGGTCCCAGAAATCGTGCGGGTGGGGCAGGTCCCGGCCATACTGCCGCAGGTTCACGCCGGAGAGCACCAGCTCGCGGTACCCGGCGTCGAGCAGGCGGCGCATCTCGGCGATGGCCTCGTCCGGGTCGCGGCTGACGCTTTGCCCGCGCGTGAGCGGCACAATGCAGTACGTGCAGCGGTGCGAGCAGCCGTCCTGCACCTTGACCACGGCGCGCGCGCGGCGAAAAGCGGCGATGGAGAACGGCGGAAAAGCCGCACCGTCCCTCGCGTCTTCATTCTTCATCGTTGCGCCGAGTCCCAAGGGACCGGCCAGCAGCAAGGCCTTGCGCGCCTGCGGCACCACGGCGTCCACCTCGGGCATGGCGGCAAGCTGCGCCTCCAGCACCTGGGCCGCGCAGCCCGTCACCACGATGCGGGCGGCCGGGTTCTGCTGGCGCAGGCGGCGCACCAGGGCGCGCAGGTCGCTCACGGCCCGGCTGGTCACCGCGCAGGAGTTCACCAGCAGCACATCGGCCTCACGGGCGTTTTCCGCCTCGGCATAGCCGCGCGCGCGCCAGGCCTCGGCAATGGCCTCGGACTCGTACTGGTTGATCTTGCAGCCCAGGGTGGCCACATGAAATGTTTGGGCGGGGTCATGTATCTGCATGGTCTGAAGCATTTTTCCCTGGATTATTCGCGCCGCCTGGATGAAAATGGCGCCGGTTCAACAAAGGAGTCCGCATGCGTTTACGCGCACATATCCCGTTGCATCTGGTCCTGTCCGCCCTGCTGCTGGCCTGCGTGGGCTGCTCGCCCGCGGTGCGCGGCAGCATGGCCCTGACCCGGGGCGACTACGACCAGGCCCTGGCCCAATACCACGAGGCCCTGCAAAAGGACCCGGAGTCGGTGTATCTTCGGCAGCGCATCGGCCTGACCTACTTCGCCATGCCGGACTACCCCCGCGCCGAGGCCAGCTTCAGCAACATTCTGCTGCTTGCGCCCGATGAACCGAACGCCACCTTCTACCTTGGGCTGTCCCGCATTGGCAAGGGCGAGCGCGCTTCCGCGCTGAAAGGGCTCACCACCTTCCACTGGCCCTTCAAGTTCTATCAGCAAAAGTTCGTGCGCGAGGAAGCGGAACGCCTGCTGAACCACCCGGACATGCCCGCGGGCGAAACCATCCGCTCCATGCAGGACGCCCTTGAGCTGGGCCGCGAGGCTCAGGAACGCGCGGAGCGCGAGATGCGCAACATGTTCAACTGACCACGCCGCCAGCCAGCAGCACGCCGTCGGCATCGTAGACTGCGGCCACCTGGCCCGGCGCGGGCCGCACCTGCGGGGCGTCAAAACGCACGACAAATCCGCCGAGAAGCGGTGTGTCGAGCAGCAATTCCACGCGCGCGGGCAGGGCCTTCGCGCGGGAGCGCGTCTGCACCAGCACCTTGCCCGGCCACAGGGCCGGGTCCACCAGCACATTGGCCTCACGGGCGTGAAAATCGCTCGCCAGCAGCGCACCGCGCGGCGCAACGATGAGCGTGTTCGCCCCCATGTCCTTGTCCAGCACATAGAGCGGCTCGCGCCAGGAAAGCCCCAGCCCCCGCCGCTGCCCGATGGTGACGCGCCACAACCCCTGGTGCCTGCCCACGGGCGTGCCGTCTGGCAGCACCGCCGGGCCGGGGCCGGGCAGCCCGGGCGAACCCGGCGCCACGCGCGCGGCGAGGAAGGCGCGATAGTCGTCGCCCGGGACAAAGCAGATCTCCTGGCTTTCGTCAGGCAGGGGCACGCTGACGCCGCGTTCGGCCAGCCCCGCGCGGACGAGGACCTTGCGCGCAGCCGCCAGGGGGAACAAAGCCCGGCGCAGGCCACTGGCCGGGGTAAGGGCCAGGAAATAGCTCTGGTCCTTGGCGGGGTCCGCCCCGCGCGAGAGCGCCCAGCCATAGACAGGGTGCTCCCCGGCGGCGGCGTAGTGCCCGGTGGCGAGAGACTGCGCGCCAAGCGCCAAGGCCTGGTCCAGCAGCAGGCCGAACTTCATGGCCGCGTTGCAGCGGGCGCAGGGGTTGGGCGTGCGGCCGGAACGATACTCGGCGGCGAAGGGGCCGGCCACGCGGGCCTCGAACTGGGCGCGCAGGTCCAGCAGGTGCAGCGGCACAGACAACCCCGCGCAGGCTTCGGCCAGTCCATCTGCGGCGCGGCGCTGGGCCGGATCGTCGGCATCGGGCAGAAAGAGGCCATGCAGGGCCAGCACGTCGTGCCCGGCCTCGCGCAGGCGCAGGAGCGCGTCCAGGCTGTCGCCGCCGCCGCTCACGGCCACGGCGATTTTCAAGGCCTGGGCCCCCAGTCGCTTTCCTCGGCCGCGCGCACGTACTTGAGAAAGGCGTAGAACGCCCCGTGCACGGCGTTGATGAACCCGGCGCGGCCATCGAGCAGGCCGAGCTTCAGCAGATAGAGCTTGAGGAAGCGGGCCACGCCATGGACCAGGCCCACCCATACGCCGCCCTTGCGGCCCTTGGCCTTCAGCGAGTCTGCCCCCTGCTGGGCGTAGGAGTTTATCTTGTCCAGATGCTCGCGGAAATTGCGGTACGGGTAGTGGATGATGTCGCCCTGAAGCTTGCGCGTGGGGCCAAGGGCGTGGAAGCTGTAATGCGCGCCGCTCACGTGCACCTGCATGGAGTCCGGGCGGAACACCCGGAACAGATAATCCGGGTACCAGCCGCTGTGCTTCATGAACCTGTTGTAATAATAAGAAGAACGCGATGTCAGAAAGCCCGCCCCGGCGCTCTGCTCATTGAGCGCAGACAGCATGCTCGCGCGCAGCTCGTCGGTCAGATACTCGTCCTGGTCCAGGCTCACCACCCAGTCCACCTTGGGCTTCATGGCGCGGATGTGCTCCAGGGCGAAGCGGAACTGCGGGCCGGGACCTTCCCACGGGCGGGTAAGCACCTGCGCACCCGCGGCCTTGGCGATGTCCACCGTGGCGTCGGTGCTCTGGGAATCAACCACGAGGAGCAGATCGCAAAAGTTCAGGGAGGCCAGGCAACGGCCGAGCAGGCGTTCGCCGTTGTAGGTCAGAATCAGTCCGACGATGTGGGGAGCCATGCGCCCTCGTGGTTTGACGGTTGTGGTGCAGGTGGACGGGCACGCGTGTTGTACGATGCGCCCCCCTGCCGGTCAAGGTGGGCCGCCGCCCGCGGGCGAGGCCGTGCGTTTGTGCTTTTCCGCTTCGCAGGCTATGAAGCGGGCATGAACCACACAGAGCATTGCGACGCCCCCTGCGGCAAAGACGAAACCCCCGGCACCTATTCCCGGCGGGCCGCCCCGCGCGACGCCGGCCTGCGCCTCGACCAGTTCTGGGTGCGCGAGCTGGCCGACCTCGGCGTCTCGCGTGAGCGCATCAAGGACTGGATACAGGCCGGGCTGGCCCTGCTGGACGGAAAGCCATGCACCAAGGCCGGCCAGCGCCTGGATGGACGCGAGCGGCTGGTGATGAACGCCCCGGACCTTTCCGCCGACACGTCCCCCCAGCCCGAATCCGGCGACCTGCGCATCCTGTACCGCGATGCGGAGCTGGCCGTCATCGACAAACCCGCCGGGCTCACCACGCACCCCGCGCCCAGCCAGCCTGCGGGCACCCTGGTGAACCGCCTGCTGCACCATCTGCCGGAGCTGGCGCCGGAGATATCCGGCATGGCCGGAGAACGCCCGGGCATCGTCCACCGGCTGGACAAGGACACCAGCGGGCTCATCCTGGTGGCCCTCACCGAGGCCGCGCGGCTGGAGCTTTCCCGCGCCTTCGCCGACAGGCGCGTGCGCAAGACCTACCTGGCGCTGGTGCATGGATGTCCCAAGGGCGACGAGTCCGGGAGGCTGGGCGAAGACGCGGGCTACATCGACCTGCCCATGGGCAGGCACCCCAGCATCCGCACCAAGATGGCCGTGCTGCCAAAAGGCGGGCGCGAGGCGCGCACCAGTTGGCGCAGGCTGTGGACCGACCGCCAAAAGCGCGCCAGCCTGCTGGCCGTGGACCTGCACACCGGCCGCACCCACCAGATCCGCGTGCATCTGGCGCACATAGGCCACCCGCTTGTGGGCGACCCGGTGTACGGCCCCGCGCACAACGCGCGCTGGCTGGCGCAGGCCGGGCCGCTGGCCTCCCTTGCCCCCCGGCAGATGCTCCATGCCTTCCGCCTGGCGCTTACCCACCCGGAGACCGAAGAGGAGCTGTTGTTCCGGCAAAACCCGCCGGAGGACTTCATGACCCTGCTGCGGGCGCTTGCCGCGGACTGTCAGCGCGTGGTGCTCACCGGCATGCCCGGCTGCGGCAAATCCGCGCTGCTCTCCGCCCTTGCGGGGCTGGGGGTGCCGACCTTCAGCGCCGACGCCTGCGTGGCCGCACTTTACGGCCCCGGCGCAGACGGAGCCGCCATGCTGGCCCGCTGCCTGGGCAAAGAGATTCTGCGGCCGGACGGCGCGGTGGACCGCGCGCGGCTGCTTGCCATGCTGCTGGAAACACCCGCCCTGCGGCGCGAGGTGGAGAGCATCGTGCATCCCATGGTGCGCCAGGAGCTGCGGGCGTTCTTCGCCGCGCATGTGGCGGCACCCTTGGCCGTGGCCGAGATACCGCTGTATTTCGAATCCGGCTGGGCGGGCGCGAAGTCCGGCGACGTTGCGGACGAGACACGCCGGATGGCCGACATCACCGTTGGCGTGCGCTGCCCCGAATCGTTGCGGCACGGCGAGTTCCGCCAGCGCCGGGGCATAGCGCCCGAGATCATGGCGGCGTTCGAGTCGTGGCAATGGCCGGAGGACCGCAAGCTGGCGGCCTGCGATCTGGTTGCGGACAACGACGGGAGCCTGGAGGACCTGTCGCACGAGGCCGCGCGCCTGCTGGACAAGCTTGCGCAGTTGCGGGCGGAGCGGCAAGCCCGGTTCGAGGCCGAACTTGACGTGTTGCTGGCCGACGCGGCGCAAAACGGCGCCCTCAAGGACGGCCCCGGGCACGGACCGGACCTCGGGCTGAGCTGGGAGGACGACGACGAGTGATCCCGCTCAAGGACGACATTCCGCGCGTGCACACGCCCGTGGCCGTAATCCTGGTGATTCTGGCCAATGTGGGCCTGCAGTATATGGTGGGCAGCCAATCACCCTACGTGCGGGAGGCCGTCCTGAGCCTTCTGGGCGTGGTGCCCGCGCGCTACGCCTTCCCCGACTGGGCGGCCTTCGCGGGATTCCCCGCCATGGGCGCGCTGCCGTTTTTCACGTACATGTTCCTGCACTCCGGCTGGTGGCATCTCATCATGAACATGTGGATGCTCTGGATCTTCGCCGACAACATCGAAGATGTCATGGGGCCGCTGCGCTTTCTGGCGTTCTATCTGCTCTGCGGACTTTTCGCGCTGGCGCTGCACATGGCCTTCAACCTCACGGAAAGCGCGCCCATCATCGGGGCTTCCGGCGCGGTGGCCGGGGTCATGGGGGCGTATGTCATGCTCTACCCGCGCGGAAAGGTGCTCACCTTCATCCCCATCATCATCATTCCGTACATCATCCGCCTGCCGGCCTGGCTGTTCCTGGGCTTCTGGTTCGCCTCGCAGGTGCTTTCCGGCCTGTTCGAACAGCTTGGCGCGCCCACGGCGGGCATAGCCTGGTGGGCGCACGTGGGCGGGTTCGTGGCGGGCATGGTGCTGGTGCGGCTGTTCATGAAGCCCGAACGCTGCTATTATTGCGAATACAAGGGCCGGGACTTCCGCTTCAGTTGACTCCAAGCCTTCGTGGCAACGCCCTCGCCAACCTGTGGAAAACTCTCTTGACAGGGCGCAAACACACACTATTTTTTACCGTAAAGCGAGAACACGGCCTCTACCGGCAAGGAGTTTGGCTCAATGAGTGTGGAATACAAGGACTATTACAAAATCCTGGGCGTGGGCCGCACGGCCACACAGGACGAGATATCCAAAGCCTTCAAGAAGCTGGCCCGATTGTACCACCCCGACCTGCACCCCGGCGACGCAAGCGCCGAAGCCAAGTTCAAGGAAGCGGGCGAGGCCTATGAAGTGCTGAAGGACCCGGAAAAGCGCAAGCTGTACGATCAGCTTGGTGCGAACTGGCAGCAGGGCCAGAATTTCCAGCCGCCCCCGGGCTTTGAGCACATGCGCGGCGGCGCGGGCGGTTTCGGCGGCGGCTTTGGCGCGGGCGGCTTCAGCGACTTTTTCGAGACGCTGTTCGGCGGCGCGGGCGGCCAGCGCGGCGGGTTTGGCGGCGGCTTCCAGCAGCGGCCCCGGCGCGGGCGCGATGCCGAAGTCAGCTACGAGATCGGCCTGGATGAAGCGTACAAGGGCGGGCCACAGTCCGTAAGCCTGCAGGAGCAGGTGGAAGGCCCGGGCGGCTACCCCACCATGCAGACGCGCACCCTCAAGGTGAACATTCCGCCCGGCATCAAGGACGGCCAGAAAATACGCCTGGCGGGCCAGGGCGGAAGCGGCGGCCCCGGCGGCGAGGCGGGCGACCTGTTCCTCAAGGTCAAGGTACGGCCCCACCCGCAGTTCAAGGTGAAGGAAGACGACGTGGTGTTCGATCTGGCCCTTGCCCCCTGGGAGGCGGCGCTGGGCGCAACAGTGCGCGTGCCCACCCTGGACGGCGCGGTGGAGATGAAGATACCTCCCGGCGTGGGCTCTGGCTCAAAACTGCGCGTGCGCGGCAAGGGGCTGGGCACGGCGGGCAAGCGCGGCGACCAGATGGTGCGCATCATGATCCAGACGCCCAAGGCCCTTACCGACGAGGAGCGCAGGCTCTTCGAGGAACTGGCGAAGATTTCAACCTTTACGCCCCGCGCCTAGGGCGCGCCGGTTTTCGCGGGCACGCTTGAAAACGCGAGGAGCATCGTCATGTCGCAACTGAGAACAACCAACCCGCACAGTCTGCCCATCCGCTCGGAGCTCATCGCCTGGGCGCAACTGGTGGAGCTGACCCGCGTGGAGCCCGCCCGGGGGGAGCTGACCCGCGTGGAGCCCGCCACCATGGCGGAGCTGCTGGAAATGGGCTGGATCGACCCCGTGCGCACCGGCGCGGACAACTACCTGTTCCGCTCGCGCGATGTGCAGCGCATCCAGAAGCTTATGCGCCTGTGCCGCGACCTGGAGATATCCTTCGGCGCGGGCAGCATCATCGTGGACCTGCTGGAGCGCGTGGAGCGCCTGGAGCAGGAGATTTCTGAAATCAAGCGTCTGCTGTAACCACGGCCCCGGGCCGTGACCATCGGGAGGACACGCCATGGATGCCAACAAGCTGACCCAAAAATCACAGTCCGCGCTCTCAGAGGCCCAGAACCTGGCCATTTCGCGCGGGAATCAGCAGGTGGACACCCTGCACCTGCTCTACGCCCTGGTCGACCAGGAAGGCGGCCTCGTGCCGCAGATCATCGGCAAATGCGGCCTGGAACCCAAAGCCTATGCCCAGGCCGTGGAGGCCGAGCTCTCCCGCCTGCCCAGCGTCTCCGGTCCCGGCGCGCAGCCCGGCCAGGTGCACATAACCCAGGCGGCCAACGCCGTGCTGGTGCGCGCGGACGAAGCCGCCCGGCGCATGCAGGACGAGTTCATCAGCGTGGAGCACATTTTCCTGGCCCTGCTGGACGAGCCGCCCTCCTCCGGCCCGGGCAAGGTGAACCGACAGTTCGGCCTCACGCGTGACAAATTCTTGCAGGCCCTCACCGAAGTGCGCGGCAACCAGCGCGTCACCAGCGACAACCCCGAGGGCACCTACGACTCGCTCAAGAAGTACGGGCGCGACCTGGTGGAAGAGGCCAAAAGCGGCAAGCTCGATCCGGTCATCGGCCGCGATGCCGAAATCAGGCGCGTGGTGCGCATCCTCTCGCGCCGCACCAAGAACAACCCCGTGCTCATCGGCGAGGCGGGCGTAGGCAAAACCGCCATAGCCGAGGGCCTGGCCCAGCGCATAGTGAAGCAGGACGTGCCCGAGGGGCTGAAGGACAAGACCATCTTCGCCCTGGACATGGGCGCGCTCATCGCGGGGGCAAAATACCGCGGCGAGTTCGAGGAGCGGCTCAAGGCCGTGCTGAAAGACGTGCAGAAGAGCGAGGGCCGCATCCTGCTGTTCATCGACGAGCTGCACACCATTGTGGGCGCGGGCAAGGCCGAGGGCGCCATGGACGCGGGCAATCTGCTCAAGCCCATGCTGGCCCGCGGCGAGTTGCACTGCATCGGCGCCACCACCACCGACGAGTACCGCAAGTACATCGAAAAAGACCCGGCGCTGGAGCGCCGCTTCCAACCCGTCATGGTGGACGAGCCGAGCCTGGAGGACACCATCTCTATTCTGCGCGGCCTCAAGGAACGCTTCGAGGTGCACCACGGCGTGCGCATCAGCGACTCGGCAATCGTTGAGGCGGCCACCCTTTCCAGCCGCTACATAAGCGACCGCCAACTGCCGGACAAGGCCATCGACCTCATCGACGAGGCCGCGGCCATGATCCGCACGGACATCGACAGCCTGCCCACCGATCTGGACGAGACCAACCGCCGCGTGCTCCAGCTTGAGATCGAACGCGAGGCGCTCAAGCGCGAAACCGACGCCGCCAGCCGCGACCGCCTGGAGAAGCTCGAAGAAGAGCTGGCCGAGCTCAAGGTGAAGCAGGCCGACATGCTTTCCCAGTGGGAGCGCGAAAAGAGCGCCATCGAGGTGGTGCGCAACATCAAGGCCGGCATAGAGCAGACCAAGCTCGACATCGAGGAGGCCGAGCGCGCGCTTGACTACAACCGCGCCGCGGAGCTGCGCTACGGCACGCTGAACGCCCTGGAGAAGCAGCTTGCCGGAAGCGCCCCGCAGGAGGGCGACGGCCCACGCCTGCTGAAGGAGGAAGTCGGCCCGGACGACATCGCGGCCATCATCTCCCGCTGGACCGGCATTCCGGTGACGCGCCTGCTGGAAGGCGAGCGCGAGAAGCTCTTGCGCCTGCCCGAGGTGCTGCACGAGCGCGTTGTGGGTCAGGACGAGGCCGTGCAAGCCGTGGCCGACGCCGTGCTGCGCGCCCGTGCGGGCCTCAAGGACCCGCGCCGGCCCATCGGCAGCTTCCTGTTCCTCGGCCCCACCGGCGTGGGCAAGACCGAGCTGTGCAAGACCCTGGCGAGCGCGCTCTTCGACACCGAGGAGAACATGATCCGCCTGGACATGAGCGAGTACATGGAGAAGCACTCCGTGGCGCGTTTGATTGGCGCGCCTCCGGGCTACGTGGGCTACGACGAGGGCGGCCAGCTCACCGAGGCCGTGCGCCGCAAGCCTTACGCCGTGGTGCTTTTCGACGAGGTGGAAAAGGCCCACCCGGACGTGTTCAACGCCCTGCTGCAAATTCTGGACGACGGGCGGCTGACGGACAGCCACGGCCGCACGGTGGACTTCAAGAACACCATCCTCATCATGACCTCGAACATCGGCGCGCAGTACATGCTGGCGGGCATCACCCCGGCGGGCGAGTTCGGCCCCGGCGTGGAGGATCAGGTGATGGAGGCGTTGCGCGGGCACTTCCGGCCGGAGTTCTTGAACCGCGTGGACGAAACCGTTTTGTTCAAGCCGCTCCAGCAGGCGCAGCTCATGGCCATCATTGAGCTTTTGGCGGGCTCCTTGCGCACGCGCCTGGCCGACCGCAAGATGGGCCTGGAGATAACCGACGCGGCCAAGGGCTTCATGGCGGCGGCGGC
>Ga0209800_10003675_pt1 | contig 11945 bp, 7 predicted proteins | sample Higcelweek8metaG_FD_187174 | JGI IMG/M metagenome (GOLD analysis project Ga0209800, IMG submission 187174) | Freshwater pond sediment microbial communities from the University of Edinburgh, under environmental carbon perturbations - High... | ecosystem: Environmental > Aquatic > Freshwater >... | reverse complement strand
CTATTACTTTGCACAACAGGATAAAAAAGGTGCTGTCATTGATGAGCGTTTCAACGGCGGCGGACTGCTTGACGACTATATGGTTGACCTTATGAACCGCAGGATAAGGGCTGCCCTCACCAACGAGGTTCCAGGCGGCACTCCATTCCGCCTGCCCGCAGGCATCCTCGGTCCGAAGGTTCTGCTTATAAATGAGATGTCAGGCTCGGGAGGAGACTTCTTCCCGTGGGTGTTCCGCCAGCAGAAGACAGGGCCCCTGATAGGTACCCGTACATGGGGTGGACTTGTTAAATCTTCCGTCCATTATGCAATGGTTGACGGAGGTACCCTAACAGCTCCGGACAATGCAGTTTTTGATCCCGTGGCAAAGAAATGGATAGCTGAAAACACAGGTGTGGCTCCCGATATCGAGGTACGCCAGGATGCGGTCTCTCTCTCGAAAGGAATTGATCCCCAGCTCGAAAAAGCCGTCAGGGAAGCATTGAAGCTGCTGGAACAGGAGGGTGAGACAACAGTGACACCGCCGCCATACCCAACACCGGCAAAGAAATAGTAATCAAGGCAGATAAGGAATGAAGGGCTGAGCCGATATCCGGTTCAGCCCCGTCTCCTGATTGTATCAGCAAGACCCTTAAAGGGATTCTGATCAGGTTACCTGCTCTCTTTCAATTGAATATTTCATAAAGAGCTTATTATCAACGATATCCCTTAACTCTCCTACAGCCTCATATATCTCTGTGTAGGTAGTGTATAAGGGAGTAATCCCAAGACGGATATTATCGGGATTCCTGAAATCAGGAATGACGACAGCATTCCCCATATCCGGGTCGATCAGTGCTTTGCATATCCGGTAGGCCTCCGGATGGCGCAGTGACACGTGAGATCCCCGCTTTTCAGGATCCGTGGGAGATCCGGACCGGAAACCCAGTGGATAAAGAAACTCCTCAGCCAATCTTATCAGGAACTCAGCCTGTGCAACACTTTTCCGGCGAATTTTGTCCATTCCGGCCTGGTACATCATGTCAAGAGTGGGCTCAATTGTCTTCAGGGACAAGATGGGCGGCGTCCCTGCCAGGAAACGTTTTATCCCCTCTCCCGGACGGTAATTCAATCCGAAATCGAACGGATTCTGCTCACCAAACCACCCCCATACGGGTGAGGAAAGTTTATCCTGGAGATCCTTCCGCACATACAGAAAAGCAGGTGAGCCCGGACCTCCGTTGAGGTACTTGTAGGTGCAGCCCACAGCAAGGTCAGCAGCTGAATCGTTCAGTTCACCGGGGACCGCACCTATGCTGTGACTCAGGTCCCATAGCATCATCGCCCCCTTCCCATGCGCGAGTGAGGTGATCTCCCTCATGTTGTACCTGAAGGCAGATTTGAATGCCACATGCGAGAGTGATACAAGGGCGGTGTTGTCATCAATGCCCGCCTCAAGATCAGCAGTGTCAACCGTCATGCCATCCCTTGAAGGGACAATTATAAGCTCATATCCCGACCCGAAATCCTTCACCAGCCCCTGGAAAATATAAATGTCAGAGGGAAAGTTCAGTTCGTCTGTCACAATGCGGGTCCTGCCCTTCTTATACTTAAGTGCCGCGTGGGCAAGTTTGTACAGGTTGACTGAAGTGGTATCGGTAATCACTACTTCGCCTTTGGAGGCTCCGGCAATTCTGGCAATCTTGTCTCCAAGTTCAATGTTCTTCGTAAACCAGTCCTCGTTCCAGCTTCTGATCAGTCTCTCGCCCCATTCATAATTGACAGAATGCTCGATGATGGTTTTGCTCTCAGCAGGCAGTTTACCCAGCGAATTGCCATCAAGGTAAATCAGCTTTTCATCTCCTGAGATGAACTTTGACCTGTACCCGGAGAGCTCATCCTGTGCATCAAGGGCAATAGCCTCCCTGAATGCCGACTCCATTTTCATGACTATTCTTCCTTCAGCATTTTAACAATCTCCGGGACAGCCAGCCGGACCCACTCCGTGTACATCTTGCCTGACGGATGCAGGCCATCACTTGCAATCAGCGTTGCATCATTCAGGGCAAGCCTTGAAATTCCCGTCACATCTATCCAGACAATGCCTCTGGACAACGTTATCTCTTTGTTGATCGCATTATACTGGTCTATCTCGCGCGCAATTTTCTCCCTGTCCCTGGCAGATGCAAACGGGGTCACACCCCAGTCCGGTATGGAGAGGACTATGACACGGCCGGTGTCGTTCCCTGCAAAGAAGATCGACTGATCTATCAACTCACTGAACTCCTTCCTGTAAATATTGATATCCATACCCCGGTACTGGTTATTCACCCCTATCAGCAGGCTGACCAGGTCATATGGACCCTGAGGATTGGCAGCTTTAATGCCAGCCTTCAGGTCACCGGTTGTCCAGCCGGTTACAGCTATGATCCGGGGTGACTCCATGCGGTACCCTCGCTTTTCCAGTGAATCTGCTATCTGAACCGGATAGCGCAGTGCGACGTCGACGCTTTCCCCTATTGTATAGGAGTCGCCGAGCGCCAGGTATTTAAGTTTGTCTTTTACTTGTTCCATATTGTCACCGGTATCCGGATTTGGTGTAAGGGGTTGCTTTTTACCCTCAGTGCTGCATGATAGGGCAATGAGGAATATCACCAGGCTCAATAGATAGATTCTCATAGATCACTTATCTTAGAATGAATAGTCAATAATACTAAGAATAAGAATTGATAAAGGTTAAATTTGACTGAATTTAATAAGGTTTAATCTATCGCTGCTACCATCCGGGTGATAATTATCACCGCAGAGACTTGCAATAATCCTCTACGGGCACGTTTTATAGTGAATATGTATTGAACCTCCATCCGTCAATCCAAAAACAGGAAAAAATGAAGAACCACACATCAGCAAAAGTTTCAATTATTTTGGCATTGATTGTTCTTTTTATTGGCTGTGAAAAGGCAAATGATTCAAAATACAATCCTCCTGCAGATCATACAATAAGTCAGGACGGATATATGCATAAGAGCGGACTTACTCAACCCCTTGTAAATTGTGTTTCCTGTCATGGATCCGATTTAACTGGGGGAACCACGGGTGTATCATGTTTTGAATGCCATGGCACCAAATGGTGAGCATCCAGGTTACTGGAGGGAGTAAATTCCTGAATTTGTACATATGCAGAAAGGCCGGATTGATTTGATCAAACACAGACCGGAATAATTATTCTCATTAAGGAGGCACAGCAGGGGAAAAGTCCTGCATTCGCTTGCGGCATATTATTGAGGATTACTCATCATTTCGTTCTTCGTGATCCTCGAATGGGAGCTTTTTCATAGAATGCCAGGTCTCAATAGAGAAAGAGGATTACTTCGTGATCCTCTGGTGGGGGGCTTCACAAGGAAAAAGCCCTTTATTCGCTCTGCTCATAAAGTCCTTAATTATTTCTGCCCCTCGCTTGAACAAGTTCAGCTCGGGCCATAAATAATTAAGCCCTGCTGCTATCGCAACAGGGCTTTTTCCTTGTAGCGGAGGGAGGATTCGAACCTCCGACCTTTGGGTTATGAGCCCAACGAGCTGCCACTGCTCCACCCCGCAATATGGGTGCAAATATACACACTATTTCATTAACAACAAAACTATTCTCTTTTATTGAATGAATGGCTGTCAAACTATTACCATTCCCCGACTCAGTGCCGGGGCCAATTTCCGACAGGCATTCGGTTATGGCCAACAGAAAAATACTAACTTTCGGAATTATCCGTCAAAATGAAATTTTTATTGAAAAGGAGGAAATTATAAGTTATGAAATACAATGCAAGATTCCTGACCGCATGTCTTATAATCCTGGCAGCCACAGACGTCTGCCGCTCACAGGACAGTCCCGCGGTAAACATGTCTCAGTACCTCTTCCCGGAATTCACCGAATGCATCATTAAGGCCACCTCAGGCACTGTGTCGACTGAAAACGGCAACTACAACACAATCACCGGGCAAATGGCATTTATGAAGGGAACCACAATTTATGGACTGGCTGTTACCAGGCAGGCTGATACAATCAGCTTCGGCAACCGTCACTTTGTCCCCTTTGGCGAGGTCTTCCAGGAGGTGGTGGTTAACGCACCAATCACCCTCTTCATCCAGCACGAGAGCCGCCTCATCTCACCCGGCCAACCGGTAGGATACGGCGGTACATCAAAGGTCTCAAAGGTCAACACTTACTCGCATCTCACCACACAGTCAGGAATATACAGCCTCGAAATACCGCCTGATTTTGAAATAAAATATATGCCCGTTTACCGGATCCGTCGCAACGGCGAGATGCACAGTTTCCTGGGTCGTGCCCAGTTCATCAAAATCTTCCCTGAATACAAAAAGGAGATCGGTTCATACATTAAATCTCAGGGCATAAAAATGGAGGACCGGGATGATCTGATCAAGCTCGTCAGCTACTGCAACACTCTGTATGCCAATTAATATAACAAGCTTCAACCGATCATAATACCCTGATATGGAATATAAAAAACTGGGCACCCGCGGACCCGTGATATCCACAGTTGGCTTCGGCGCATGGGGCATCAGCGGTCGCGACTGGGGTACAACAGATGATGACAAGTCATGCAAAGCGATAGAGACAGCTCTCGACTCCGGGGTGACATTCATCGATACAGCCGACGTCTACGGCTTCGGCCACTCCGAGGAACTGATCCGCGAAGTCCTTGACCGGCGGTCAGATAAAAAAAATATTGTCATCGCCACAAAGGCGGGCAACAACTTCTACCCCTTCCTGGGACAGGCACACAGAACAACTCCGATGAACATTGACTACTCGGTCAAGCACCTGGTCTTTGCCGCGGAACAGAGCCTCAAACGGCTGAATCTGGAGGTGCTCGACATCCTTCAGCTGCACAGCCCTGATCTGGCGATACTTGAGCAGGACGAGCCATGGCTTGCCCTGGAGAAACTGAAGAAGGACGGAAAAATAAAGCATGCAGGCTGGAGCGTACAGTCGTTCAAGGAGACCGAGCAGGCACATATACTCGAAAGGCATCACGAATTGCTTGACGTTATCCAGGTCAGGTACAACCTCCTGGAACGCGAGGCTGAAAAGGTCCTCTTCCCGATGGCACAGCGCTACGGTACCGGAGTGATAGTGCGCATCCCTCTCCTCTTCGGACTGCTTTCCGGGAAATATAAGGCTGATGCCAGGTTCGGCGACAATGACCACCGCCGGTTCAACCTCTCTCCGGAGAAACTCGAGGCCTACCTGACCGGTCTGAAGAGGTACCAGCCAGTCTATGATGAATATAATGATTACCCGATGGCATCAGTGAGCCTTAGGTTCTGCATCGCGCACCAGTCATGCCATACGGTTATCCCCGGCGGCAAAACCCCGGAACAGGTAAGGGAGAATGTCATCGCATCTGATCTTGGTTTCATCCCTCATGAAAAATACACGGTTTGACAACAAACCGGAAATCTTCCTAAATTTACATTTGCCAGACTGATCATTCAGTCGCGTTAGTTGTTACTAAAACAAAAAAACATGCCAAGAGTATTTAAAGCACTTGAGATAGAAAAGGAGGAGAAGGAGGTAATGCGCGATTATCTCGACCGCCACATGCCCCATGTTATATGTCCCGACAGCATTAAGCGCGGAGAAAAGTTCATGGTAAAGGTCCGTATGGGCGAGGAGTACCCGCACCCGGATGAGGATGATCATTACATTGGTCTTATCCAGCTCTGGAACCGTGAGACCCTGATTGCTGAGGCACGTTACCTGGCAGGCGCCAACGGCCACCTCCCGAATCACGTTGAGGTCGATTTCTATATTGTGGCACCCGATGTCTCGATGAACCTCAGCGCCATGGCCGTCTGCACAAAGCACGGGCTGTGGCAGAGCGAGGACAAGGCGGTAAAGGTGACCGACTGATTCAAACCGGATTAATAAATATACATTAGAATGGGAAGTTATGTCAACGGTCACCTCATCAAGGATGAGTCAGTAGCCTATGAAACCAAGTATCACTGGGTCATTTTCTTTTCGCTTAAATCGATATTCACCCTGACAATCTATGCCTGGATGAAGAGATGGCTGTCAGAATTCGTTATCACGAACCGGCGGATTGTCATCAAGGAGGGTTTCATTGCCCGGCGCACCTTCGAGATGAACCTCTCAAAGATAGAGACAGTTAACGTTGACCAGACTGTGATGGGACGTATCCTGAATTACGGTTCGATAACCATCATCGGCACAGGCGGCACCACCGAAACATTCCACAACATCGCACGTCCGCTGACCTACAGGCAGAAGTTCCAGGAACTGTGCTAGGCTACAATTCTTATTGCCCTACAGGCAATATCCAATGAATAACAGATTTCTGCATTGTTGATCCCACTACTGCCTATTGCCCCTTGCCTATTGCCTGAACCGCCTCCTCTACCGCACGTGACAGCTGCGGATCAACACCCTTCTGCATGTCACCGAACGTGGTGCGGACATAGATATCCGGTTTCACGCCCGTAGCCTCCAGGTCATTCCCCGCGAGGTCATAACAACCCCACGCCGGCAGACGGGTGGAGGAACCGTCAACCAGCATCCTCGCTGAAGTGAATATAATCCACCTGTAGGTCTCTGTCCCGACAATGGTTCCAAGCTTCAGCTGCCGGAAAGCGGCGGCGGTCATCTCCGCATCACTCAGCGACTGCTCATTCACCATCAGAATTATGGGCCCGCCTGACGGAGCAAAGTTTGGCTGCGGCGAGCGCTTCCCGTTGCGGGCCTGCCACTCCAGGTAAGGCCTCTGCGAGAGGAACTTAATAACATCGTCGTGAACGTTACCTCCACGGTTGTTGCGTATATCCAGTATGAGAGACTCCTTGCCCAGTGCAATGCCCGTCATGTCAATCAGGAATTTCTCGAGGCTAGGCGTTCCCATGTCCTTCATGTACACATAACCCACCCTGCCGCCGGAAAGGCTGTCAACAATCCTGCGGTTTTCAGCAATCCAGCTGTCATAGAGAAGTGTCTTCAGTGCGCCGGAACTGATGGGCGCAAGGGTTATGTCAAGCTCCTTCCCCTTCCTGTCAAAGTGAAGCGTAATTTCCTTCTCAATCTGCGGGAGGGTAAAAGCCCTGTCGCGGTCACCCGACCGATCGACAGGAGTGCCGTTCACAGCCACAAGCCTGTCGCCCGCCCTCAGCGGCGAGTCGGTCAGGTCGGCAGGCGATCTCTTCACCCACCCGCTGACAACAAACGGATCATCCTCCCTGAAAAGGATCCCGGTCGCATTTGTCTGCATCCGGTAATAGGGCCGGGCTTCATCTCCCTGGCTGCTGAACCCGAGGTGCGATGAATTAAGTTCTCCCAGCATGTCATTCTGGATCGTCCGCAGGTTGTCCCTGTTGCGGACCAGCGGCAGGTACTGCTCATACCTGTCACGCATCGCTTTCCAGTCGACACCGTGGTAATCCACATCATAGAAATGCTCGGCCAGCGTTGCCCAGTTCTCGTAGAACATCTGCACAAACTCATCATGCAGGTTTTTTCTGAAGGTGGCAGAAAGAGCGATCTTGTCAGCTTTCCCCTCCGCAGGCTTCACCTCGTATACATCCCCCGACATCAGAGCAAAAAACTTGTCACCGGCCATTATCAGCCTGCTGAATCCCTTGTCTCCAATGGCAGCGCTCTTCGGCGGCTCGAAGGGGGAGAGTTCTGCTTTGGTAAGTATCATCTCGCGGGGATTGGGAGAGTTGTTAAATAAGAGCAGCGTCTTGCCCCGGACATTGAATACATGAGGATACGCCTGATCATTCCCCTTGACATCTATCTGCTCCCATCGATCCGTGATGCCGTCAGTTTCGATCTTAATATCAATTTTCAGACTGTCCTTCACAGGTTTTTTCGCGAAGAGCTTGCCGTATTCATCCGTCCGCAGAGACTCACTGAATCTGTAAAGCGGGATACGGTATAGTTTGCTGACTCCGGCCCCTCGAGGGAAGCCTGCATTGTAACGGTCGGCGCTCAGGTAAATGTACCTGCCGTCAGGCGACCAGTAAGGATCCGTTTCATCTACGCCGTTATTGGTTATTGTATACGTTTTCTCCTCCCTGGTATCGTATACAAGAATATCCTGCTCGAAGTTCCGGACGGCGGCATAAAGAATATACCGGCTGTCAGGTGAGAAACGGGGCTGCGTTGGCCTGAACCAGAATTCGTCTTTTATTATGCCCTTCACGGCAAAGCTCTTAAGATCAATCATATCGATGTAGCTGTCGCCGCTGTTGAAAACAGCCTTTTCACCATCCGGGCTGATGAGCAGGTTCAGCAGTGTCCGCTCGTACTGCGTCAGCTGCTTCTCTGCCTCAGGTGCGGAGGCCGAAATAGTAAACAGATTTGCCCATCCCTTCACGGTGCGTGTGTAAAGCAGCGACTCATTATCCTTCATCCATCTCACCTCCTGCACCCGCTCTCCCCTGTCTGTAGGCATCTCCTTCATGAATTTGCCTGCTATATCTGAAACGAACAGCCTTCCCCGGGAGACAAACGCTATCTTCTTCCCGTCTAACGATACGTCGAAATCAGTGATCTTACCGGCGCTGTTGTGCGCTATCTCTGTTGCCAGGATCTCGTTTGACCATACGCTTATATCGCAGGGCGAACTCTCCCCGCGGGCGACGTCATAGGTCCATATACGGTAATCGCGTGCGAAGACCACGAACCTGCCGTCAGCGCTTACCTGCGGACGCTTTATTGACGTCGGGAACGAGGTGAGTTGTCGCTTTGCGCCGTTATCAAAAGTATAGAGGTTGTACTCACTGTTGAACTCGTCTGATGCGAACCAGAGCTTGCCGCTCCGGTCAACCGACGGCCAGAGGTCCTTTCCCTCCCACTCCGTGAGGCGCTTGTACTCTCCTGTCGACTTGCTGTAGAACTCGATGTCAGGGTCATTCTCTCCCCGATACCTCTTCCGGTACTGGAACATGAAACTCTCCCATGATGTCGTGAAATAGAACGAGTCTCCGTCAGTACCGGGAATCTCCGCAACATGGTGTGCCTGGTCAAAGTAGTTGTCAGAGAAAAGCCGCTTCGGCGTACCTCCTGTGGCGGGCACTGTGTAGGCGCCAAAGGTGTTGTACCTGTCCGAGGTAAAATAAATGGTTTTTGAATCCCATGACCACCCGTCAGGGAAGTCGTTGGCATCATGGAATGTCAGTTGCACAACAGTTCCCCCTTCCCATGGCATGATGTAGACATCGGCATTGCCGTTCTGGGTGGAGGAGAAAGCCAGCCACTTCCCGTCAGGAGAGAAGCGGGGCACAGATTCCTCCCCGGCCATGGCAGTGATGCGGTGCGCTGTGCCCCCGGTCCTGTCAGCAAGCCAGAGGTCGCTCTCATAAACAAACACGATTTTTGATCCGTCCGGTGAGATGGCCGGGTCTGACAAGAAAGCAGACTGGCCCTGAGCTGAGATAGCGCAGGTTATAGCCAGCAGCAGCAGCAAGTTGAAAAGTCTTTTCATGATATTTCGGTTAGATATAGTCGTAATTCAAATATATAGAATAACACTCTGTGCTGGCTGATGTTCTGTAACACTGTTGCTGATATTTATGGTTTGGTTCCGGGTTGCAGGGTCAAGGCTGTACGGGACGATTGACTATATTTGATGACAACAAAGAGACACTATGAAATCCGGATCACCCTTACTTCTCCTGCTGCCTGTCATGATCCTGGCTGCAACCGCCCTGCCCGCCTGCAAAAAGGTTGACAGGTCAGACTATATTGCCGACGGTGTCTCAAAGCTGCTTGCAACGTACAGGTTCGAAACCGTCAGCGATGTAAAGTATAATCTAACATTTAAAATCGATGAAGGGAAAGATTCTCCCGTTGAAGGGACGGCTGTCATCGAGTTCAGTCTTGGGGCCGGCAGGGAACCCCTGGTGATCGATTTCAGGGTGCCGGAAGATAATCTCAGAACAGTCTCGGTTAACGGAAGAAGTGCCGCCGCGGCGCTCACAAACGGACATATAATTGTTGACAGGAGACTGCTCTCGCGCCGGTACAACAGGGTGGAGATCGGGTTTCGCGCAGGGGATCTCTCCCTGAACAGAAACGATGAATATCTATATACTCTATTCGTTCCGGACAGAGCTTCTACTGCATTTCCATGCTTCGATCAGCCTGATATCAAGGGACGGTTTACGCTGGCGCTGGATATCCCGGCCGGATACCGTGCGATGTCAAACAATCCGATCGTCTCCGCTGACACTGCTGACAGCAGGGTCATGCTTCGCTTCAGCGAGACCAGGCCAATCAGCACCTATCTATTCGCCTTCGCCGCAGGCAAATTTGAACTGGTGGAAAAAGAGGTTGAAGGAGTGAAGATGGAGATGCTGCACCGCGAGACACGTGCCGGATATCTTGATAACAATGCGGAAGAGATCTTCCGTCTCCACTACAGCGCCCTGAAATGGCTGGAGGAGTACACTCAGATACCCTACCCGTTCGACAAGTTCGGGTTCGTGCTGCTGCCGCCATTTCAGTACAGCGGAATGGAACATCCGGGATCTATCTTTTACCGCTTCTCGTCGCTGATTCTTGAGGCATCACCGACGCTCAACGAGCGGCTGTCGCGAGCCTCCATGATAGCGCATGAGACTTCGCATATCTGGTTCGGCGACCTGGTAACGATGAAGTGGTTTGACGATGTCTGGCTGAAGGAGGTCTTTGCCGGATACATGTCCGATAAGATTGCCGGTCCTGATTTTCCGGATGTCAATCATGATCTGAAGTTTCTGCTCTCAAGGTATCCTGCAGCCTATGACGTGGACAGAACCCGTGGAACAAACCCGGTGATACAGGAGCTTGGCAACATGAAGGATGCCGGATCTCTCTACGGGGGTATCATCTATAACAAGGCCCCCATAGTCATGCGGCAGCTTGAACAGATCACCGGTGAGGAAAACCTGATGAAGGGACTGCAGGTCTATCTGAAAAAGTATTCATGGGGCAACGCCCGCTGGGACGACCTGGTTTCAATACTGGAGGAGAGTTCAGGGAAGCCGCTCAGCGAGTGGAGCCGGATGTGGATCAAAGAGGCCGGGATGCCGGTCATAACTCCTGTGATTAGTGAGACCGACGGATTCAGGATCTCCTTCCGGGAGGATGACCCTGCCGGAACCATCAGACACTGGCCTCAGACGCTGAGGACTATGGTGATTACGGCGAATGATACTGTTACGGCCGACCTCGAGCCGGCGGAAAGGGATTCTTACATCACTACCGCTGAAAGGCCTTTATGCATAATCCCGGACATTTCCGGGAGGGCATATGGCACCTTCCTTTTTGACAGCCTGACAGCGAAATACCTGGCAGAGCATCTGCCTGATATCCAGGATCCCCTGCTGAAAGGCATACTCTGGATTAACATGTATGAGAACCTTGTCAACGGGGTGATACGTCCTGCTGATTTTCACGCAACTGCATCTAGGGATCTGCAGGTCATCACCGATCTTCAGCTCCGAAATTACCTGTCAGGCCGGTTCTCAGCAGTATGGTGGAACTGGCTCTCTGCTGAAGAACGGGCCGCCCGGGCAGTGGAGACAGAGGCAATACTTAGAGGCAAGATGGCATCAGCTGAAAACCCGGCTGAAAAACGGTCCTGGTTTGGCACGCTCAGTAGTTTGACTGTCACACAATCGGGACTGGATTACCTGGCGTCGCTGTGGAAAAGCGGGACTCTTCCGGGCGGAACGCTACAAGGAGGAAATATTCAGGGAGGCGCACGCCCGGGTGAGAATCTGCCAGGCCCCGTCAGGCTGAGTGAGGATGAGCTATGTACCCTCGCACTGACCCTGGCGCTGAAGGGGTATACCGGAGCCGACCGCATAATTGCTGATCAACGCAAACGCATAGAAAATAAAGAGAGGCTGGAGCGCTTCGATTTTGTCACGCCAGCCGTGTCTGC
>Ga0209800_10003674_pt1 | contig 11946 bp, 6 predicted proteins | sample Higcelweek8metaG_FD_187174 | JGI IMG/M metagenome (GOLD analysis project Ga0209800, IMG submission 187174) | Freshwater pond sediment microbial communities from the University of Edinburgh, under environmental carbon perturbations - High... | ecosystem: Environmental > Aquatic > Freshwater >... | reverse complement strand
TGGCAAGAGTACGCTTATCGGAAGGCTTTTGTACGACAGCAAATCGATTTTTGAAGATCAGCTGGAAGCTGTGAAACGTGCCAGTATTCAGCGTGGCAACGAGCACATTAACCTGGCTCTTGTTACTGACGGACTGCGTGCCGAACGCGAACAGGGAATCACAATCGATGTTGCATACCGCTATTTTGCCACACCCAAACGCAAGTTTATTATTGCCGACACACCCGGTCATATCCAGTACACCCGTAATATGGTTACCGGAGCATCAACCGCCAATGCTGCGCTTATTATTATTGATGCCCGTAATGGTGTTACCGAGCAAACTTACCGGCACACTTACATTGCTTCATTGTTGCAGATTCCTCATATCATTATCTGTGTAAACAAAATGGACCTTGTTGGCTACAGCCAGGAAGTGTATGAGGAAATTCATGAGAAATTCATTGCTTTCGCGCTGAAACTCGGCGTTAAGGACTTCCGCTTTGTGCCTATCAGCGCGCTGCATGGCGATAATGTGGTTGAACCTTCGACGAATATGAGCTGGTACGATAACGGCACATTGCTCGATGTTCTCGAAACCCTGCCTATCGACCACGATTATAACCTTACTGATCCGCGTTTCCCTGTTCAGTATGTTGTAAGACCTATTTCGGACGAATACCATGACTACCGGGGATATGCCGGACGGGTTGATGGCGGAATTTTTAAAACCGGCGACAAAGTAATGATACTTCCCGGTGGATACCATTCAACTATTAAATCCATTGAGATACAGGATAAACAGGTAGATCAGGCTTTCCCGCCCATGTCGGTTACCATGCAGCTGACTGACGATATCGATATCAGCCGCGGTGATATGATTGTTACCGAAGATAACCGTCCGCAGGTAAGTCAGGATATAACCATGATGGTATGCTGGATGAGCACCCGCCCACTGCAGGTCGACGGGAAATATGCACTCAAACATACTACCAAAGACGTACGTTGCCTGGTAAAGGAAATTCACTATAAAGTTAATGTGAATACCATTACTGAAATTTTGGGCGATACCGATGTGAAAATGAACGATATAGCCCGTATAACCATACGCACTACCAAACCACTGCTTTTCGACTCATACAGACAAAACCGTATTACAGGTGCTGTTATTTTAATTGACGAAGGAACTAATGAAACAGTTGGAGTTGGGATGATTGAGTAAAATTAATTTTCTCTGAGGATTTTAAAAACCCATTTATAACCAGCCAAAACCGACTTTTTTAAGTGTGTTTTGGCTGGTTATAGTTTTATAAAGAGATGATCCATGGTTAGTTCATTTTGAACATATTGCCGGGTATATTGATTATTTACCAGACCGTAAGTGGTTATAAACGTTACAAATACGCTTTTTTTCGTTTTACTGCTTTCACAAAAAGCATTTACCTTACCAGCTATTTCGTGAGCATATTTCTTATCAATAACAAATTCAGTCTTATAAAATTTCATCTCGCAAACATTTATAACATTATCATCTCTGTCGATGAGCAAATCAATCTGAGCACTGTTTGCTGTTTTTTTTTCAATCCAACTTCCACTAACAGAATGGATTCCGGAAATTTTTAGCCCTTCTTTTATTTGTTCCAGATGCTTTATGCATATTGTTTCAAAACTAAATCCAGACCAGATTTTATACCCTGGTTGCCCGGATATTTTACTCCAGGTACTGCTGTCCGAAGGTTGTGTATTTGCGATATACTTGATATAAAACATTGAATATTCGTCCGTTAACCGGTGCAATGCGTCATTCATTCCCTGATATGGCAAATATTTCTCTATAAAGCCTGATTCTTCGAGTTCCAGAAGTGTTCTGGATAGCGTACCGCCGGAATTTATTTTACTTTTTGCTAAAATATCATTTCGGGTTAGTCCTTTCCTTATAGAAGCTAATGTCCTTATAATAGCCTCATGATTATCGTGCTGATCAAACAATGAAGCAAAAACATTATCAAACTCGGTTCTGAGAAAACCATCTTTAGTAAAGCATAACCGATCTATTGTTTGCGCCACACTCTCCCCAGGCACGACTTTTTCCAGGTAATGAGGTATTCCTCCCAGAGCCATATATAATTGCAGTATATCGTATCGGGAAAGCTTAATACTGTTGTTTTTTAGTAATTGTTCAGTTTCCTGCAAATTGAAAGGCAACAATTGGATTTTTTCCGTCAGCCTGTTATGAAGTCCGCCTTTACTCTTAATTATATTTTTAATCATGTATGATGCTGCCGACCCGCAAATTACTACCACGAGATCATCTCTTTTTGAGGCAAAACTATTCCAGAAATTATCGAAAGCAGAGAGAAAATTTGATTTTCGGGTGTCGAGCCAGGGAAATTCGTCAATAAAAATGACTTTTTTCTTCTTTGATGTTAATGATTCAATGTATTGGCCTAATAGATGAAATGCGTCAATCCAGTCAAGGGGTTTGACAAATCCGCTTTTCAACCGCGAAAGGGTAAGATAAAAATTCTTCAGTTGCTGTTTCATCGAACCCTTGTGAACTCCTGAAAATTCAAATTGAATTTCGATTTTATATACATTTCTGATAAGGAAAGTTTTTCCAACTCTCCTCCGTCCATATACCGCTATAAGCTCCGGACGATTACTTTTTAAAGCATTCGCCAAAATCATAGTTTCTGAAATTCTACCTACAAGTTTCATATTAATTTGATTCTATATGCAGCCAAAAGTAGTGAAAAATTGTATGTTTTGGCCACTTATAACCATATTTTTTTTAATACAAACCAGTATATCAATGCTATCTGATATGATGTTCGGAATTTATTATATTTAAACCAACACTGAAGGCACCGCTACCTGATAATAAATTTCCCCGATAGTTTTTGGGATTCCCCTGATCTGTAAAAGTACATTCCTTTGGAATATGAACTTGTATTGAGTATTTGCTGCCCGCGCTTACCGGTTAAAATAATGCGGTCAACTATTCGCCCGAGAGCATCTGAAATAACCAGTTCCACTGAACTGATTCCCTCCGGAAGAACAAAATCAAACGCTACATAGTCAGTTGCAGGGTTGGGCGAAACCTGTATCCCGAAATCATCAGCCGGATCAGCACATCCGGCCGGAATATGTACACCGGTTTCAATTTCAAGGTTATACAAACCATGTTCAAAATCCTGCAGGGCTCCGGGAGAAATGCAAAGCGTTGAACCTGTCCGGGCAATTAATTTCCCTGTTCCAAAAATTGAGAGAGAAGCCTGATCATCAATGATAAGCGTAGTTCCATATTCTAATTCTATCATACCACCATCTTCAATTATGCAGTTTGATCCAGGATTCATTTTTATTGTGGATGAATTTTTCAACACTATTTTCGAATCATTTTCAAGATGCATTTTTGCATTTGGTTCGATAGTGAAAACGGTGGGTGAAGCAAAAATCATTCGGTTTTTAAACGGAACCGGATCTGTCATTCTGGTGGCGGTTATGCCCTGGTCGAGGGTGATCGTTCTGACTGATTTCAGGTTCAGCGAATATCCTGAAGGCGACGAAACAGGGTTGAGCACAATTTTATCGGCGCACCAGCGAACATCCGAATCCACATCCACATCATCAAAACGGATATGAACCTGCATGGTACCATCCTCATTTTGATTTAGTATTTCGACAGACACTCCGTTTAAATATACTTTTCGAATGTTTTTAGCTCCTTCCACTGGAGTATCGTATCCAACCATATTCATTAAGGTTGATGAAGAAGGATTTGTTCCGATTCCGATTTTATTGTTGCCGCTTTTAGTAAAAGCATTACGCGAATGCCCGTTGTTAAACATATTTTTATGATAGGTGCCGTTGATATTCTCAATACTGGTATAAAACTGATCGCTGTGATCAAGCAGATTATCCTGGTTCCAGTCAACCGCATAATATTCCTGATCGCCAGAGCCGGTAAGCGGGTTTACGTTTTCGGGCAAGCGGTTAAACGGGTACATTGCCATTGAACCTATGCATGTATTCGGAACAGCAACCGCCTCAAATTCCTTATCATAAAAACCTTCGGCAGTCATGGGTCTGAGGTAATTAGCGTAACCTTTAAACACTTCATCAAAGGTAGTTCCCTGTCGTGTTTCACGATCGATCTGCATATAAGCGTACAGTCCATAAACCGCAGGCTGAATACAACTGTTGCCGTCCTCATATAAAAAGCGGTCCCACTGGCATTGATTCATCGAAAACGTATTATGGTTTTCGAGCCATAAATATTCCGGATGCTCGCTTTCAGGATTGGTAAACGGCAGTTTAATGCGTATGGCATCACCTGTGGTAACAAAATCGCGGAGCGTATATATTCCTGATTGTGATGGATCAGCAACATCCAGATCGCCGTTTGCTTCCTCCGTATTGGATTCGTTTCGGGCAGAAACAACAAATGTATTCCCCGGTGCTTTCCAGTCGAGTCGCAGCCTGTCCCAAGCATTCCACGAAAGCAGCGACGAACCCGATAAACCCAGGTTACTCCAGCCACCGGTGGCAGGAATCCAGTAATCGCCGCCTGTAAACCACCCACCTCCGCCGCAGTGAAAATCGAGTCCGCCATAGATAAGATGGGCATATTCATGAACCATTATCTGAGTAGGTACTTTATCATGCGTTCCAAACCAGCTGTATGTATTCGCTTCGTTACCAAGCATTGAGCCGGGCGAGAAATAGGAATAGTTGCCTATACCATTAAAAGCACTGTTGCGCCAGATAAATACAACATGATCGTACTTCCCGGGATTTTCAGTACCAGGAGTAACTTTAGGAAGCCCGTATTCATTATCCGGGCACGTCCAGAGGTCAAAATAGCTGATATTATTCAAACTGTGTGCTGTGATAAAATTACCACCGGTTTTCTGATCAACCGTAGCCATAAGTTTCTGGTTGTCGGGTTCAACTGTGTAGGCACTTTCGGTTTGAACTTTAAATATTCCACCATTATCAGGTGCCAGCAAATAATCGCCGAGAACCGTATAATTTCCAGAAGAGGCCATTTGATAATACCTGGTGATAACTCCTTTTGCGTTACCTGTGGGAGCATGAACATCGGTTAAATCATCAGCCCATGTTGGCAATGAATGCGCCGGCCAACCTGCAGTTCCCTGAGCAGGAGTTGGGTCGCCGCCATTCAGATATTCATATTCGGCAAACACTATCAAAACGCGGATAACACCCGTTGAAGGCAATTTAAACCCATTTCTGCTTTCGAAAAGAATATTTGATTGGGGCTTTACAGGTTTTAGAATTTCGGTATGGAATTCCTGGGCGGTTAAGTCCGCTTGCGGGATAATAAAAAGAAGACTCGCAAAAAAGGAAATATATAAATTACGATTCATTCAGTTGTATTTTTGGTGTTGTAAGTCAAACGCTCAAAATCATTCATAATTATGTTTTTCTTATAATTATCTCAACGTTAGTACTAAATTGACTACCCCTGCGGATTAAATGATTCGCGGCATGTTCAGATTTATAGATTCAACATCAGGCTGATTTTCGCAAAGGTAGGTCAACATAAAGGAAATGAGCAGTCAATTATTCGTAGTTTTTTCAAAAAATGACATTTAAATTTAGTTTTGTATCAACCTTTTACGCTATTTTTGGCCTCTCAAAAATTAATTTTCCCCTCCTGAGATAATCTTTCATCAATCAATACATACCTATGAAAAAAACCGTTTTTCTGCTTGCGCTCAGCCTGGCATTTGTTTTTACCGGCAACAGGGTAAATGCCTGTTCCAATTTCCTGGTTACCAAAGGTGCCACGGTAGATGGCTCGAATATGATCAGCTATTCGGCCGATTCGCACACCCTTTATGGTGAATTATATTACTGGCCGGCAGCTACTTATCCGGCAGGCGCCCTGCTCGATGTGTACGAATGGGATACCGGAAAATTCCTGGGTAAAATAAAACAGGCTTCACAAACTTACAATGTGGTTGGTAACATGAACGAACACCAGGTTGCTATTGGCGAAACCACTTTCGGTGGTCGCGAAGAACTGGTTGATACCGCCGGAATCATGGACTATGGCAGCCTGATATATATTGCTTTACAGCGCTCCAAAACAGCCCGTGAAGCTATACATGTAATCACTTCGCTGATGGCCGAATATGGCTATGCGAGTTCTGGCGAATCTTTTTCAATCAGCGATCCCAACGAAGTATGGATCATGGAAATGGTAGGAAAAGGGAAACCAGTAATTGTTAAAGATAAAAAAGGGAAAACTTCAATTAAATATAACAAAGGTGCCGTGTGGGTGGCCATGCGCATTCCTGACGGTTATATTTCGGGCCATGCCAACCATGCACGTATCACGACTTTCCCGCTCAACGATCCTGAAAACTGCCTATATGCGCCGGATGTAATCACTTTCGCCCGCGAAAAAGGTTTGTTTAACGGTGAAGATAAAGATTTTAGTTTCTCCGATATTTATGCTCCCGTCGATTTTGGTGGTGCCCGTTTTTGCGAAGCCCGCGTATGGAGTGGTTTCAATAAAGTAACCAAAGGCATGGATAAATATCTCGACTATGTAAAAGGCGAAAACCTTAGCAACCGTATACCTTTGTGGGTAAAACCCGATCATAAACTTACGGTTCTGGAAGTTATGGGACTCATGCGCGATTACTACCAGGGAACCGAACTGGATATGACCAAAGATCCCGGCGCCGGACCTTACGGATGCATTGTTCGCTGGCGTCCACTTACCTTTAAAGTTGATGGAGTAGATTATTTCAACGAACGGGCTATCAGCACACAACAAACCGGTTTCGTGTTTGTTGCACAGTCGCGGCCATACGTTCCCAGCCCGCTGGGCGGCATACTCTGGTTTGGGGTTGATGATACATATTCCACGGTTTTTGTTCCGATGTACACTTGTATGACCAAAGTTCCCGAAACGTTCGCTGTTGGTAACGGTTCGATGATGGAATACAGCGACAATGCTGCTTTCTGGGTTTTCAACCAGGTTTCGAATTTCGCCTATACACGATACAGCGATATGATTGTTGATATACAGAAAAAACAGTCGGAACTCGAAAACAACTTTGTAGCAATGGTTCCGGCCATGGATAAAATAGCCCTCGAAATGTACCGCACTAATCCGGCAAAAGCTATACAGTTCCTTACCGATTTTTCAGTATCACAAGGCAATAATGCGGTTTACGAATGGAAGAAACTCTACGGTTTCCTGTTTGCCAAATATATGGATGGCAACATCAAGGAAGCAGTCGCCGTTCCGGAAGGATATAAATACATTGCTCCAGCTATTAAACAACCTGGTTATGGCGAAGATTTTTACCGCGATCTGATCAGGCAAACCGGCGATAAATTTAAAGTAAAAGGAGCGGCAGGACATTAAAATATCGGATATAAAATGTCGGAAGTGGGATGTAATTCCTGATTTCATAATTGCTTAATAAAACTCAAAAAACGCCCTGCCGGAATTCTGCCAGGGCGTTTTTGTTGCAACATCATAATAATTGATGGTAAGTATACTTTTGAATGCAATGTTTCGTTACCTTTGAACAATAAACTGTTTTTTTGAATGCTATGGACGAAAGACCTGTTAATACCCTTGGATATAAAATTGCGATAGGCATTCTGCTTGCAATTATAGCCGTGATGGCCTGGATGCTGATAAATCAGAAAAAAGAAGCAACTACACTTGTGCAGAACACGGATACTCAGCAGCTTCAGTTGCAGAATGAACTCGACTCCCTGCTTGCTGAGCACGAAAAGGTAAAAATTACATATGGAGAACTCAGTAACTCGTTATCCGAAAGAGACAGTATTATAAATCTGAAAGCACAGGAAATTAAAAGCCTGCTTGGTTCAAAAGCCGAACTGGCAGTTATTAAACGCAAACTTGCTCAACTGCAGGAGATTACACAGGTTTACGAACATCAGATCGATTCGCTTTTCACAGTGAACCGTGCGTTAAAAGCAGAAAACGAGCAGATTAAAACCGACTACAACCTCGAACAGCAAAAAACCAGCGACCTGACGAAAGACAAAGAAGAACTGAATGAAAAAATAACCGGTGCCGCCATACTGAAAGCTTACAAAATATCAGCCATCGCTTACAAATCGCGGGGCGTTGATAAAGATAAAGAAACAGATAAAGCTGCCCGTACCGACAAAATAAAAGTATGTTTTACAGTTAGTGAAAACAAACTGGTGAGTCCTGGTTATAAAAGATTTTTTGTCCGCATTGCACGTCCTGATAATGCCATACTAACACGCGGGCCAGCCTACACGTTCCAGTTTCTGGGTCAAACACTGCAGTTTTCGGCTATGGAAACCCTGAATTACGAAGGCGATGCAGCCGATGTTTGCACATATTTCGAGCGCCCGGCCAACGGACCTGAATTAGCTAAAGGACGTTATTATGTAAATATTTTTACTGAGGACCGCGAAATAGGTCAGACTTCGTTTGAGTTAAAATAGAAAATTAATTGTGAAAATATGAAACCGGTTTTATGCCGGTTTTTTTATGGCCTAAATTTTCATCATCGACAGCTTAGCTCTACCGTCGGGATTGCAGATTTTTCATCCTGTAAATAAAGAAATAGTATGCAGGTTTCCCCATTCGCTCTATGGTTACGGTATCAGGTGGCAGCACCTTTTGATAATACAAACCTGGTAAATGACGGGGATCCCTGAAATCGCGGCTTGAGGTGATGTACCATGCATCGGTGTTCAGAGAAAAACCGCCGTGCTGCTGATTTATCCAAACATACTTGTGAATTGCGGCAGTATCGCCTGTAGCCATCACAAAGCGCTCCGTTCCACGCGCGACATAATAGCTGTAATTGGCTGCCGGAAACCAGCGGTAACTAATAATCGGCGCATTTACAGGCATCTCTCCATTGTTTTCGTATTTCGCTGCCAGTGTCCCGAAATCCTGCCGCAATTGCCTCCAGCCATAAACTTCGAGTGAGTAATCGCCCGAGCCTTTTCCTTTCGTGTTATCAGTCCACTTTTCGACTGGAATAAAACCAGTTAAAACCTGGGCCGTTGCCAGTGAAATTACCAGTATAATAAACGCCAGCGATCCTTTTAGAAAGGATGGAAGCAACACCTCGGTGCGGCTGCGAAGCCAAAGCGCTGCCAGCGGAATAAGTGTCATATATCCGGCGCCGTTCCAGTGCGGAAGTGTTCTTCTGAAAATTGAAACCACCAGGAAAGTAACTATCAGAGGCAATGCTGAAGCTAATAACAAAGCGGTTTCCGGCTTCTCCGTTTTCAACTTCCGGCCAAAATATGCAGCAACAGCCAAAACAATGATTACGAGGTTCACGGGATTGGTGTACAGCGCTTCGCCGGCTATTTCGGTTAGGAAATAATCGGGAGTAAATGCTGCCGGAACAGGCTCCACCCTGCCACGGTGAAACAGGAAACTCACAAAATTATTCTGAGCATTCCACAATATAACCGGTAGAAACAGCAGGGCCATCAAAACATGTGAGATATAAAATACTGTTGTTTTTAGCCATTTCCGGTTATAAACCAATATATAAATGATCATACCAAGCCATAAATAAGCTGTAGTATATTTGCTTAAAAATGCCAGTCCCATCATCAGCGAAGCCAGCAGGAAATTGCGCCGTGCAACAGTATCAATTTCGCCCCCGAAGGCTTTCAACAGAAACAGCACCGCGGCCAGCCAGAACACACTTTGCGGCGAATCGGGCAATATAAAAACTCCGGCAATCACAAATCCGTAAATCGAAGCTGTATAGAGCAAAGCTGCGTACCAGCCGGTGCGTTCATCGCGGAGCTGCCTGCCAATGCAATACATTAGCCATGTATTTACCGTGCCTGCCACTACAGCTGCCAGTCGGATAAAAAACTCGCTGCTAAAATGCAGGTTCAGACTGAATAACTGTATAACCCAGCCCACCATGGGCGGATGATCGAAATGGCTGAGCGCGGGATAAAGCGCGTAGGTGTAATAATAAGCCTCGTCGTTGCCCAGGCAGAAACCTGCAGCCATAACAGCACGAACCACTGCCGAAATTATCAGCAGGTAGAGGATTGGGGAGGCGGTGGCTTTAAAAGGTTTCAGAATAGTATTTTATAATTTAAATACACTGATGAGCAGGTTTGATAGCAGCAAAGATATAAATTGTCTCAATTTTCCGACAAATAAGAAAAATCGGGCAAATTCAGAATTATGAATTATTTATGCAGTTATGAATTATTTCGCTGGAATTTGGGCAAACTGATTGCGTAAATGAAGTTTCATCAACAACTTTTTACTAGAGCTGACTTTACCCCGCAACCTTCCTGTACCTCCACACCGCCAACGTTAGCGAAATAACTGCATACACGGCAACCGCAGTTAATGGTTTGAGAATATCCTGAAATTCAGAGCCTTTCAGCATTATCATACGCATCATTTTAATAAAATAGGCTATCGGATTGATAATATTGATGTTTTGCGCCCAATGTGGCATGCTGTCAACAGGTGTAAATAAGCCACTCATCATGATAAAAACCACGGCAAAAAACCAGGCAAGGAACATTGCCTGCTGTTGCGTGTTAACCAGGGTTGAAATAAATAAACCTATGCCCAGCACAGCCAATAAATATACCGAAGCAACCCCGAAAATAAGCCACAAACTGCCAATGACCGGGATACTGAAAACCAGACGGGCAAGCAGCAATCCGAAAGCCAGTTCGAAAAGCGCGATAAACCAGAAAGGCAGCAATTTACCAACAACAAACTGGTACTTTTTTACAGGCGAAACATTTATCTGCTCAATGGTTCCCATTTCTTTTTCGCGTACTACGTTCATGGATGAAAGAAACATGCCGATAACGGTTACCAGCAAAACAAGTATCCCCGGAACCATGTAGGTTTTATAGTCGAGTTCGGGATTAAACCAATAGGAATACCGGATATCGAAAGGCTGTTTACTTATCGCACCTCCCGATAAATCAACAATAATATCGCGGTTATAATCAGCAATTATTAAATTGCCATAGGCATTCATAATAGCTGCCGCGCTTCCGTCGATAGCATTGGTAATAAGCTGAACGGATGCTTTGGTTTCGTTTTGAAGGTCGCGTTCAAAACGAGTTGGGATAATAAGTATCTGGTGCGCTTTGCCTGTCTTAAGCTGTTCTTCGGCCTGAATGTACGAATCGGCATATGCTTTTATATGATAAAAAGGGGGCGCTGCAAATTTCGATACCAGTTGCCGCGAAGCTACCGAATGATCCTGATCGACAATTACAAGATTGATATTTTTGATTTCGAAGGTAACAGCAAAAGCCAGTATCAGTAATTGTACAATAGGAATTACAAATATTATGGGCAGCATGGTTTTGTTTCGGAAAATCTGCCGGAATTCTTTTTGAAGGATGTATAAAATGGTGTTCACTGGGAGGGAAGGGTTTCGGGTTTCGGGTTTCTAGTTTCGGGTTTCGGGTTTAGCTTCGCTGAGCTCGCTTCGCTCGGTTGAAGAGTTTCGGGTTAAACAGCATTTATATCTTTCTGGGCACAGATTTATATTGTCTCCTTGTCGCCCCTCCCCTTGTCCCCCCATCAATCCCACCAATCCCCTCAATCCATTCAATCCCCTCAATCCCATCAATCCAATCAATCCCATCAATCCAAAATCAATCCATCCTCACCTTAAACTTCTTCACGCTCAACGCAATAAAAAACAATGCCATCCCTGCTATAATCAGCGTTTCTTTCCAGATATACTGAAAGCCAAGCCCTTTGATCATAATTGATTTTACAATAATGATAAACCAGCGCGGCGGCATGATATTACTTAGCACCTGCAAAGGGAAAGGCATATTTTCGATCGGAAAAATAAATCCACTGAGTAAAATAGTTGGCAGCATTAGTGCAAACATCGACAGCATCATTGCCATCTGCTGACTGTTGCTTACGGTTGA
>Ga0209800_10003673_pt1 | contig 11951 bp, 8 predicted proteins | sample Higcelweek8metaG_FD_187174 | JGI IMG/M metagenome (GOLD analysis project Ga0209800, IMG submission 187174) | Freshwater pond sediment microbial communities from the University of Edinburgh, under environmental carbon perturbations - High... | ecosystem: Environmental > Aquatic > Freshwater >... | reverse complement strand
TCTCCGGCGGCGGCTTTTCCGGCGGTGGCGGAATTTCCGGCGGTGGCGGCGGGGGCGGTGTCTCGGCCAGCTCGGTCAGCGTCGCGCCCGGGGCCTCAAGCAACCCCGGCGCCGGTCCCAGCCAGGGCGCGGGCATGATCACCATGGCCTATGCCGGGGCAGGCTTTCCGCCCATGGAGCTGCGCGTGGGCCAGGCCATGAGCCTGGCCACGGCGGGCATGCCGCCCACTCCCGGCACCTCGGCCTTCATCACCGAGCCCACGGCCGGGCATGTGGTGCCCTCCCCGGTGGGCTTCGTGCAGCCTCCTCCGGCCGCGCATTTCCACGGCCCGCGCAACAGCCACGTGGCGCACCACCCCATGCACGTGGACTCGCAGGTCTTCCAGGGCGAGGCGTACCAGGCCTACAAGGCCCCCTATGTCTGGGAGCCGCGCCAGGCAGCGGCCTCGCTGCCCTTCCTCGCCTCGGACTACGTCAAGCCCTCGTCCTATGAGATCCCGCACGTGATATTCCCGGAAGAGCGGCCCGTGGCCATTCCGCTGGTGGAGGCCAACCCGGGCCCGTCCATGCAGCTGACCGAGGTCACCAACCTGAGCCTCAACCTGGACCTCTCCCAGTCGCGCAGCGTGACCGTGCAGAACGCCTTCTCCGAGGAGCGCAACCTGACGCTGGACAACTCCATCAGCAGGAACCTCTCCTACAGCTTCCCGGAGAACAGGGAGAGTTCGGTGAACATGAACCTCTCCCAGACCGTCAACGCCGACAACTCCGTGTCCAATGAACGCACTGTGCAGAACATCACCGAGGCCCCGGCGCGCGTGCTGAACATGGTCTTCACCGACGCTCCCGCCGCCGCGCCCTCGGCCGTGCTCCTCGGGGGTCCGATCCTGGCCCGCGTGGCCTGAGCCCGGCCCCCGCCAATCCCTGGCCAACCCCCGTCCACCCTCGACACCTGCGCGGCCTTCTGGCATATTGCGGACCTGATACCATTATTCGGGAGACCCGCATGGCCAGACCCCTTGCCTCTGCCTCCAGGCACGCCTTGCGCCGCATGGCGACCCTTGCCGCCATCTTCGCCGTTGCCTTCGCCCGGACCACGGCGGGCGTTCTCGCCGCAGCTGCCGCGCTGCTGCTCTGTGCGCCGCCCGCAGCCCAGGCCCAGCTCAAGTGGGGCGTCAAGCCCGAGCAGAAGGCGGCGTCCGCCGCCGCCCTCGTGGCCGAGAATGCGCCGGACAAGGTCGCGGCGGACCGCGCCAGCGCCGAGGTCGGCCAGGCCGAGGGCCAGTATGCCCTGGGCGCGCGCTATCTTGAGGGCAGGGGCGTGCCGCGCGACTACGCCCAGGCCAGGACCTGGCTCTCCCGCGCGGCCGGGCAGAACCACGCCGGGGCCGAGCACTGGCTGGCCGTCATGGACAGGCAGGGCCTGGGCGGGCCGGTGAACATGGCCGAGGCCTCGCGCCTGCTGCTGCTCTCGGCCAACCAGGGCAATCCGCTGGCCCAGTTCGAGCTGGCCGAGCTCTGGGCCAACGGCCAGGCCGGGGCCCAGACCCTGGCCGTCGACAAGGAGGAGGCCCTGCGCTGGTACCGCGCCAGCGGCTCCCAGGGCAACGCCGAGGCCCTGTACCGGGCGGGCATGCTGCTGCTGAACGACCCGGCGGTGCGCAAGAACGACGCCGAGGCCTATGACCTGCTCCAACTTTCGGCCCGGCGCGGCAACCCCAAGGCCATGTACAACGTCTCCACCCTGCTTGCCGGCGGCCGGGGCGTGAAGCGCGACCCCGTGGCCGCGGCCAGGTACTGCCGCCTGGCCGCAGGGCTCGGCGTGGTCGAGGCCCAGTACGCCCTGGGTCTGCTGCTGCTGCGCGGCGAGGGCGTGCTGCAGGACCGCGAGGAGGGCCTGCGCTGGCTGCGCCAGGCCTCCCTGGCCGGAAGCTCCCAGGCCAAGGTCCAGCTGGCCGTGGCCGAGGCCGAGGTGCGCGGCGACAAGAATCTGGCCGGGGCCACCCGCCAGCTCAAGCAGGCGGCCCAGGCGGGCGACGCCAAGGCCCGGCTGCACCTGGGCACCCTGTACATTTCCGGCGCGGGCGGCCTGCCCAAGGACCCGGTGCAGGCCTATGTCTGGCTGGAGCTGGCCAGCCAGGGCGGGGAGGCCATGGCCGCCATCCACCGCGAGGCCCTGGTCAAGACCATGTCCAAGGCCGAGCTGGCGCGCGCCAGGGACCAGGTCAGCGCCCTGACCCCCAGGCCCGTGGAATAGCGGAGGGCGCCTTGGCGCGGCGCTTGGGCGCGCCCCCCCTGATGCGCCCGGTGCCGCGCCCGGAAGAGCGGTTCGTTGCGGGCGGGGGGGCTGGTCGGCCGGGCGACACTCTGGCGGCTTGACCAACGCGCTGACAACCGCGCTGACAACGACAACCGAGCAGACAAGAGGCCCCGTGTCCCAGCCCGCATCCCCACAGCCAGCCCTGTCCCCTGCGGCCGCAGCCCGGTGCGCGCTGTTCCCGCGCGGCCTCATTCAGCCTGCCGGGGGCTTCCGCTTCGGGGCCGACACCCTGCTGCTCTCGGCCTTTGCGGCCAGCCTGCTGCCCCCTGCGCCCGCGCGCGGCGCCAAACCGCTCACCGGGCTGGACCTGGGCACGGGCTGCGGCGCGGCGTCCCTGGGCCTGCTGCTCCTGCGGCCGGACCTCGACCTGCGGCTTTTGGGCCTCGACAGCGGGCCGGAGATGGTCGAGGCGGCCGCCGGGAACGCCCTCGCCCTGGGCCTGGACGGGCGCTTCCGGGCCGGGCTGGCCGATGTGCGCGACTTTCGCCGCCCCGACCCCGGCAAGGGGTTCGATTTGGCCCTGGCCAACCCGCCCTTTCGCAAGCGCGGCACGGGCCGGACCTGCGCGGACGAGGGCCGCAACCGGGCGCGCTTCGAGGGGCCGGGCGGCTTCGCCGCCTTTGCGGACTGCGCCGCCCGCTGCCTGGGCCCGCGCGGCAGGCTGTTCGTGGTGCACCTGGCCGAGCGCCTGCCGGAGCTTTTGCGTGTTCTGGAGGACGCGCACCTGGCCCCGCGCCGGGCCATGCCCGTGCAGGGTCGCCTGGGCCAGGCCCCCAGGCTGGTGCTCCTGGAAGGCGTCCGCACGGGCGCGGGCAAGGACCGGCCGGGCTTTGCCCTCATGGCTCCGCTGGTCCTCTACGGCCCGGACGGAAGCCTGACCATAGAGGCTGCGGGCTTCTGCCCGCCGCTGGCCACAAATCCGTGTCGGGCCGGGATTTGAGGCGGGTTCTGCTCTTGCAAAGGCAAGCGATGCGGAGTAATGATCATCCCCTGCCCGTCCCTGGCGGCATGCAAGAGGGGCGTGAGGCACAAGACGCCAAACACATACGAGGATCCCACGATGAAGAAGTTCAGCGCCTTCCTGCTCATGGTGGCCGTGGCCAGCCTGCTCGCCGCCTGCAACAACACCCCCAAGATCGCCGTGGTCGACGGGGCCAAGGTCTTCCGCGAGTCCAAGCCCGGTCAGGATGCCATGGCCTACCTGCGCACCAAGAGCAATGATCTCCAGGCCGAGGCCAAGGCCGCCCAGGAGAAGGTTCAGGCCAAGCAGTCCCAGGAGAACGCCGCCGCCTTCCAGGAGGCTGTCACCAAGTACCAGACCACCATGGGCAGCGAACAGCAGCGCGTCGTGGGCCTTTTGCAGGACAACTTCAACAAGCTGCTTGAGAAGTACCGCAAGGACAACAAGGTCGACGTGGTCATCGCCAAGGACGTTGTCCTGTCCTCTGACGAGTCCACCGACATCACCAACAAGATCATCGAAGAGTTCAACAAGACCACCATCGACCTGAACGCCAAGCCCGCCGCCCCGGCCGCCGACGCCCCCAAGGCCGATGCCCCCAAGGCTGATGCCCCCAAGGCTGACGCCAAGCCCGAGGCCGCCAAGGCCGCCGCTCCCGCCGAGGCCAAGAAGCCCTAGGCTTTTCCCGCAGGAAAACGCACAAGGCCCGCTCCGGTTTGTTCCGGGGCGGGCCTTTTCCATTGGTGTCGCGGGCAGGGCTACATGCTCAGCAGGGCGGCCTTGATGCGGCGCTTGCCAAAGGCCAGGGCCTGGCTGTTGCTGTGGATGAAGATGTCCACGGCGTGGCTGTGCCGGGCGGCCATGAGGTCGTTGATCTCGTAGATGCCGATGCCCTCCAGGCGCACCTTGCGCCCGAAGACCCAGCCCCTGTCGAAGAGGTCGCGGGACACGGCGATGGTGCCGGGTTTGACCCGGCGCATGCTGGCGGCGATGTCCGGATCGCTGTCGGTCTGGGTTTGCTCGGCGTTGTAGGCCGTCACCGTGACCAGGGCGTTGGGCTTGCTCTGCTCTTCCAGGCGGCGCAGGTACTCGGGATCGGACACGAGCATGTGCGCCACCTCGGCGCGGTATTCGTTCTGGGACAGGCGCTTGAGTTCGCTGAGCTCGCCGTGCTGTGAAGCCAGCGCCGCCAGGGAGAAGAAAAGGGCCGCTGCCATGGCTGGCAGGATGGCGGCTTGTACGGGCCTGGTCATGTGGTCCTCCTCGGGGGGTGGGCTGCCCGGCGCTTGAGCGGCCAGTCGCGGGGTCCCCGCCGAGGGAAAAGCAAGGATCGCGCCAAAACAGGCCGGACAAGGGCTGGGGAGGACTCAGGCAGGGGACTGAAGGGGGCAGTCGGTGCGGACGGTCAGGATCATGACGGTGCCGCCGCCGGGCCGCTTCTGGGCCTGGATGTCGCCGCCCAGGCGCTGGGCATGCTTGCGCGCGATGGCCAGCCCCAGGCCGACGCCGCCGAAGGTGCGGGTGCTGCTGGCGTCCCCCTGGGCAAAGGCCTCGAAGAGGGCCTCGCTGGTGTCCGCCTGGATGCCGATGCCCGTGTCCTCCACGCGGAAGGCTATGCGCGGCGGACCGTCCGGGCTCTGGACCGGCCCGGCGCTGAGGCGCACCTCCCCGCTGGCGGTGAACTTCACGGCATTGTCCAGAAGGTGCTCCAGGCACTGGCGCAAGGCTGTCGGGTCGGAGTTCAGGAATTCCGGCAGGCCGGGCTCGGCTGCGGAGGAAAAGTCCAGCCCCTTGGCCCGGGCCTTTGGGCCGACCTCGGCGGCCAGGGACTGCAGCAGGTCCGTGGGCGGGAAGGCCAGGCATTCCGGCGGCTGGTTCAGGGAGGAGTCCAGCCGGGCGAACTCCAGGACGTTGGTCAGCAGCAGGTGCAGGCGCTCGGCGGACTCGCGCGTGATGGCCACGGCCTCCTGTTGGCCCTGGTCCAGGGCCGTGGTCTGGAGCACCTGGAGCATGCCCAGCACGCCGTTCAAGGGGGTGCGCACCTCGTGGGTCATGTTGGCCAGGAACGTGCCCTTGGCCCGGCTGGAGGCCTCGGCGGCCTCCTTGGCCGCCAGCAGGGCCCGGCGCGAGAGGATCTGCTCCACGCCCAGGCCGAAGAGGTCGGCCAGGGATTGCACCGTGGCCAGGTCCGTGTCGTCGTAGTCGTGGCCCGGGTTGGCCAGGGCCACCTGTCCCACTATCCGCTCCTTGACCACGGCGGGCACGACGAGGAGCTGGCGCAGGGGCACATGTCCCCGGGGCAGCTCCTGGGAGCGGGGGTGGGCCGCCGGGGTGTTGTCGTAAAAGCCCTGGTGGTTGTTCAGGCTGTGGCCCCACAGGTCCGGGAAGCCGCCGTCCGGGTTCACCAGCAGGAAGGGGGGGGACTCCTTCACCGCACAGCTGTCGCCGGTGACCATGGCGGTCATGACGTGCGGCAGCAGGTTCCCGGTGTCTGGATCGATGACTGAAACGTAGCCGTGGAGGCTGCCCGTGATCTCCCGGGCGTTGTCCAGAAGCGTCGCCGCGATGGCGTTCATGTCCGGTTCCGGGGCGATGAGCGCGCGGGCCACCCGGGCCAGGCTGCGGTTCAGCAGCACCTCGCCCTTGAGGCGCTCCTCGGCCTGCTTGCGCTCGGTGAGGTCGCGGGCGATGCCCACGGCGTATTCCACGCCCTTGTGCGTGATGAGCGAGGTCTTGACCTCCACGGGCAGCAGGGATCCGTCCTTGCAGTGGTACTGGACCTCGAAGGTGTTCCCGCTGCCCAGGCGCAGGGTCCGGGCCAGCTTCGCCCAGGCGCTTTCGGTTCTCTGCGGGGTCAGCACGCTGGCCTCCATGCCCAGCAGCTCCTCCTGGGTGTAGCCCAGGGCGCGGCAGGCGGCCTCGTTCACGTAGCAAAGGCGTCGGTCCGAAAGGCGGGTCCAGAGGATGATGTCGCCCGCCTGGTCCGCGCTGAGCTGGGCCTGGCGCAGGCTCGCCTCCATCTCCAGGCGCGCGGTGATGTCGCGCACCACCACCAGGACGTAGCCGGTCCCCTCGTGGTAAATGAGGCAGGCGTTGAACTCCACGGGCAGCAGGTGGCCGTCCTTGCACAGGTACTCGCCCTGCCAGGTCTCGCGCTGCCGGGCCGCCAGGGTGCGCAGGGTCTCCTGCCAGTTCTCCCTGGTGCGCGCGGGGTTCAGGTCAAAAACGCTCCGGGCCAGCAGCTCCTCGGAGCTGTAGCCCAGCTGCTGCGTGGCGGCGGCGTTGACGTAGGTGAAGCGCCCGTCCTCGGCCCTGGTCCACAGGATCATGTCCTGGACGTTGTCCACCGAGGCCTGGGCCAGGTGCAGACCGGCCTCCAGGGCCTTGTTCTCGGTCAGGTCCACGGCCACGCCCAAAAAGCCCGTGAGCTCCCCGCTGGGCGCATACACCCCGGTCACGGTGAGGTGCACCGGCACAGGCCGCCCGTCCTTGCGCACATAGGTCCATTCGCGGGCCTCAAAGGCCTCGGCCCCGTTCTCGCGCACCAGGAAGGTGAAGGCCTCGAACCCTTGCACGGTGCGACCCAGGCGCTCGGAGAGGGCGCGGCCGTGAGCGTCCAGTTCGGCGGGCAGGTGGAAGGCAACCGGGGTGGCCCGTCCGAGGACCTCTTCGGCCGCGTAGCCCAGCAGATGTTCGGCCCCGCTGTTGAAGGTCTGGATGATCCCTTCGCGGTCCGTGGCGATGATGGAGATGCGGCTTGCGGCGCGCAGGACGCTTTCCAGCTGGGCCTCGGACACGGAGGAGCGCGGTTCCTTGCCGGGCCTGCTCTCCATCGCCTGCTGCTGCTTGGTTTCCGACACGTGGCGCTCCTGAAGATGGGAATGGGAAATATCCCCCTGCATATCGCAGAACAGCGGGGCAGGCAATGCCCCGGCAAGATTTCCCTGCTTCTTGCGGACTGGTCTTGTTGGGCGTAGGAAAATGGAGGGCAGGGGCTTTACATACCCCGCCCCGGTATTATCTCAAGCTTTCCAGGGAGGCACTATGGCGCAACACATCACGGCCCGGGCGCGCATTACCGGCATGCACTGCGCGGCCTGCTCCGCGCGCATCGAGCGCATCCTGCGCGCCGCCGAGGGCGTGTCCAAGGCCGACGTGAGCCTGGCGGCCGAGAGCCTGACCGTGGTCTACGACCCGGACCGGATCAGCCCCGAGGCCATGGCCGCCAGCATCGCCGACGCCGGGTTCGGCGCGGTCTTCGAACCCCTCGGGGGTTCCGCGGGAGCCGTGTTGTTCCTGGCGATATCCGGCATGACCTGCGCCTCCTGCTCGGCGCGCATCGAGCGCGTGCTGCGCGCCGCCGAGGGCGTCCTCAGCGCCGACGTGAACCTGGCCTCCGAGACTGCGCAGATCGTCTACGACCCGGCCCAGACCAAGGCCCAGGCCCTGCGCGAGCTCATCGCCGAGGCCGGGTTCGGCTCGCAGATCGTGTCGCGCTCGGCCGCGCTGTTCGAGGAGCGCCGCCGCGACGCGGCCCTGCGCCTGGACGCCCAGAAGCGCGAGCTCATCCCGGCCTTCGCCTTTTCCCTGCCCGTACTCTACCTGTCCATGGGCCACATGCTCGGCCTGCCGCTGCCCCTGTTCCTGCACCCGGAGCACTCCCCGGCCGCCTTTGCGCTGGCCCAGCTCATCCTGACCCTGCCGGTGCTGGCGGCCGGGCGGGGGTTCTACCTGCGCGGCATCCCGGCGCTTCTCCGCCGCGCGCCGAACATGGACTCCCTCGTCGCCATGGGCACGGGCGCGGCCTTTGCGCACAGCCTGTGGAACACCGTGCTCATCCTGCTCGGCCACGACGCGGTCCTGCGCGCCATGGACCTCTATTATGAGTCCGCAGCCGTGCTCCTGGCCATGATCTCGCTTGGCAAGTACCTGGAGGCGCGCTCCCGGCTCAAGACCTCGGACGCGGTGCGCGCCCTGGTGAGCCTGGCCCCGGAGACGGCCACCGTGCTGCGCCAGGGGGAGCTCGGCCCGGAGGAGGTGCGCCTGCCCGCCGCCGAGGTGGCCCCGGGCGACGTGGTGCTGGTGCGCCCCGGCGAACGCCTGCCCGTGGACGGGCTGGTGCGCGAGGGCGTCAGCGCCGTGGACGAGAGCCTGCTCACCGGCGAGAGCCTGCCCGTGCCCAAGGAGCCGGGCGACCGCGTGGCTGCGGGCACGCTCAACGGCTCCGGCGCGCTGACCGTCACGGCCGAGAAGACCGGCGAGGACACGCTGCTTTCGCGCATCGTGGAGTTGGTGCAGCAGGCCCAGGGGTCCAAGGCGCCCATCGCCAACCTGGCCGACCGCATCAGCGCGGTGTTCGTGCCCGTGGTCATGGCCGTGGCCGTGCTGGCCGCCCTGACCTGGCTGGCGGCCGGGCAGGACCTGGGCTTCAGCTTGCGCATCTTCACGGCGGTGATGGTCATCGCCTGCCCCTGCGCCATGGGCCTGGCCACGCCCATGTCCATCATGGTGGCCACCGGGCGCGGCGCGCAGCTGGGCGTGCTGGTCAAGAGCGGCGAGGCCCTGCAGGCCGCCGGGGCCATCCAGGCCGTGGTTTTCGACAAGACCGGCACCCTCACCTTCGGCAAGCCCGAGCTGGTGGAGTTCGTCATTGCGCCGGGCGTCGGCGTGTCCGAGAGCGAGCTGCTGGCCCTGGCCGCCGGGGCCGAGAGCCGCTCCGAGCATCCGCTGGCCCAGGCCGTGCTGGCCGAGGCGCACAAGCGCGGCCTGTTCGTGCCCGTGCCCGACAGCTTCAACTCCCTGCCCGGACGCGGCATCGAGGCCGTGGTCTCGGGGCTTCGGCTGCGCATCGGCAACGCCGCCTTTGCAGGCGCGGGCTTCAACCAGGAGGCCCGCGGGAGCGGGGACAATCCCCTGGCCGAGGCCGTGGCGCGCCTCTCGGGCCTGGGCATGACCCCGCTGTGCCTGGAGCTGGACGGCCGGGCGGCTGCGGTGCTCGGCGTGGCCGACCGGCTGCGGCCCGAGGCCCCGGCTGTGCTGCGGCGACTCCGGGCGCTGGGCATCCGTTCGGTGATGCTCACCGGCGACAACGAGCGCACCGCTGCGGCCATCGCGGCGCAGGCGCGGGAGGCCGGAGGCGAGCTCGACGAGGTGCTGGCCGGGGTCATGCCCGAGGGCAAGGCCGACGCGATCCGGCGGCTCCAGGCGCGCGGGCTCAAGGTGGCCATGGTCGGCGACGGGGTCAACGACGCCCCGGCCTTGGCGTGCGCCGATGTCGGCCTGGCCATGGGCTCGGGCATCGACGCGGCCGTGGAGTCCGGGGACATCGTACTCATGCGCGAAGGGCTTTCCGGTGTGCTCACGGCGCTGGCGCTCTCGCGCGCGGCCATGCGCAACATCCGCCAGAATTTGTTCTGGGCCTTCGCCTTCAACACCATCGGCATCCCGGTGGCGGCCGGGCTCCTGTTCGCCTTTGGCGGCCCCACGCTCAACCCCATGCTGGCGGGCACGGCCATGGGCTTAAGCTCCGTCACCGTGGTGGGCAACGCCCTGCGCCTGCGTTTTTTCACCGCCTGAACCTCAAGCCGCAAAAGGAGTCCCCCCATGCCGAGCATCACCGTGAAGGGAATGACCTGCAACCACTGCGTCATGTCCGTGACCAAGGCCCTGGAGGCCATCCCCGGCGTCACGGGCGTCAAGGTCGACCTGCTTTCGGGCAGGGCCAGCTTCGAGGAGGCCGCGCCCGTGGATCTGGCCGTGGTCAAGAAGGCCATCGAGAAGATCGGCTTCGAGGTGCCGGCCTAGCCCGGAACCTCCCCATTGCGGGCATTGCCCCCTGGCGGCGAAGGGCGTAGCTTCCCCTCCGGCCGCCAGGAGGGCCCCCATGGACCACATGCCGGAGCACAGAAACAGTTTGCGGGGCACGCCGTTCCCGCGCTTTGTCTGCGCCCAGACCGCTGACTTCGTGGCCTACAACATGCTCACCGTGGCCGTGGGCTGGCAGGTCTACGACCTCACGCACAGCCCGCTCAGCCTGGGCCTGGTGGGCCTGGCCCAGTTCCTGCCGCAGCTCCTGCTGACCCTGGTGGTGGGCCACGTGGCCGACCAGCACGAGCGCAGGCGCGTGGTCATGGTCTGCCAGGCCGTGATGCTCGCCGTGGCCGGTCTGCTGGCCGCAGGGAGCTTCACCCATAGCCTCACCGAGCCCCTGGTGCTGGCCTGCGCCTGCGCCCTGGGCGCGGCCAGGGCCTTCATCCACCCCACCATGTCCGCGCTCCTGCCGACCCTGGTGGAGCCGCGCCTGCTGCCGCGCGCCCTGGCCCTGAGCGCCTCGGGCCGCCAGATGGGCGTCATCATCGGGCCGGCCCTGGGCGGGGCGCTTTACGCCGCCGGGGCGGGCGTCGTGTACGCCTCCTGCACCCTGGCCTTCGCCCTGTCCATCACGGCCCTTTCCGGTCTGCGGCCCGCAGCGCGCGCCGCCGCACGCGAGCCCGCGACCCTGCGCTCGGTGCTGGGCGGCATCACCTACATCCGCAGCCGCCCGGAGATCCTCGGGGCCATCTCGCTGGATCTCTTTTCCGTGCTCCTGGGCGGGGCCACGGCCCTGCTTCCGGTCTTCGCCCGCGACATCCTGAACACCGGCCCCTGGGGCCTGGGCCTGCTGCGGGCCGCACCCGCCGTGGGCGCGCTTGGCATGTCGCTGGCCCTGGCGCGCTTCCCTCTGCGCCGCCGCGCGGGCCGCATCATGTTCACCGCTGTGGCGGCCTTTGGCCTGGCCACCATCGTCTTCGGATTGTCGCGCTCCTTCCCGCTGTCCCTTGCCGCCCTGGCGGTGCTTGGCGCGGCGGACATGGTCAGCGTGGTGGTGCGCTCCTCCCTGGTGCAGCTGGAAACGCCGGACGAGATGCGCGGCCGGGTCAGCGCCGTGAACTCGGTCTTCATCGGCACGTCCAATCAGCTGGGCGAGTTCGAGTCCGGGGTGACGGCGGCCATGTTCGGCACCGTGCCTGCGGTGGTGCTGGGCGGGGTCTGCACCCTGGTGGTGGTGGGCCTGTGGATGCGCCTGTTCCCGGCGCTGCTCAACCGCGAGCGGCTGGTGGCCGGGGGCTGAGGGCGGATTTAACCCAGCTGGTCGCGCACCAGGCGGAAGAGCTCCTGCACCTCGGCCTGGGTGGCCTCGGTGACGTCCGAGCCGGACCGGGTGCGCATGCGCCGGATGAGCCCCACGAGGTTGCCGCGCGGGGTGGTGGTGCGCTCGAACGAGAGCTCACGGGTAAGCGCCGGACCAAGCACGATCTCGCACAGCCAGGACTCCGGATCGTCCTCGTACCATGCCGCTGGCGCGCCGTCCTGGGGCGTCAGCACCTCCAGCAACCGCGCCACGGACTGCCCGCCCGGCAGCCCCAGAAAATCCCCCCGGTCCGAGCGGATGACCGCAGGCAGGTCCAGGAAGTCCGCGTCCGGCAGCGCGGGCTCGGCAAAGGGCGGCTCGGGCCTGGGCTCACGGGCCAGGGCATACGACGCCTTGGCCCCGGCCTGGCCGTGCACCGTGACGATCTTGCGCGCCGTGACCATGGTCGTCCCGGCCTGCGCCTCGGCGTGAGGGGGCGCGGGCGTGGGGGCGCCGGGGGCGGGCGGTTCCGGCCGGGGCAGGGGGGCTGTGGGCGCGGC
>Ga0209800_10003672_pt1 | contig 11951 bp, 10 predicted proteins | sample Higcelweek8metaG_FD_187174 | JGI IMG/M metagenome (GOLD analysis project Ga0209800, IMG submission 187174) | Freshwater pond sediment microbial communities from the University of Edinburgh, under environmental carbon perturbations - High... | ecosystem: Environmental > Aquatic > Freshwater >... | reverse complement strand
GCCAGAATCTCCCCTATCAGTCGCCCGAACCGGGGCCGCAATTCCTGGCAACGCGGGATGTTGCGCATGGAGACGCCCTTGCGCTCGCTACGAATCAATCCTGCCTCGCGCAAAATTTTGAAGTGCTGCGAAAGGGTGGACTTGGGAATGACACGGTCCGGCAGATTCAAAAAATCGGAGCACGATTTCGGCGAATTGGATCGCATTATTTCCTTAAGAATCTGAACGCGCACCGGATTTGACAAGGCGTACAGAATGCCTTCAACCGTCACGTCTTCAACTGCCGGATGGTACAGTGGCTTCATGGCATGGTTCCTCGATTAGGGGAATGAACTGCGCATAAGACGGCCTACGCGCCCCGACGACGGCTCGGGCAAATGACGGCGAAAATGGGCGGCGCAAACGGAACACTGTGGTTGACAACCATATCTATAGTTCATTAAAACGGGACTAACGAACTGTCTGTCCTTTCCACGCTCTTGCGCGTCCGACCATGCATACACCGGCACTCTGGGGCAGACAAGCAGGGGAGAAAGCGGCGCGGCCGCACGCAGCGCGCACTTCGCAAAACCACTATCCAAGGAGCAGCAGCATGAACAGACGGCAATTTTTAAGGCAAGCCGCATTTGCTTTTGTGGCTCTGGCCGCCGCCCCCCCTCTGACAAGTGTGGCGCGCGCCCAAAGCGCGCGCCCAAAGCCGCGCCGCCGTCAGGCGGGCTACTACTGGCTGACTCTCGGCGCGGTGGACATTGCCGCGCTGTCCGATGGCACGCTCATCAGCAAGGCGAAGCTGCTCAATGACAGCCACGGCGTAGCGGAAACGCTGCTGCAAAGAGCCCACGCGCCCGCAGAGCGGATCACCTCGGTCAACGCTTTTCTTGTTCTCGCCGGCGACCGCCGCATTCTGGTTGACGCCGGAACAGGAACCCTTCTGGGACCGACGCTGAACAAGCTTTCCGACAGCCTTGCCGGCGCGGGGCTCCAGCCGGATGATATCACCGACATTCTTCTCACGCACATACATGCGGACCACTCCGGCGGGTTGACCGAAAACGGAAAAATGGTTTTCCCCAATGCCACGGTGCGCGTGAACCGTGTGGAAGCTGAATTCTGGCTAAGCGCCGCCAATATGGAGAAGGCCAGTGAATATTTCAAGCCCATGTTCGTAGCGGCCAGGAAATCACTGGCCCCGTATCTTGCCTCCGGCCGCATCGCCAAGTTTGAAGCGGGGCAGGAAGTTCTTCCTGGGATAACCACGATTTCCGCGCCGGGGCACACGCCGGGACATACCAACTACATGCTCGAAAGCCAGGGAGAGCAGCTGCGGTTCTGGGGCGATACGGTCCATGTGGCCGAGGCGCAGTTCCCACACCCAGAACTGGCCATTGAGTTCGACCTCGACCCGGATGCCGCCGCCGCGCAGCGGCAAAAAACCTTTGCCGAAGTCGCCGCGCAGGGATGCCTCGTGGCCGGGGCGCATATCTCTTTCCCCGGCATCGGGCATGTTGGCAAAGCCGCACAGGGCTATCAGTGGTATCCCACGCCCTATGTCAATGACGCCCGCACGTAGCGTCCGCATGCGCTATCCATAGAAAGCGCGGAACCAACGCCCCCTGGCTTTTACAGAAGATCAGGGGGCGCTTGCCTGCCGCCTCGCCCTCCCACGCATCAGCGCGGCCATGCCTGGACATCGCCCTGGGGTTCCCCATGGGTGAACTTCCGTGCGAGTGGGCTTCGGCGCGGGTTCCGGAGCCACGGTCGACAATCTGCCGAAGAATCGACCCGGGAAGGGGGCGAAGGAAAGGCGGCGCGCTCCAGAGCAACGCGTGCCGCATTGAAAAACCTTTTGAATAGAGGGCGCGCGGGCTTCCTTCCAGCGGAAAGCTTTCCCCCGCATCTTCCCAGCAATCCGGTTTCCGCTCTTCCGCCGATCCAACGGCCCGCAGGGGATTGCCCATCGCGCGGCGCTCGGGTAAGCTCGCGCGCATGCGCATCCTTTTCCTGGGCGACATCGTGGGCCGGCCCGGCCGCACGGCTGTCAAAAAACACCTGGCCGAGATTCGGGCGAACACCCAAGCCGACCTCATCATCGCCAACGGCGAGAACGCCTCGGGCGGCCTCGGCCTGTCCTCGGACGGCGCCAAGGAGCTGCTCGGTGCGGGCGTCGACCTGCTGACCAGTGGCAACCACATTTGGAAGTTCAAGGACATCCCCTCGTACATGACGCGCGAGGAGCGGCTCCTCCGTCCGGCCAACTTCCCCCCAGGCCTGCCAGGCAAGGGCGTCTACGTGCTGCGCAAAGAGGGCCTGCCGCCGGTGGCGGTGCTGAACCTCATGGGCCGCACGTACATGACGGCCATCGACTGCCCCTTCCGCGCGGCGGATGCGCTTTTGGAGCAGCTCGAAGCCGAAGCGCCCGACGTGCGCGTGCGCCTGGTGGACTTCCACGCCGAGGCCACCAGCGAAAAGGCCGGCCTGGGTTGGCATCTGGATGGCCGCGTGAGCGCCGTGCTGGGCACGCACACCCACGTGCAGACCAACGACGCCCGGCTGCTCAAAAAGGGCACGGCCTTCATGACCGATCTGGGCATGTGCGGCCCCGTGGACTCCTGCCTGGGCATGACCGTGGCCCCCATCTTGCGGAAGTTCTTAACGGCCGCACCCGAACGTTTTGAAGTGGCAGACGGCCCCGTGGTTCTCTGCGGCGCCATCCTCGACATCGACGCGGAAACCGGCCAGGCGGAAGATATCGCCGTCTGGCGTTTTAGCGCACAATAACAGCGGAGCAGACATGAACATCTTTGACGAACTCTCCTGGCGCGGCCTGGTGCATCAGGTCTCCGACGCCGAAGGCCTGCGCAAATACCTCGATACCCCGGGCCAGGCCATGTACTGCGGCTTCGACCCCACGGCCGAGAGCCTGCACATCGGCAACCTCGTGCCCCTGCTCTCCCTGGTGCGCATGCTGCGCGCCGGACACAAGCCCATCTTCCTCCTCGGCGGGGCCACGGGCCTCATCGGCGACCCCTCCGGCAAGGACAAGGAGCGCGAGCTCTCCAACCAGCAGGCCGTGGAGGGCCGCGCCGCGCGCATAAAGGCCCAAATGGAGGCCTTTGTGGAGCGCAACACCGGCCAAAAGCCCACAGTGGTGAACAACTACGACTGGGTCAAGAACATGAGCGCCATCGAACTGCTGCGCGACGTGGGCAAGCACTTCACCGTCAACTGGATGCTCGGCAAAGACTCGGTCAAAGGCCGCATCGACCGCGATGAGGTGGGCATCTCGTACACCGAGTTCAGCTACATGATCCTGCAGGGCTACGACTTTTACCACCTCTGCAAAGAGTACGGCTGCCGCTTGCAGATTGGCGGCGGCGACCAGTGGGGCAACATCACCGCGGGCACGGAGCTCATCCGCAAGAAGGCCGCGGGCGACGCGTACGCCCTCACCTTCCCGCTCATCACCACGGCCTCGGGCAAGAAGTTCGGCAAGAGCGAAAAGGGCGCCATCTTCATGAGCACCGCCCTCACCAGCCCCTATGCCTTCTACCAGTTCTGGATCAACACCGAGGACGCCGACGTCGTAAAGTTCCTCAAGTACTTCACCTTCCTCACCCAAGAGGAGATAGCCGCCCTGGAAGCGGAGGTGGAGCGCGCCCCGCAGGAACGCGCTGCCCAAAAGGCTCTGGCCGCGCAGACCACCATCATGGTCCACGGCGAGGAGGAGCTGGCCAAGGTCATGGCCGCCACAGAGGCGCTCTTCGGCAAGGGCGACCTGCGCGCCACAGACCCCGGCACCCTGGCCGCCGCGCTGGAATCGGCCCCGGCAAAGGAATACGTCTTTGCGCAGCTGCCCGACCTGCCGCAAATCCTGGTGGACCTGGGCCTGTGCCCGTCCAAGGGGCAGGCCAGAAAGGACATCCAGGCCGGAGCCGTGTCGCTGAACGGCGACAAGGTGGCCGACGCCGCCCGCGCCCTCACCGCAGAAGACTTCCTGGGCGAAGTGAACGCCACCTGCGGCGCGTTCTTGGTGCTCAGAAAGGGCAAGAAGAACTACGGCCTGGTGCGGCTGGGATAAGCTTTCCTTCACGAAGGGGTTCCAAGGGGCGAAAAGCCCCTTGGCCTGCGGGGCATCCTCCTGGCACACCATTGGCGGAAAACAAGGGCTCCGCCCTTGGACCCGCCGGGGGGAATGCACCGCCCGGACCCCGCAATGGAAAGAAAAGAGCTGCTTCGGGGCTCGGCAAAAGCAAAAAGGACAGCCCCCCTTCCATAATCGGGGGTTCCAAGGGGTGAAAGCCCCTTGCCCTGCGGAGCATGCCCCGGGCGCACCTTTGGCGGGGAACAAGGGCTCCGCCTGTCTTCTGTCGGCAGCGCAACGCCTCAAGGCACCAGGGCGTCCCGCCTTGACGTCCATTTCCACGCCACGATCTAAGGCTCCCCACTCCGCATGCCCTGTCAACAGGGTCTTTTTGTCCTTTTCCGGCCAATAACGGGTGATTCTGCCTGCTAAATAAAGCTCGAACTATAATTTCATTGAAAGGCCAACGGCGGTCGGATATGGAACCGAATAGCGCGGACAACCGGACGCGGACCTGGGTGAGCGAGGACGGCAAACACGCCGCAGCCGGAATGAGCCTGGGGCCGATGGGCACCAAGCTAGGCGGCGGCGGCGAGGAGCAGCCCTACGACGGGCATGGGCGGTATCTCGGGAGCTCAGGCTCAGGCGGCATCTCGGGCGGCGGCGAAGTGCGCGGCAAGGTTTCGCCGCCAAAGGACAAATACCCGCCACCGCCGCCAGCGCCGAAAGAGCCGCACCTCGTGTACAGCATTGAGCGGGAAGCCGGAACCCTGCGCGATCCGCAGGGCCAAGTGATGACGGGCAAGGGCTACAGCGGATATGGCGCGGACAGGAACAAGGCGTCAAGCCAGGGCAAAGAGGACCGTGGCCCCATTCCCGAGGGCAATTGGCGGCTTCGCGAGGTTAAGGATCCGGCTTATCGTGACGATTTGAAACGCCCGATATACAGGCTGGAGCCGGATCCGGGCACAAGGGATCGCTTCGGGAAAGATAAGATTGACCGCAAACCCGACTCCATGCTCATCCACGGCGGCCGCGACCCGCAAACGTCGTCGCGCGGCTGCATCATCCTGGACAAGGAGACGAGGGGGAACCTGAAACAATATGAAGGAAGGTGGATCCGTGTGGTCAAGTAGAGTGTCCGCACCCCTGGCGCTCTTTCTGTGCCTCGCCTCGCCCGGCTTCGCGCTGGCCGGGGCCATGTCGCGCGTCCTGGTGGACGAGCCCACTGCGGGCTACTTCGAGCCCAGGCTGGAGGACCCGCCCCGGTCCGCCGTGCTCGACGACGCCCATCATGTCCTCGTGGGCCTGGGCGAGCGCCGGAGCCTGAGTTTCGACCTGGAGAGCAAGGAAGCGCCGGACGTGCTGGCGCTTCTTGGCCCGGCCCCGCGCACGAGCTTTGGCGAAAATGATGATTCCCTCTACTGCTACGTCTCGTCGCAGCCGGGCGACAACACCGGGGTCGTGTTCGAGGTGTACCCGGACTTGCTGCTGCGCGTGGACGTGCAAAGGGACAAAGCCCGCATCATCGACGTTGACAAGCGGTGCCGGGCGACGGCGATGGTGAGCACCTCCGTGCGCACCAGGGGCGGGCTGCGGCTGGGCATGAGCCGCGCCGAGGTGCTGGCCATGTTCGGCAAGCCGGAGCGCGCCAAGGGACGCAGCATCGAATTTGCCGCCGAGCGGCCAGCCAGGAAGGGCGAATATGGCACAACCGCCTGGCGTTGGATTCTGATATGGTTCGACAAGGGGGGACGCGTGGATGGATTCTCCATCCTCGCCAACACCATGGACTGACACGTGCGAGAAGATCTCCGCTATGTGCGTTGTAGTGGGCTGCCGTATTGAGCCGCCAGCGCTCAGGCAAGCCCACTTGACGTACAGCCAGAAGTCCGGGGAGCTGCGCGCTGCCGATGGACGCCTTATGGACAAGGGACACGCCGGCTATGGCAACTATCGCGACAAGCCGGAGTTCGAAGACGAAAAGAACCGAGGCCCCATTCCGCGCGGGAACTACAAGGTCACGGAAGTGATCGAGGATACGGAAGGAACGGACAGGCAAAAGAAGGGCCAGCACATCCTGCGTCTGGTGCCAACGGACCCGGAAACCAAAGAGCGCCTGGAGAAGATGAACCGTGACGGATTCTGGATTCATAACGGCAGCAAACCGACCCACTCGCAAGGGTGCATCCTTTTGCCGGAGACAACGCGCAGGCAGATTCCCGTGGGCTCGATCCTGCGCGTCACGCTTTAGGCTTGCCCTGCCATTGCTCCTTGCAATGCTCCTGGCCGGTCTGCTGGCCGGGGAGGCCCAGGCAAAGCGGCCCGGCATCTTCGTCGATGCTGAGGCCTTCCTGAAGGTGCAGAACCCGGACCGCAACATTTCCCCACTGGGCAAGGAGGGGACGCCGCCCAAGGACATCGCTCCCCGGCACCTGACGGTGGGGCCCTTCGGCCCCACGGACGGCCGCAGTGCTGGTGAACTTTACATACGCCCGGGAACAGTGTCGGAGGAGCGCGTGCCCGGGCTTTTCGGCAAAGTCCCGGCATCGGAGCCCAGCCTGGATGATATGCATGAAACGGAAGGCTGGTGCTACACCGCCGCAACGCCCAACGACAAAACAGCCGTGTTCTTCATCAACGACTTCGATGGGTTCGTCGCCACCATCGCCGTGGTCTCGGACGTGGCGTTCATCCGCCAGCCGAGCCTGTGCGCCCGCACCCCGCGCGTGCATGCCGGGCTGGCCACCTTGAGCGGTATCAGGCTGGGCATGAGCCGCGCCCAGGTGCGGGCCATCCTCGGCAAGCCCATGGGCGCGGACTCCTGGCGCGACGGCATTGAGAGCAAGAAGTGGGAGCCGCTCACTCCGGCGCTTAATCGCAAGCTGGGCTGGGATGCGCGCACAACCCACCGCACAAGGCTGCAGCAGGTTGTGAGCTGGTATGAGAAGGACAAGGTCATCGGCTTCGAGGTGGAGGAGTTCAGCCAGGAAGGCCCTTCGCCAAGCCTCATGGGCGGGACCAAGACGAAAAGCGAGTAGACTCCGCCAGCCGGAACTGCGTGCCTGCATCCGGCAACTCACTGAATTTATGCCTTTTGATTTTCGCACATAAACAAGGGCTCCGCCCTTGGACCTGCCGGGGGGAATGCCCCCCCCGGACCCCGCAATGGAAAGAAAAGAGCGGCTTCGGGGCTCGGCAAAAGCAAAAAGGACAGACCCGCCTTCCATAATGGGGTTCCAAGGGGCGAAAAGCCCCTTGGCCTGCGGAGCATGTTCCGGGCACGCCATTGGCGGAAAACAAGGGCTCCGCCCTTGGACCCGCCGGGGGGAATGCACCCCCCGGACCCCGCAATGGAAAGAAAAGAGCTGCTTTGGGGCTCGACAAAAGTAAAAGGGACAGGCAGCGCAGAAAGCAGCGCCGTCTGTCCCTTTGTTGTGCAGAGGGAAAGGGATCAGGCCTTTCTGCGCCGCCCCTCGGCATCCGCCGCCTTGATGGCGGCCAGCACCGCTTCCGGCGTCACATCGCCCTTGATGTTGTGGATGGTCTCGCCCGGAGCGCAGGCCAGCCGCGCCACCTCCATGAGCTGCGCATCCGTGGGAGCGGCGAGCCCGATGTCCGCGAGGCAGATGGGCAGCCCCACGGACTGGCAGAAATCATAGACCTTGGCGATCATGTCCGCCGGGCGCTTTGTCAGCATCAGCAGCGACAAGGTGCCCAGGGCGACCTTTTCGCCGTGCCAGAAGGCGTGCGTCTCGGGCAGGACGGTGAAGCCGTTGTGGATGGCGTGCGCGCCGGACAGGCCGCCGCTCTCAAAGCCCAGGCCGCTCAAAAGGGTGTTGGCCTCGATGATGCGCTCCAGCTCCGGGCTGACCGTCTTGGCCTCACAAGCTTTTTTCGCGGCAGGGCCGTCGGCCAGCAGTGTGTCGAAGCACAAGCGCGCCAAGCCGTAGGCAGTCATGGTGCCCGTGCGGCCAGTCATGTTTTTGGCCTGGCTGACGCGGCAGTCCTCGGCCTCGAACCACGTGGACAAGGCGTCGCCCATGCCGGAGACGAGAAAACGCACCGGTGCGGCCGCCACCACTTCGCTGTCCACCAGCACCACGTCCGGGTTGCGCGGCAAGAGCAGGTAGCGCTTGAAGGCGCCCTCCGGCGTGTAGATGACGGACAGGGCGCTGCACGGCGCGTCGGTGGAGGCGATGCTGGGCACAACCACCACAGGCAGATGCAGGGCGTGGGCCACGGCTTTCACCGTATCCAGCGGCTTGCCGCCGCCTGCGCCGATGATGACATCCGCCTTGGCCTGCTTGGCCGCAGCCACCAGGCGGTCGATCTCCTCGTCGCAGCACTCGCCCTTGAAAGGCTGCACGGTCGCCGCAAGCTGCTTCTGTCCGGCCAGGGCCTTTTCCACCAGGGGCCGCGCGGACCCGGAAACAACGGCCAAGGCGCGCGTGCCCAGGCGGGCGGCTTCCTCGGCCAGCAGGGAAAGGGCACCGGCGCCCTGGACATAGCGTGAGGGAAAAATCGAGGTCATGAGCATGATCGTTCTCCTCTTGGCAAAGCAACACAGTGTTGGACCGCATGCGCGCAAGCTGGCGCACGCACCCTTGCGGCGCACCCGCTCCCGGCCGCAACCGGCTCCGGCGGAAGCGCCCCGTGCCCTTTCTCTATCCGTTTTGTGTTGAAATAAAAATAGCAAAACATACGCGCTGGTTGCCGGATTTCTGCTTCAAACGCTCCGCAGGGCACGGCGGCATGGCGAGCACAGAGGTGCACGGAGGCGTGGTCCCGCCTGCAACGCTGTCAAAGAGGCGCGGGAGAGACAGATGCTGTTGCGCTGGCGGAAAGATTGGCTTGGCAAAACAGAAGGGCTGCGGATGCCTTCTGTAATCCTCGACGGCTGCGGATATGCCTGCCCCCCGCTGGCGGCAGGTTCGTGCGAGGCTGCGGGTGGTGAAGGAAAGACAAGAGCCCCGGACTGCTCCAGGGCTCTTGCGGGGATTGCGATTGTGTAGGCTGCGCTTGCGGGATTGTCTTTCTGCGGGCGTGTCGCCAGTGCTGAAGCGTGCCCGGCGGCCGCGCTCCGCAGCCGCTTCTAGCCTTTGCAGCGGTGCTTCAAGTCCATGCCTTCCTTGATGAAGATCACTGCCTCGGCTATGTTCGTGGCCAAGTCGCCAATGCGCTCCAAATGGCGCGAGGCCATGATGACGTGCACCCCGCGCTCCACGATGCGCGTCTCGTCGACCATGGTGTTGATGGCCTCCTTGAGCACCTTGAGGCACAGCTCGTCGGCCCGGTGGTCCATGGCGCAAATGTCGTTGGCCAGGGCCGTGTCCTCGTCCACCAGGGCGCGCACGGCCTTGCTCAGCATGTCCTGCACGTGGGCGCACAGCTGGGCCATGCGGGGGTTCTCCGGCAGGGCTTGGCGCGTGGAGAGAAACAGCGACCGGTGCGCCAGGTTCACGGCCTCGTCGCCCACGCGCTCCAGGTTCATGGTGATGCGCATGGACCCGATGATGAGCCTGAGGTCGCTGGCCAGGGGCTGATCCAGGGCCAACAGCTCCAGGTCGAAGGCGTCGATGGCGTCTTCCATCTCGTTGATGGCCATGTCGTTCATGACCACGCCCTCGGCAAGGTCGGTGTTGTTTTCCAGATACGCGCGGCAGGCGTTCTGCACGGCCTGCTCCGCCAGCGCGGACATGCGCAGAAGGAGCATCCGCAGCTCGCCGAGTTTCTGGGTAAAATGACTGCGCTGCTGCATGTTGGTCTCTCCCCCTAGCCGAAGCGGCCGGTAATGTAGTCTTCGGTCTGGCGGTTGCGCGGCTTGGTGAAAATGGTGCGCGTATCGCCTTCCTCAATGAGTTTGCCCAGGTAGAAGAAGGCCGTGCGGTCGGAAACGCGGGCGGCCTGCTGCATGGAGTGGGTGACGATGATGATGGTCAGGTCGCGCTTCAGCTCGTGGATCAAGTCCTCGATCTTCTGCGTGGCGATGGGGTCGAGCGCGCTGGCAGGCTCGTCCATGAGCAGCACCTCCGGCCGCACGGCAAGGGCGCGGGCGATGCACAGGCGCTGCTGCTGCCCGCCGGAAAGCCCCAGGGCCGAGGCCTGCAGGCGGTCCTTCACCTCGTCCCACAGGGCCGCGCCGCGCAGGCTCGTCTCCACGCTTTCGTCCAGCACGCGCTTGTCGCGCACGCCATTGACGCGCAGGCCATACGCCACGTTCTCGTAGATGGTCTTGGGAAAGGGATTGGGCTTTTGGAACACCATGCCGATGCGCCGCCGCAGGGCCACCACGTCCACGCCCTGGGCATGGATGTCCTCGCCGTCGAGGGCAAGAACGCCGGTGACCCGCGTGCCCGGAATGAGGTCGTTCATGCGGTTGATGCACCGCAAAAACGTGCTCTTGCCGCAGCCGGACGGCCCGATGAGCGCCGTCACCTGGAATTTCTCGAAGTCGAGACTCACCTGGTGCAGGGCGTGGAACGCGCCGTAATAAAAGTCCAGTGATTGCGAAGTTACCTTGATGTCGGGCATGTGCGTCTCCGTGGGCTTGCAGGCGGAGTGCCGCAGGGTGCGGCCGCGTGCTGCAAGGGGAGATTTACGCACCGGAAGCGACGTATGGGACACGGCCTTGTGACGATTCTGTGACAAGGCAGCCAGTGGGGCCAGAAAATCCGGAGTGCCGGAGGCGGGTTCGCTGCCAGCCGCCTGCCAGACAGAGGGACTAGCCGCCTGTCAGCCGGTGGGGCTTGCCGACACATCGTGCCTGCGGCCTGCCGGTGTGGCCGCCGGTGCGGACGGGCGTCTGCTTCAGGGCTTCAGGTGCACGGCCAGGGGAATGGTCAGGATGACGCCGCCAGCGCCCGTTTCAAGCTTGGGCTCCACGCCGGGGTTCACCGCGCCGTCGCGGAACTCCACGGCCAGCCGCATGCGGTCCGGGTGCTCGCCCACGATGATGTTCTTGATGGGGCCGGTGTCCATGCGCAGCACATGCCCGCCCTTCTTGTGCCATTCGCCGTGAAAATCCGCGGCCAGCTTGCGCGGCTCGGCCTGGTTGAACCAGGTCAGGCGGTCTGCCGCCTTGCTGGTGGCGACGCGCACTATGACGCTCTGCTCCTGGTATTCCACGCTCACCTCACCCATCCACAGGCCTTCTGCGGGCAGGGGCGCGCCGGTTCCGGTGGTCGCGGCAGCGGGCATGATCAGCGCCTTGGGGTCGATTTTGACCGGTGCAGGCTGGCGCGGGGCCGGGACAGACGCGGCCGGAGCGGGTTTGGAAGCCTTGGGCGCGGCCTGGGCCTCGCTCGGCGCAGCGGCGGCGGCCGGACCAGCAGCAGCCGGGGGCGCGGCGTGCGCGGCCTGCTCTGCCGAGGCGTTGTCCTGGGCGTCCGGATCGGCGCTCACCTCAACGGGCTTCACGTTTTTCTTGGACGCGGGCTTGGCCGTCTTGGCAGGCTTCTTGGAAATGATGACGGTCTTGCGCTCGGCAGTGGCGGCGGCTTCGGCGGCCTTGCCCAGCACGGGCTTGGGAGTCTTCTCCGCAGCGGCTTTCTCCGTTGCGGCATTGGCGGCGGCGGCTTTACTGGCGGCGGCCTTGTCCGCCGGGTGCTTGTCCTGGGCGTGTTTTTCGGGCTTGGCGGGTTTTTCCGCTGCGGGCTTGGCAGGGGCTGATTTTTCGGCAGCGGCCTTGTCGGCGGTATTTTCCGCAGGCTTGGCCGCAGGTTTTGGTGCAGGCTTGGCCACGGGCTTGGCCGCAGGCTTGGCCTTGTCCGCGTCAGGGTCCACGGCCTCTTCCACAGGTGCAAGGCGCACGGTTTTTGAAACCGGCATGCGCACTTCATACTCCGCAGCCAGGACCGTTCCGGCGGCG
>Ga0209800_10003666_pt1 | contig 11968 bp, 10 predicted proteins | sample Higcelweek8metaG_FD_187174 | JGI IMG/M metagenome (GOLD analysis project Ga0209800, IMG submission 187174) | Freshwater pond sediment microbial communities from the University of Edinburgh, under environmental carbon perturbations - High... | ecosystem: Environmental > Aquatic > Freshwater >... | reverse complement strand
GGACTATTTTCATTTACACAAGAAATAGCTATGGATTTGGGTACCGCCAATACGATTATTATCTATAACGATAAAATTGTAGTGGATGAACCATCCGTAGTAGCACTGGATAAACGAACCGACCGATTGATTGCCATTGGTGAAAAGGCGCGTCAAATGCAGGGAAAAGAAAATGAAGGTATCCGCACCATCCGTCCTTTGCGCGATGGAGTGATTGCCGACTTCTTTGCTGCCGAATTAATGATCAGGGGAATGATTAAAATGATTCCTACCAAAAACCGATTATTTTCTCCAAGCCTTAAAATGGTGGTTTGTATTCCCTCAGGAAGTACCGAAGTTGAAATTCGTGCCGTACGCGACTCGTCAGAACATGCTGGCGGACGCGAAGTGTACATGATTTATGAACCCATGGCAGCTGCTATCGGTATCGGAATAGATGTGGAAGCGCCTACCGGATGTATGATTGTGGATATAGGCGGTGGAACTACCGAAATTGCTGTAATTTCGCTGGGTGGTATTGTTTCGAACAAATCGATACGTATAGCCGGAGACGATTTAACCCTTGATATAGTGGAATACATGGGTCGTATGCACAACATTAAAGTGGGCGAACGTACTGCCGAATTAATCAAAATAAATGTTGGAGCTGCACTTACCGATTTGGAAGATGCACCTGAAGATTTTATAGTACGTGGACCAAACCGTATGACAGCTCTACCAATGGAAGTACCGGTTTCGTACCAGGAAGTGGCTCATTGTCTCGAAAAATCTATTTCGAAAATTGAAGCAGCCATTCTGAGTGCGCTGGAACAAACTCCGCCCGAATTGTATGCCGACATTGTTGAAAAAGGAATCTACCTTGCTGGCGGAGGAGCTTTGTTGCGCGGACTGGACAAACGACTGACAGACAAGCTGAATATTCAGTTTCACATTGCTGAGGATCCGTTGCGTGCCGTTGCCCGTGGAACAGGAATTGCATTAAAAAATGTAGATAAATTTTCCTTCCTGATCCGTTAAAAAAAGAACAATTTTTACAAACGGTGGGTATAAGACGATGTTAAATTATTAATCTTATGCTTACCGTTTTTTTTAAGCTGCATGAGAAACCTTTTCAATTTTTTGATACAATATAGCGTACTGATTTTATTTCTGATTTTAGAAGTAACTTCAATTTTTCTGGTTGTCAGCAATCAGGGATATCAAAAAAGTGTGTTTCTTTCATCGAGCAATACCGTGGTTTCGGGCATGTATCAGGTAAGTAATTCGGTAGTGGAGTTTTTCAAACTTAGCGCTGCCAACGACAACTTATCGGAAGAGAACACCGCACTTAAAAACGAAATTATTTTACTCAAAAATCAGCTGTCGACGCTCGAACCGGAAACAAAGGATTCTGTTCATTTTCGTATTCCTCCCGAAATGGAATATGAGTTTATTTCGGCAAAAGTAATCAACAATTCTACCAATAAGCTGCAAAACTATATCACCCTTAACAAAGGGCTAAGAGATGGCATAAAAGTGGATATGGGCGTGGTGAGCGACGAAGGTGTTGTAGGTATTGTAAAAGTTGTTTCCACAAAATATGCAGTTGTGATACCTGTATTGAACGAAAAGATTAAAATTAACTGTAAATTTAAAAAGAGCAATTACAGTGGTCCGCTTCAGTGGTCGGGCGAAGACTACCGATACGCTAACCTGAAAGACATTGCCCGCCATGTAGAATTCTCGTTGGGCGATTCGTTGATTACCAGTGGGTTTACAAATACTTTTCCCGAAGGAATTCCGGTTGGAACCATCGAAGACTTTAAAATAAAGGAAAGTGATGCTTATTACAACATAAAAGTGAAACTTGCAGTAAATTTCCGTACGCTTTCGCATGTAAAAGTAATCAACTACAAAAATTTTTACGAACAACGAACCATAGAGAAAGTAGCTGAAAAATAATATGTTATCATTAATTCAAAACATATTTTCTTTTATAGTACTGATACTTCTGCAAGTATTAGTACTGAACAATGTACAGTTCCTTGGGTTTTTAAATCCGTACATCTATATTCTTTTTATTTTATCGTTGCCTGTAAAATTTCCACGCTGGATTACCCTGATTTTAGGTTTCGTTTTGGGCTTGATAATTGATATTTTTTCGAATACCATTGGAATCCATGCTTTTGCGACTGTCTTGATTGCATTTTTCAGAAACGGCATAATAAAACTTTTTATCTCCATCGAGGAAGGCAGCAATCCTATACCTTCGTTCCATTCATTCGGAGTTGGCGCCTATATTAAGTATGTTGTGTTTATGGTTATGCTTCATCACACAAGTTTGTTTCTGCTTGAGGCTTTTTCATTACAACTGAACTGGATGACCTTACTCCGAATTCTATTAAGCTCATTTGTTTCAATTTTGCTTATTTTAGGAATACGCTCTTTCAACAAAAGATAAATTATGATTAACGACACACTTCAAAACAGAAGATACGTGATTGCCATTATCATGTCGATTGTTATTGTTGTGTATATTCTGCGCCTTTTCTCTATCCAGATTATTGAATCGAAATACAAAGAAGGTGCTGAAAGTAATGCTTTTCTGAGAAAAACACAGTTCCCTCCACGCGGACTTATTTACGACCGAAATCACACGCTTCTTGTGTACAACAAACCGGCTTATGATATTACGCTTATCATGAGAGAAATATACGATTTGGACACCTTGTCTTTTTGTCGTGCACTCAACATCGACAAGCAGTTCTTTATCAATCGGATTGCCGAAATAAAAGACCGGAAAAAGAATTATGGTTACTCTTCGTATACTCCGCAAATTTTCATGACTCAGCTCAACATCGAAGACATTGCCACCATACAACAATCGATGTACAAATATCCGGGATTTTACATTCAAAACAGAACGTTGCGTGAATATTCATTTCCGAATGCTGCCCATGTATTGGGTAACATTGGCGAAGTTTCACAAAAAAGAATTGAAAGCGATGATTACTATAATCCAGGTGATTATGCTGGAAGAGATGGAATAGAATACACTTACGAAAAAACATTGCGCGGAGAAAAAGGAGTAGAAATATTGTTGCGCGATGCAAAAGGAAGAATAAAAGGAAAATATGACGATGGAAAAAAAGACATCGCCCCAAAAGCAGGTGAAAACATAACACTTACTATCGACATGCAGCTGCAAATTCTTGGCGAAAAGCTGATGAAAGGAAAAGTGGGAAGTATAGTGGCCATCGAACCATCCACCGGCGAAATTCTGGCTATGGTTTCAAATCCAGGTTTCGATCCTTCTATTTTGGTGGGGCGTCAACGTTCAAAAAACTATATGTCGCTTTTGCGCGACCCTACCCGACCATTGATGAATCGTGCAACACAGGCATTGTATTCGCCAGGTTCAGCTTTCAAAACAGTACAAGCCCTGGTGTGTCAGGAAATGGAAGGAATAACAGACAAAACGCTTTTCTCATGCAACGGACCCGGATCATCTCCCATAAAATGTACTCACCATCATGGCTCTCCGGTGAGTTTGCTGAATGCTATCGAACAAAGCTGTAATCCTTATTTTTGGCATGCCTTCAGAAGCAGCATTGAGAAAGATGGATATGGAAAGAAAAATTTAATCTTCAGAACCAATTATGATGAGTGGGTGGATCGCGTAAAAAGTTTTGGTTTAGGCGAAAAATATACCGATGGAGATCTTTATGAACAATCGAGGGGTTATATTCCAACTCAGAAATTTTACAATAAAGTGTACAAAGCCGAGACTGGTTGGAGAGCTATTACAATTCGCTCTAACTCTATCGGTCAGGGCGAAATACTAACTACTCCTTTACAATTAGCTAACTCAATGGCTGTTATTGCCAACGAAGGTTTCTACATCACCCCTCACCTCAACAAGCACGACAGCATGCTTACTAAAATTCACAGAGCAAAAGTTGATAAAAAATATTTTCCTATCGTGAATGAAGGAATGTGGAGAGTGTTTGAATACGGAACCGGCAGGCATTACAAAATTCCCAACACAAGTATGTGTGGAAAAACAGGGACCGTACAGAATAATCACGGAAAAGACCACTCTTTATTTGTAGGTTTTGCTCCACGCGAAAAACCAAAAATCGCCATTGCTGTTGTAGTCGAAAACGCAGGATTCGGTGCCACATGGGCAGCTCCTATCTCAAGTTTAATGATGGAACAGTACTTGTATGGAAAAATTGAACGCACGGATTTATTAGAACGAATGACAACTTCAGTAACCAACGCCAATGTCAAAGAACGTTAGTATGAAATATTCATTGGACTGGACGACAGTATTTTATTACGTCGTGTTGGTCTTTATGGGCTGGATCAGTATATATGGTGCAAGTTACGACTTTGATCAAACCAGTATTCTGGACTGGAATCAGCGTGCTGGAAAACAGTTTGTGTGGATTCTTACAGCTTTTGGGTTGGGAGGCATGTTATTGCTCATCGACTACAAAATGTATAACTTCTTTGCATACTTTATCTATGGATTCACCATTGCACTATTGATAATAACAATTTTCGTTGCTCCTGACATTAAAGGTTCACGTTCCTGGCTTGTGATCGGGCCGGTTAGTTTCCAACCGGCCGAGCTGGCTAAAATGGCTACTTCGCTGGCGCTGGCGCGCTTTATGAGCTCATATAATTACAAATTGAAGAACTGGAAGGATCTTATTCCTTTGTCGTTTTTCATTTTGCTTCCATTTTTACTTATTATTTTACAGAAAGAAACCGGATCGGCACTGGTTTTCATCGCATTTCTCCTGATGCTTTATCGTGAAGGAATGAATGGGATAGTGCTTTTGATCACAGTTTTAGCTGTTGTATTGTTTGTTGTAGTCATTAAATTCAGCAGCGTTCCTTTGTTTATGGGGCAAGCTACTTTGGGTATAGTTATGTCCATGGGAATTATTTTGTTAATTCAATTTATCTACTCCTTTTTTGTAGCACGCAATACCAAAGAAGCGCTGTATCTTGTAGCTGGCACAGCCGGCTTAATACTGATTTCGTATATTTTCAGCATCTGGTTTATCGTTAATTTTAATTACGTAGCCCTGTTCGCCGTCATTGCGTCTTGCCTCTACTGGACTTATCTTGAACTATTTTTTCGTTTTAAAAAGTATCGGCTGTTAATCTTGATTTCGTTGGGTGCTGCCGTTTTTTGTTTCTCCTCTGTTTACTTCTTCGATACAGTACTTGAACCTCACCAGCAAATACGTATTAAAGTACTGCTTAACATGGAAGATGATTTGCACGGTGCCGGATATAATGTAAATCAATCAAAAATTGCAATTGGCTCAGGAGGATTGTGGGGAAAAGGATTTTTGAACGGAACACAAACCAAACTAAAATATGTGCCCGAGCAGGATACCGATTTTATTTTTTGTACCGTAGGCGAGGAACATGGATTTTGGGGATCGACACTTGTTTTGGTAATTTACTGGTTGCTGTTAATGCGCCTTTTGAAGATTGCCGAACGACAGCGCGAAACCTTCAATCGTATATATGCCTACTGCGTAACAAGTATTTTCTTTTTTCACTTAATGATCAACATTGGTATGGTGCTCGGAATAATGCCCGTAATTGGCATTCCTTTGCCCTTTTTCAGCTACGGAGGCTCTTCGCTGTGGGGTTTTACCATTTTGTTATTTATTCTGCTTAGGTTGGACGCATCGCGACTGGAAAGAATGAGATAATTCTGGTTTAAAACTCCCATCGTAACATAAACCGAACATCGCTTTTCCTGTTTCCTTTTATTTCTTCATTCCCTGAACTAATGCTTTCACGGCCGTCGGCATAAACTGTTTGTGCGTATTTACACCAGAACGAAATGTTATTGGTTAGGTCATATTTCAAATTCAGATAATACCGGCTTCCCTTGCCGTAGTACATTGGTATTGAAAATGCATATAGAACATCCTTTTCGTAGGAGTAGAAACGATTGTCGTAGTCAACAGCATCAAAAAACTGATACCTTACATCTATCTTTAAAGGCATATTTCTAAAGGTATAAGAAACATCCTGTAGTGCTGTAACTCCATATTTATAGCTTGAATTCCCTTTTTGCGTCATATTTCCTTCAATAATATTGCGACAACTGAAACCACGATAGGAATAGCTCAGTTGGTAACGAAATGATGCCTTCTGAAGGGGAACTATCAAAGACATAATGTCATCGCCAGTGGAATTATTTACCATCTTTTCTTCGTACTTTATTCTCCAAAACATTGTCAAATCTTTTCGAGCCATAAAATCAAGCTGAAACAAATAGTCCTGCCCCAGCGAAGGTGCATCTATGCCGAATTTTGGCCAGGGAAAATGATAGCTGTCGGCATAAGCTGCAATTTTCCATCTTTTATATGGTCGGATTTCAGTTCCCAAATAAATGCCACTCTCGTTGTTCACCCTGCTACTTTCCGAAAAAGTGTTGGCATAAAAAGTATCATACTCAGGCGAAAAATAACGCTGTAAAATAACCAAACTTACTTGCGAATGGGGCGAAAAAGACAAACCGTTAATTGTAGCCATCGACCATTTTTCGGACACAGCAGTTTCGCCGAAAAAATTAAATTTATGCCATCTTGCACGGTAATGTATTCCTCCTGTAGACTGTTTATTGCCTTCAAAATAAAAATGGTTATATGTACTTAATTCGGGAGTAAGGCTTTGATTAAAAAGAGTATGAACAAACGTAAAACCTACTTGAGCATTTCTGAAAGTGAATGAAGTATTCAACCCTGAAATTTGCTCTTTCACAGTCGCTCTTTTTTCGAATTCGGATGTCGTTCTGTGTAGTCCGGTTTTGTAAATACTCTGAAAATTACCACTAACCGTATCGGCATCAATATTTCTGTTTGAGTAAAATGTGGTCAAATCAATTTTGCCTAACTTAATTGTTGCTCCTATACCCCTAAAATAGCTGCTTTCGTTAGTCGAACTGTATTTTTTAAGCCCACTTCCGACAGTGTTGATTTTTAAAACATAAGACGACTTGCCCATGCCAAAAGCCGATCCTAGCACAAGTCCCTGGCCAAAAGAGGCGCGAAAATCGCCTACAACTATAGTTTTAAAAACTGAAATATCGTTCAGTTGCACATGAAATGAATAAAAATCGTAACCTTTGTGAGTATTGCCCGCAAATTGCTCGCCGGCATCTTTTTCCATCGTCAACCCAAGCTTAATTCTGTCTTTGAATCTGTATTGATATTTAAATGAGTTGTACAAAGAAGAGCCCAAATATACGCTTCCTGTTTCACCGTCAATGGATTGATATCCGGCTTTAGGCTCTATGCCCTTATCAAATCTTAATAATATTTGATTTTTACCATATTTCAAAAGATCGTTCTTGTAAATTTTCTTCGTTTTTAGTTGGCTTTCTCCCAACACCACAAAAGGAAGCATCCTACGAATATCCGTCATATCGAGACCATCAATCAATTGTAATTCAAAAAGACTGTTGAATGACCCAAAACTGTATCTATAGCTTAAAATATTTTCGACCTGTATATCCGACAAAAAAGGAAGTTTTTCGAGTTGTTCTTTGGTGGCTGAGTTAAGAACAATAGGACTCTCAGCCAATTCCATTAACTCTTCGTAAAAAGTTTCAAAATCCATTTCTTCTTCTGTTTCGGCAGAGTACTGTTCAAAAATATCGGCAATAAATTGATCAGTCACAATTGTTTTGTCCTGCGCTTTTAAACCCGTTAAAAGCAAACAAATCAATGCTACCAACTGTAAGGCCACCAACTTCATAACAACAAATAAATGTTACTTATTTTTTTTGAAAAAATATCGTACAGAAGCCATCGAAACTAAGCCAAGTAATGGATGTAGTTCGGTATTTAAATTGAAAGAGAAAGAAGCAAAATCGGTACTGAATCCAAACCAAGGAACAAGATAATCGTTGTGATACGCTCCGGCTTTTACAGTAAGAAAATTGAGCAATGAGTACTCGGCACCAAGCGCTGTTCTAAAATTGCTACTTATCTCCTTATCTACCTGTGCTTTGAAATTCAGTTCGGGAGATAAATAATACTCAACGCCCAGACTGAAAACTGAAGGGATACGTTTAGAAGTATCAACAGCTTTTATCATTGACTGAAAAGGATTGAACGTAGAAAAACCCAAATGGAAATCGGGCGTAAGACTGGCATTCAATCCTATCTGAGGAAAAAATGCTCCGTAATACTTATCGGAAGCAGCAAAGTAGGCTGCGTAATAATCGAGCTGAACGCCAAGCGAAAACTTATCAGAAAAATTACGTGAAAATCCAATTCCCAACATAATTTCGTTGTAGAGCGAGTATCCAAAATAAGAAGCTGATATACCAGTACTCATCAACCTTGAGGGAAGCACAAAGTCAATACTTTTGGTTGATAATTCGGAAAGAAAAAAGCGATTTTCGTATTGGAAACCAAAGTTTATGGCCGACACATAACCAATGCTGGCCGGATTACTAAATGCAGACCAATGCCGAGAATCGGCCACTGATGCATTTGCAACAGCTGTAGTTGTAGGGACAATAGGAGCAACCTGAGCAACAGCAAATACAATTTCAGAACTCAAAAAGAAAAAAATAATTAATTTTTTCATTTCTTGCTGATTTAGGTATGATTACTGTAAATACAAAACGTTTAGAATTCAAAGTTGGTTCAAAAATAAACAATGTATTGATAATAAAATGCATTCTTCAGAATAAAAATTATATTTTAGTAGAATATTTTTTTATATAAAGACTTTATTTAACAATAAACGGCTGATAAAATTAATTTTGTCAGATATTGGCATATTTATTCAATATATTTTTATTTAATTTGTAAATATATAACTCTAAAAAATGAATGATTTTTTATTTATTTACCGATGCGTTGAAGTTTTTTGAAAAAAAATTCACTTAAAAACAACAAAAGAGAACTGTTTTATTGCAAAAACCGTTACATATCTATGATGAAAATAAAATTTTATCGAAATTAGCATGAGCTTAGCCAAGGAAACCAGACAATGAAATATCTGAATGAGCTATAAAAAAATATTGAAGCTATAATTACAATTACCATAAACCATCTGCTTTAATACATAACTTAAAATTTATATTATGGGTAAACTACAATCACTTATCGGCTATCTGTTTGAGAAAAAAAACAATGTTATTTCGGAAAAAGAGTTAATCAGAGAAAGAATTAAAAAGAAAAAACAACAACTCACCGACAAAGAAAAAGAAATTGAAGCAGCTAATGTGTTTGAAAAAATTGAAGCGATGCCGGAATTTGAAAATGCTCGTAGTGTAATGATTTATTGGTCGATGCCAGATGAATTACCTACTCACAATTTTATTATTCGGTGGAGCAAGAAAAAAACAATGTTGCTTCCGGTTGTGAAAGGAGACGATATGCTCATTAAACCTTTTTCTACAAAAGAAGAACTTAAACAAGGAAGTTTGGGTATCTGGGAACCCGATGTTCAGAAAGAATATCTGAATTCGATTGATTTGGTTATTGTTCCGGGGGTGGCTTTTGACAGAGATAAGAGCCGGCTTGGTCGGGGAAAAGGATACTATGACCGCTATTTTATCAATAAAAGAATAGTGAAAATTGGTGTGTGCTTCGATTTTCAGTTGTTGGAAAGCATTCCTATCGATTCGTTTGATATAAAAATGGACAAAATTGTAACAAATTCAATTTTAATAGAATAAATACGATAATCTATTACATAATCAAAATTTTTTATTTATTCGAAACCAATCCAGTGCCTCTGAAATTGCTATATCAAGCGATTTTTGAGGCATTTTTAATTCCGTAACCGCTTTCTTATTTGAATAATATTCACGTACTAAAAGCTGATGTATATTCATACTGCACACATCAGTTTTTATTCCGAGCAACCTTATGATATCTCCGGCTTTTCCGGCCATTTCAAGAATAAAATCGGGCAAAACAATCAATTTTTGAGGGTATCCTCCTATTCTGCTTTGCCTTAAATAAAATTCTTTAAAAGAGAGGTTTATCCCCGAAGCCAGATAATGTTCACCATTTTTTCCCTCCGTCAGTGCATTACAAACAGCAGTAGCCACATCGCTTGTAGCCACAAAATTTTTACCGCCAGAAGGAACAAACATGATTCTTTTTCGATAAGCCATCAACATAAGTTTACCCGAACTCGGTTTAGTATCATAAGCACCAATCATAAAGGTTGGATGGATGATAATTACATGCCTGTCTGGCTTCCTGGATGCTTCTTCAAAAAACTTTTTGGCTTCTACTTTGCTTCGGGCATAAAATGATTTCGAAAACGGAAACGCTATCGTATCATCTTCTGTTGCCAACTGTTTTTCGCTTCCATAACCTATCGTATTGGCTGTACTCACAAAAACAAGACGATTGATATTGAATTCGTTGGCTACCTTTATAACATTGGCTACTCCGTCCACATTTACTTTCCTGTAATCCTCATAATGAAGCAAATTAGTTGATGTCACAGCAGCGATATGAATAATGGCATCGCAACCATCGGCAGCCAGTTTTAGCGAATCGTAATCAGTGAAATTCCCTCCTACTGACTCAATATTAGTCATATCAAAATAAATATCACGACTGCCCCTCAAAATTATTCTGATGTCATGATGCACCTTTTGAAGTTGCATTACCACATGATGCCCCAACAATCCGTTTGCTCCTGTTACAAGTACTTTCATTCGATGACTGATTTTTTACGGTTGCAAATATGCACAAAAAAAACCGACTCTGCTTCGGTATGAAACAGAATCGGTTATAAAAAATCTATGTTTTGTTGGTTTTATTTCAATTTTTTGGAAATCAGGTTGTCGACTGAAAATTTTCCACTTCCACCAATAATCAATGCAATAGATAAACCAATGACAAGTATAAAATACTCCATTCCTTCACCTGCCTGAGCACCAAACCAGTTCATAAAGAATCCGTTATTCACATGCCCTCCAAGAAACATGGCTCCACCCAAAGTAAGAAAAATAGAGAAAGCCATAAAACGCGTACCTGCTCCGAGCAAAACACCAATTGCACCTACGAATTCGGCCAATATAACCAAAACTCCAAGTAACATAGGCATCCCCATACCTGTAAAAGCTCCAAGTGTAGCTTCGAACCCATACCCACCAAACGAGCCTAATGCTTTTTGCATACCGTGAGGTAAAATCACAATTCCTAATGCCAAACGTGAAATTAATAAAGACCAGTTGTTTGAGTCTGTTGCAAAAAATTTATTTACTAATGTATTCATAATCTTGTTTTTTTTTATTTTTAAATTTATTTTTTTAATATATTACTTTTCAATTATTTGAATAAGATTTTTTCAGTTCATGGGTATTTCCATAACTAATATTTTGCTGTCGGTGGACGATACGATTTGAAACTCATCCGTTTCCCAAATTCCCAATCCATCTCTCCGTTTTAATGTCTTGTCGGCAATCGAAGCTTCGCCTTCAATTACAAAAACATAAACACCTGATTCTTTATTATTAAGCTTATAATTTACGCTCTTCCCAGCCGATAAATCGCCAAGCTGAAACCAGGCTTGCTGATGAATCCACACTCCTGCATCTTCGGAGTTGGGAGAAAGAATTTGGTAGAGTTCATTTGGTTTTTGCAAATCGGCAAGCGACATTTGCTGATAACGTGGAGTTACGTTCTTTTTGTCCGAAAAAACCCAAATTTGCAGCAATTCCAATTCTTTGTCTTTATTAGCGTTATATTCACTGTGAAAAATTCCTGTTCCTGCGCTCATTACCTGTATTTCGCCGGCATTGATAACGCCCTTATTTCCCATACTGTCCTGATGTTCAACTGCGCCTTTTAATGGAATGGTTATTATTTCCATATTGTCGTGCGGATGTTTTCCAAAACCTTCGCCACCAGCTATCCAATCGTCGTTGAGCACACGCAGTGCACCGAAATGTACACGTTCCTGATTA
>Ga0209800_10003665_pt1 | contig 11969 bp, 10 predicted proteins | sample Higcelweek8metaG_FD_187174 | JGI IMG/M metagenome (GOLD analysis project Ga0209800, IMG submission 187174) | Freshwater pond sediment microbial communities from the University of Edinburgh, under environmental carbon perturbations - High... | ecosystem: Environmental > Aquatic > Freshwater >... | reverse complement strand
AGGCTCTAGGCTTTAGTATTGTTCTCTTTAGGAAAATTATTACAACGTAAATAGCCAAAATTATGATGTTATAAATCACTGGGGAGTTTATTGTTGAGATCGTTGTAATAACAAGACCTAATATAAACAATAAATCTGAAATGACATTGATCCAGATTTGTCGTCTTGAGAAAAATCTCATCAACTTTTTGTCTTTCTTAGCAAATTCATTCCAGTCAAATTTAATAGGGTCAAGAGGAATGTTTTTCATGATGACTTCCCCATCTTCTGCAACGTCAATTATTTCATTGAAATATAAATCTTGATAGAGTTCATCTCTTGATCTACCTACCAATTTCTTAGATGGAAATTCGTAGTTTGTCTTATTTGCTACTATTCTATATTGACCTTTCGGTACAAGAAAACCATAACGACCATCTAGATCTGTAATCGAAGTCGCTACTTCATTTCCATTTAAATCCTGCAAAACAACATAGGCTGGATCAAGAGGCTGTTTGGTCACACTATCATAAACAGTACCCCAAGGAGAACGACGCTTCCTTATCCCAAGGGCTGAAAGGAAGAGACCCCATAAACGTAATGGGGTTAATACAATTTCAGAGAAAGCAATCGGACTAGAAAAGGCAGCATTTACAACGCCAAAATACAAACCGGTAGCAACTCCAGCCGTAGCAACAGCTTCGGTAGTTGCTTTTCCTACTGGATCATTCAAAACTTCTTTGACTGCTGGAGTTATACTTTTAATACTTTTGCTTACACTATCGTAAATTTTTTCTGAAGTATTATAAACTTCATCTTGTATTGTAGTTAAAACGTCTCCGACTCCTGATCCATCAAATAAAACATCATCGATTCCACCTCCTCCATTATCATTATTATCAGTATTATCTCCAGCATCACCATCATTATTTTCACAATCAGGACCAACACATTCTGGTTCTGTGTCACCTCCAACACATGATGGATCAGATGGATTTAAGGTGCAGAAATCTTGGGTCACGCATGACGGATCAGTCGGGTTTAGTGTGCAAAAATCTTCGGTCACACAAGAGGGGTCTGTCGGATTTAATGTACAAAAATCAGGAGTTATACACGACGGATCAGTAGGATTTAAAGTACAAAAATCTTCAGTCACACACGATGGATCCGTCGGGTTTAAAGTACAATAATATTCATGTGTTATCACACAATCTCCAGATCCGTTAGTATAAAAACCATATGGAACAGAAGATTGAGCTCCAGATATATTTGGACAAACATCTGTCTCTTCTTCTACAGGAGGAGTAGTCTCACCTCCTCCATCACCGCTACTGACATGACGCCAATCTGTTTCAACACAAGCATTTGTGGTAGTACAATCAAATTTTATCCAGCCATAATTTTGTGCCCAAGCGAAACCAACAAATTGACCAGAACTATTTATAGTAACTCCACCTTGAGTCGGATGAAAATTAACCCAGCCAGCATTTTCACCCCAAGCATAACCGCTAAGAACGCCATCATCCGTATTAGTAACTCCACTCTGTGTTGGATTTAAATTTATCCATCCCATTTCTTCTGACCAAATATCTCCAGTAAGTCCACTTGCTGTAACATGAACCGCCTCTCCTTGCGTGGTTAAAAAATTAATCTGTGTAGTCGTAGTACAAGTATCATCCATACAAAGAAGCGCACTATGATTAGTAGCGTTGATTGTTCCATCCGTTGTAGATGCATATATCTGGATAGTAGTAACTATCAATATGATGACAAAAATGTATTTAAAAATTTTCTTTAATAAAATCATATTAATACCAGTTAAAATCAATTAGTATTTCTACTTATATTATACCCTAATTTTAGTACTAAAACTCAAAAAAATGTGGATAAACACATCAATATTTTGGTACTAAAACAGAGAAAAACATTAAAAAATCCCTGTTATAAAAAGGAAAGCTTTAAAGACAACAGGGGAAACAGTTCCCCAAATGAAGATGATAAAGAAAAGCAGTAAAAACATTCCCCATCGTTCTAAAAAATTCTCAATCAAACGGAACCTAGCAGGAAGAAGAGAAAATAATATTTTTGAGCCATCAAGAGGTGGGATAGGAATTATATTGAACAAAGCTAAAATAAGATTAGTTAAAACAATAATAGAAGCTATTTCATAAAAAGGATGTACTGAAAGTGGACTGTATGCTGGTAATCCAAAAACAGTAGCATATCTTATTAGAAGACCGAAAATTACAGCAAGTAATAAGTTTGCAAAAATTCCTGCAAACGCGACAATCATTTGTCCAAGTCTTCCTTTTCTAAGATTATCAGGATTATAAGGAACAGGACGAGCCCAACCAATTACAAAACCCGTATTCATTAAAACTAAAAGCAGTGGCAAAATAACTGAACCGAATGGATCTAAATGTTTGATTGGGTTTAGAGTGAGTCTTCCCTTTGCATATGCAGTATTGTCCCCTAAGAGATACGCCGAATAGCCATGAGCAACCTCATGAATCACAACAGACATTATTAGAACAGCGACATAAAATATTCCGGTTATAAGTTCAACTTGCATAAATATGCCTTATATGATAGCATATCTTCATCTATGGCGAAAGTTTGTGACATAACTAAAAAGGGTTCAAAGATGGCAGGAGGATACTCTAACGTTGTTCGTGCTACCAAATTTAATCCAACAGGAATGGTACGTAAATACGCCAATCTTCAGAAAAAAAGAATCTATGTTCCTGAACTCAAGAAATATTTCCCTCTTACTCTCTCAACTAAAGCAATCAAAACAATCAACAAAAAAGGAGCTTACGCAGTACTCAAAAAGGCTGGAATCATTAAATAAAAAAGTAGTAAAAACCCCAGATAGAGGCGAAACCTCTATCTGGGGTTTTTATTTTTTATCTCTATAAATTTAATATTTAAGATTAACTCCGTCACTTTTGAATATTAAATTTCCATTTTCGGTACTTAAATAAGGAATATTCAAAGTCGAGAGTCTTTCTAATAATTCTTTATGAGGATGACCATATTTGTTATTTTTACCAGCTGAAATAACAGCAATTTCAGGACTTACTTTTTCAAGCCATAAAATAGTGGATGAGGTGCGTGCTCCGTGGTGTCCAAGTTTAATAACATCTGAATCAAGAGTACTATCTTTTTCATTCCACTCTATCAAATTTTCAGTGTACAGATTTGCATCTCCCATAAACATAAATGAAGTTTCTCCATAGGTTAGCTTCCCTACTATAGAGGCATCATTACTATCCATCTCTAGGGCATCTCTATCTGGAAATAAAATATCTAAATAAATATTTTTTTCTTCATCCAAAATTATATGCATACCTCTGTGAGCGATTATTTTATTTATTTTCTTTTTGGATATTTTTTCTTCTAAACTAGAATATATTTTAGTATCAGAAATACTACCGTTTTCAATAATACTTCCGACTTTATAATTATCTAAAAATACTGGAAATCCTCCGATGTGATCACTATCTGGATGAGTTGCAATTATCATATCAATAGATCTATCTGCAAAAGGCATTATCTTGGTCAGACTTGAAAGTAATTTCGAATCAGGGCCACTATCAATAAGCATTTGTTTTCCATTAGGTGCTTCTATGTAAATAGCGTCACCTTGTCCAACATCTAAAAATACGACTTTTAAATAATCACTTTTATTTTGTCGAAAAATTAAAAACCAGATACATAGTACAAAAATAAGGAGTAAAACAAGGAGAATTGGTAATAAATATTTTTTGAGACGCTTCATGATACAATATGTATATTATCACTAAAAATAATAAAAATATATGGATCCCGTTAGAGACCGCGGTCGCGATTAATAACTGGAGACAATCCAATTATTAGATTAATTTATAAAGATAGGTAGTTGTTAGTAAAATACACTGACCACGACCTGTCTCTAAACGGGATGGAAACATTTACAACTAAAACATTTGATATCGGAGAGCTTAGGGGAATATCAAAGAAAAATATCGAGGAACATTTAAAGCTTTACAAAGGATACGTCACAAATTCAAATTTAATTTTTAATAAATTAAATGAATTAAAAAACGATCCTGAAAAAAATTCCATCATACTAGCTGAATTACAGCGTCGTCTCGGATTTGAATTCGACGGCATGCGTAATCACGAATATTTTTTTGCAGCTTTGTCTGGAAAGAAAAAAGATATTGATGCAAACGGAAATCTCTATAAAAAGATAGAAAAAGAGTGGGGCTCGTTTGATGAATTTTTAAAGCATTTTAAATTCGTTGCCACAACGAGAGGAATTGGTTGGACAATGCTCTATTTTGACAAACTAACCGATAAACTAATAATTACTTGGGTAGATGAACATCATCTAGGACAACTTACTGGATTATCTCCTATCCTTGTTCTTGATATGTGGGAACATGCATATGTTGCTGATTATCAACCTTCTGGCAAAAAACAATATATAGAAGATTTTTTTGCTAATTTAAACTGGCAAATTATAGAAAATAATTACGACAAATAAAAAATAATTATTTTTTAAAAATCCACCAAAGAAGTGCGGAGTATATTAGAATTGTAACTACTAATGGAAATGACTGTATTGTAATACTTGCAAAAGATAAAGAACCTAGAAAATGTATGACCGAAAGAATATACAGAAGTATCAAATATGATATAAAACCAAACGGAATTGAAATAATTGGAGAAATAAAACCACAAATTCCTGTAATAAAAATAAACAGCATCGCAATTGGAATAAATAATAAAATTAAAATATTAGCCGGAATAGAAACAAGGGATAAAACACCTGTTAAATAAAGTAATATCGGCAGAACTGAAATTGTTGCTGCAATAGTACAAGCAAACATTTCTCGGATACCAAAACGCATTGGTAAAAATTTAAACCAATTTATAACTTTCGGAGTTAAATATAATACTCCACCTGTTGCAATAAATGACAACTGAAAAGACATATCAACAAGAATTCTTGGATCATAAGCAATCATTAAAAGACCTGCAATAATAAGGGCTCGTCCAGCAATATAACTCCTCCCTGTTATACGACCAAGAAGCATAATCGTTGCCATAATTCCTGCTCTGATCGCTGTTGCACTGGCTCCAGTCATTATGATAAATAGGAGGACAATAACGATACCAAAGATTATTGATAGAACTTGTGAAAAAACTAAACTAAAAGCTTTCATTACTCCTTCAGCTACAATAGAAACGTTGTATCCAGATAAAGCTACTATATGAATAGTTCCAGTCTCGATAAAATCATTTTTAGTTTCTTCATCAAAACCACCACGAACTCCTAATAATAAACCATTAGCCAAATCACTTTCTGGCATTCCTATAACTTTATTAATATTTTTTATGAAAGCATTCCTTACTTTAAAAAGAATTGATTTAATTTTATTTCCATTATCATTAGAAATGATTTCAACATCAGCGTTTTTAATTATAAAATAGATATCTTTATTCGCCAGATATCTTTTGTAATTAAATTCTTTACCCGATGATGTCACAAAATTTTCGGGTTTTTCGAGAACTCCACTGACTTTTACAATATCTCCGTAAGAAACTTCTACTTCTCTACCAACAATAACTAAAATATTTGCATCTTTATCTTTTAATTTAACAGTTAATTGCTGATTTTTGAATCTGACATCTGGAGCGTCATTTACTATACCTTCCAGAATAACTATCTTCCCTACTGCATTATCATACGAGGGAGCTTTTGGTATAAAAAATAAAAAGCGAACACAAGCAATTGTGACTAAAATAAAAATTAAAATAATTTCTTTTTTAGACATTTAATTAGTTTAACCAATAAAAAATAAAAAAATCAAATAAAGTCCTGTGAGCAATGGTCTGGCCGAGCTTCCAAAAGAATTCGGCGAGGAGATCCGAGGACCTTGCGAAGAGGAGCTTTATTTAATTTTTTGGCCAGAAGCATAAGTTGTTGCTATTTCATCGGCACGGTCGTTATAAATATGATCCGAATGCCCTTTCACTTTGTGCCAGCTTATTTTTTTATCATATTTATTTATTAATGAATCTAACTCTTTCCACAATTCTTGATTTAGGACAGCTTTTTTATTCGCCGTTCTCCAACCATTTCTTTCCCAATTTTTTATCCAACTAGTTACCCCACCTAAAACATAGGCCGAATCAGTGTGAATTTCAACATTATTAAAACTAGATTTCAATAGGAATTTTAAAGCCTCGATTACTCCTGTAAGTTCCATCTTGTTATTGGTTGTATCTTTCTCGTTTCCACCCAGTTCTTTAATGATTTTATTATTCTCTACAACAACAGCTCCCCATCCTCCAGGACCTGGATTACCAAGTGAACTTCCATCTGTATATATTTCTATTTTCTTATCCATATTTATATTATATTCTACAAAAATTTTATCTGCTAATAATTAAATAACGACATCGACTATTCTTAGTCTGAGTTCTGTTTTATTATTAAAAGTACTTTTTTCAAAAGAAGCTGTTAAGTTGATACGTTCACCAATATTTAAGATATGGACATTGAAACTTTCACGCGTTTTAAAAAAGGCAATCGCCTTAACTTTTCTTCCATGACTATTCTCAAAGGTTAATTCTAAATGGTTTTTATCTTTACCAAATTCCTTAATTCCAACAATTGGAATTCTTTCTATTAGAAAAAGAGGCTTAGGATTCCCCATTCCATAAGGAGCAAGTTTTTCAATTACTCTATAATTTTCTTCATTTATATCATCAATATCTATAACGGCGTCTATTTTAATTTCATCTTCTTCTGTTAATCCTTCATCTATGGATTCATTAAAAACTTTGACTAATCTATCTTCAAAAAAATGAATTTCTTCGTGAGAGACAGAAAAACCACCAGCTTTAACATGGCCACCAAATTCGACTAAACTATTTTCTGGTAATGATCCCATCAACTTGACGAGATTGACTGAGCCAAAACTTCGACAGGATCCACGAATAAATCCATTACCATCCCCTCCCCAAATGAAAGCCGACTTTTTATATTCCTCTACGACTTTTGAAGCAACAATACCTAAAACACCAATTCTCCAATTTGGATTACCAACTACAATTACAGGTTTGTCATCTTCCCCAGATAATCTTTTTCCTAGGGTCTTTTTTATGTCTTTCATTATCTGAGCAACCATTACTTTTCTTTCATCATTTATTTTCATCAAATGTTTCGCCAGTGCAACAGCTTCTATATTATCTTTAGTAGCAAGGGTCTCAAAAGCATTCATCGGGTCAGCCATTCTGGAAGCTGCATTGATTCTTGGAGCAAGAGTGAAAGTAATATCTTCTTCATTTAATTTTGATATTTTTACTCCTGACTTACTAAAAATTTCAACAAGACCTGGTCTACGGCCTTTTTGTAAAACTTTCAATCCATAATAGGCAAGAACTCTATTTTCATCCAGGAGTGGAACTTGGTCAGCTAGAGTTGCGACTGAAGCCATATCGAGTAACCATTTTTCCCAACCCTCATGAATATTCCAATATTCTCCATATTTTTTAATAAGAGCTTGAATTAATTTAAAAGCGATACCTGCACCGCAAAGCATTTTGTCTGGATAATTACAACCGTCCTGCTTAGGATTCAAAATGGCGTAAGCCTTAGGAATATTATCTTGAGGTAAGTGATGATCTGTAATAATAACATCAATACCAGAAGCGGTTGCTCTTGCCACCTCTTCTACAGCAGTAATACCAAGATCAAAAGTTATTAAGAGATTTACTTCATCTTCTATAAAATGATCAATTGCATCAAGATGTAATCCATATCCCTCATCGTGACGATCTGGGATATAAACCCCCACACCATAAGAAAATGATGCGCCTTGCGCGTTTTGATAAACTTCATTTTCTTTGGTGTGGGGGTAAATAGAGAAAGGATAATTAATCTTTTCAAAGAAATCATGCATAATAACCGCTGCTGGAATTCCATCGCAGTCATAGTCACTATAAATAACAATTTTTTCTTTTGCTTCTATTGCTTCAAATATTCTGACGGAAGCAATCTCCATATCCTTCATTAAAAATGGATCATATAAACCATCCTCATATGAGGGATTTAAAAATTTGTCTCGGTATTCCTTTTTTATTCCCCTATTACTGAGCAAAATGTCTAGTAATTCTTTCTCATTTGGCATAAGACTCATTTTACCATATAATAGAAGCATGAGTAATTCATGTATATTTTGTAGAATCGTGTCAAAAGAGATACCTTCTAACGAAGTCTATGAGGACAAAAATTTCTTAGTGTTTTTAGATGTAAAACCAATAAATCATGGGCACCTTTTAATAATTCCTAAAAAACACATTGTATGGATGCAGGAAGCAGACAATAAAACAATATCTGAAATATTTAAACTTGCTAAAAAAATGATGCTGGCGCTAAAAAAAAGTCTAAAATGTGACTATGTTCATCTCTCAGTTGTAGGTAACGAAGTTCCTCACTTCCACATCCATCTCATTCCAAGATACAAAAATGATAAATTTAGAAATTTACCGAGAAAAACTTACAAAAATACAGAAGTAAAAAAAGTATTAGATAAAATAATTAAATCAATATAATCAAAAAACACCCGATGGGTGTTTTTTGATTATCAGTTCATAATTATCAATTACTTAAGAACTCTAATTCCTGGCAAAGTTCCTTTAGCTAGAAAATCTAATGTCGCTCCACCACCAGTAGAAACAAAACCAATTTTATCTTCAATCTTCAATTTAGAAATTAAAACAACAGTATCTCCTCCCCCAATGACACTCTTGGCTTTACTTTTAGTGATAGCTTTGAGAATTTCTTCTGTCGCACCACCAAAACCATTTTCATATTTACCAAGAGGACCATTCCATAATATAAATTCAGATTTTTTGACTAAATCTTTAAGAGATTCAACTGTTTTTGGTCCAACATCAACAATGTTTTCATCTGGTAACACATCATGTGGATTTGTAAAACGATTTTTGGAATTTTTAGTAACTACCACATCAATAGGAAGCGTTAAATTCTTACTTTTTAGAAGTGGCACTATTTGAAAATTATTACCACTTTCAACAAGAGAAATCCCAGTTTCATAACCTTTTGTCTTAAAGAAATCATTAGCGATAGCTCCACCTATAAAAATATTATCCGCGGAACGCAAGAATTTTTTTATCAATGGAATTTTTGTTTCAAATTTAGCTCCACCGAGAATAAACAAGAAAGGATGAGCTGGATTAAATACTTTAGATAAGTTCTCAACTTCCAATAAAAGCTGTAAACCAGCATATCCTGGAAGGTATTTTGTAATACCAACAACTGAAGCATGCTCTCTGTGAGAGACTGAAAAAGCATCATTAACATATATATCTCCATATCGAGATAAGGCTCTAGCAAATGAAGGGGAATTTTTTTCTTCCCCCGTTTCACTACGAAGATTCTCTAAAAGAATAACTTCTCCGTTTTTTAATGAATTAACTATCTTTTCTGTCTCATTAGAAAAAATTGGTGTTTTTATAAAACTAAAATTTTTAATATATTTTTTAACTTTTTCAGCAACAGGTAAAAGAGTATCCTTTGCGTCTTTTCCAATATGCGAGATTAAGATTATTTTTGCTCCTTTTTTCTGTAAAAATAAAATTGTTGGAATAGCTTTTTTGATACGAAAGTCATCAAGAATTTTTCCATCCTTAGTCGGTACATTAAAATCAACTCTTATAATTACTTTTTTACCTGATGCACTTTTTAGTTCTTTGATTGATTTCATATAATTTATTGAGTGGCGACATTTAATATGTCCCCAAATTTTTTAGAGTTAAGAGAATCTCGTCCAACAAGTAAACCGTCGGCTTCTCCCCCTTTTACAAATGACTCGGCATTAAGAGGATTAACTGAACCTCCATAAAGAATAGAAACACTATGAGCAGTATTGGCATCATAAATATCCGAAATAACTTTTTTAATAAAAATTTTCATCTCTAAAAATTCTTCTTTGGTCGCTTCTCTAACTGCTCCTTTCCCAATAGCCCATACTGGTTCATAAGCGATAATAATATTTTTTATCTGAGCCTTAGGAATTTCATTTAGACAATTTTTAAGTTGTTCTTTAACAAAAGATAAATAAAAACCATCGTGATCTCTTTTATTTTCACCAACACATAAGATCGGAGTGATTTTATTTTTAAGTAAATTAAAAATTTTTTTGTTTATGATATTATCATTTTCTCCTAAAAATCGTCGTTCACTGTGACCAACGATAACATAATTAACACTCATGTTTTTAAGCATATTAGAGGAAACTTCTCCTGTATAAGACCCTTCTCCGTCTTTTGCTACATTTTGAGCCCCAAGAAAAACATTTTTACTTTTAAAATTTCCTGATAAAAACAGGTATGGAAAAGGCGGGCAAACAACAATTTTAGCGTTTTTTATTCCTCTAGCTAAAGTATATGTCTCTTTGAAAATAACCCTAGCCTCTTTCAAAGACTTGGGGTTCATTTTCCAATTAGCGACAATGATTTTGGTCATATATTATATTATATCACAAAAATCACTCTAATTCTTCCCATGAGATAGTGACATATTTATCAGAAGTTAGGGGAAATGAAACGGGAGGTCCATATAATAAATTGGCATCATATATAATTGTACGAATATTGTAACCAAGACCACCAGTATAAGCAAAACCATATCTTTTACTACTACCTATCATACCATAAAGAGTGAGCGAGTCTCTGATGTGATAAGGATTACACGAACTAGTATAATAATATCTGCCGGCTCTACCATTAACTGCCATAAGAGCCGCATCTATGCGTAGATCATCATTACTTATCATACCAACTGTTACATTTTGTTGAGCAATAAGTCCAATTACATCAGTTCCATCATAATTAGTGTATAAGAGATCTTTGTTTATTATTATATTTTTTCTAGTTGAAGCATTATCTGGAAATACACCTGCTGCAATGGTTATACGGGCACCATCTATCTGTCCATCAACCCAAACATCATCCTCCACAAAGATAAGACCATTGGCTGGATTATCAATATTATCTATAAAAGTTTCACTTCCAATACTCCACGATCCCCAAGTGGTGTCACTATTACTGGGATTGGAATTACTTCGACAACTATAACTAGGAGTATACGTACTTATAACTTTGTACAAATCATAAGTGCCATCTGTTTTAAGAACAATGTGATAACCCTTTAATCCCAAACCAGAAGGAGCCAGATAGTTCCCATTAGCTAGAGCATCTGTTTTTATCAAAGACAAATCATTTGTAATACCAGTGAAGTCAGCTTGAGGTACAGGAAATTGTCTTCCAGCAATAAAGACATCTGATCTTGTTTGTATTGGATTTGAGGGTGCTTCTAGTATACGAAAAGAATCATTAATCCCCCCACTAGTATCTAGATGCGTATGGACACCAAATTCATTATTACCCGTATGGTCTGGATCATTGAAAGAAGTAACAGCACTAGTTATTAAATTGTGAGCAAGGCCATCAAATCTAATTCCACTATTTGAATGAATGGGACCAAAAACTTCTGTTCCTTCACCGAAACGCATAAAATCGTTAGCAACGATGGCAAATTTAGCAAAAGATGGAATAGCAAGTCTCACTTGTATTGTTCTTGTTATCAACGGATATTCGTCTACGTGGCCTTCTGATTTAATGGTGACTATAGTTGAACCTGTTATTGGTGGAGTTATTGTTAAGACGAAATCTCCAATAGCATTACCATCTTTATCATAAAAGACATGAGAATATGGCCCGCTTGCTCCAGTTCCATCTTGAAAATCATTTGGACTATGAGCTAAATGCCAACGATAGTAATCAATACCAGCTTCTGCAATCTGAAACGCTTGCTCCTTATACAAAGTTAGCTTAGCTATTTTAATACTAGAAGAAGCCCATGAAATAAAAAAAGTAACAACAACCACCGCTATCGCAGAAAAAACGAG
>Ga0209800_10003662_pt1 | contig 11976 bp, 10 predicted proteins | sample Higcelweek8metaG_FD_187174 | JGI IMG/M metagenome (GOLD analysis project Ga0209800, IMG submission 187174) | Freshwater pond sediment microbial communities from the University of Edinburgh, under environmental carbon perturbations - High... | ecosystem: Environmental > Aquatic > Freshwater >... | reverse complement strand
GATGGAGTAACAATTATGCTTGCCGGCGGAATTGGCGGCGGCGCCATCAACGTTTTAAATAATGCCGGTATTGATGTGATACGCGGTTGCGAGGGCGATGCGCAGGAAGTTGTTAAAAGCTATATCGCAGGCTCAATCAGCGACAGCGGCGAAAGTTGCCATCAGCATGCAGAGCACCATGGCGAAGGTGGCGGACATCAGTGCAATCACTAAATTATTGACAGTTTAGTTGGGTTTAGTCCTGATAAAGAATTAATTAATTGAATTACAGGCATTTAGATTCTTGTTATTTTTAAAAAAGAATTTGGATCTTACTTTAATGATAAAGCTGAAAACAGAATAAGAATCCATTAAAATTGACATAGTATGGAAATGGAAATAACATTGGACGGTGGTAAAATAATCACTGCACATCACAAAGGTCATGATATTCAAACGGATCAGCCTGTTTCCGGGGGCGGAACAAATTCAGCGCCGGCTCCTTTTGATCTGTTCCTGGCTTCTATCGGGACCTGCGCAGGCATTTATGTTAAATCCTTCTGCGATCAGCGTGGAATTCCAACGGATAACATTAAAATCATTCAATCTGTTGATTACAATATGGAAAAACATTTGCCTTCAAAAATCAAGCTTGATATTCATCTGCCTGCCGATTTTCCTGAAAAATACAGGAATGCGGTAATAAGTGCTGCTGATCTTTGTGCCGTGAAACGCTCTATTGCTGATCCGCCGGTATTTGAAGTTATTACGTCGTTGATTGATTAGGTGAAACGAAAAAAAATGATTGGGAAAAAACCTGGCAAAGTTGTCGGGCAGAAGTTTTTCAAATAGAAATTGATCCTGAAGTATCATGATGATTTTCAAAAAGATTTTCGATTTTTATTACACAGGTTTCCGTAGCATGACGGTTGGTAAAAATTTATGGGCGATCATACTTATTAAGCTTGCAATCATGTTCCTGATACTGAAACTGTTCTTTTTTCCAAACTACCTGAAAACCAACTTTGATACAGACCAGAAGAGGAGTGATCATGTGATTGAACAACTGACGAAATAAGGGTTTCTGGTTTCTGGTTTCAAGTTTCTGGTTGATCCCCTTCGCCCCTCGCTTTGTCGCCCCTCGCCCTGTCGCCTTTCGCCCCGTCTCTAAAAATAAGCAACAAAATCTCTCAAATAAACAACAACATATGGAAAACATCGACTTTTCGCTCGTAAACTGGTCACGGGCACAATTCGCACTCACAGCCATGTATCACTGGTTGTTTGTGCCGCTTACCCTAGGGCTTTCGTTCATCGTTGCATTTATGGAAACGCTTTATGTGCGTACCGGCAATCCCGAATGGAAAAGACTCACTAAATTCTGGATGTCCATTTTTGGCATAAACTTCGCCATCGGCGTAGCAACCGGGATTATTCTCGAATTCGAATTCGGAACCAACTGGTCAAACTATTCATGGTTTGTCGGCGATATTTTCGGTGCTCCGCTGGCAATCGAGGGTATTATGGCTTTCTTCCTCGAAAGTACTTTTATTGCAGTTATGTTCTTTGGCTGGAATAAGGTAAGCAAGAAATTTCACCTGCTTTCGACCTGGCTGGTAGCTTTCGGCTCCAACTTGTCAGCTCTCTGGATTTTAGTTGCCAATGCATGGATGCAGAATCCGGTTGGCATGAAATTTAATCCTGATACGGCGCGCAACGAAATGGTGAATTTCTGGGAAGTGCTGTTTTCGCCCGTTGCCATCAATAAATTCCTGCATACCATTTCATCCGGTTATGTGCTTGCTTCTGTATTTGTTATCGGAGTCAGTGCCTGGTATTTACTTAAAAACCGCGATCATTTGTTTGCTAAACGGAGTATAATTGTAGCCTCTGTTTTTGGACTGGTTACTTCGCTTTTCGTTGTTTTAACAGGCGATGGGTCAGCGCGTAATATGGCACAATTTCAGCCTATGAAATTCGCCGCTATGGAAAACCTCTATGTCGGCCAGCAAAATGCGCCACTCGTTGCCATAGGTATTCTGAAAGAAAATGTTGCAGAAGCAGATCATAAAAAGCAGGATTTCCGCTTTATGATTGAGATCCCTAATATGCTTTCCTATATGGCTTTCCTCGATCCCAATGCATATGTGCCCGGTATCCAGGACTTGGTTCATGGAAATCCGGAACATCAGATTTTATCCTATAAAGAGAAAAGCGAAAAAGGAAAGATTGCCATTAATTCTTTGGCTGAGTATAAAAATGCAAAAAAAGCTGGAAACGACAGCCTCGCAAATGCTGCTCAGGTTCGGTTTGAAGAAAACTATAAATATTTCGGCTACGGTTACTACGAAAGCCGTAATATTCACGAACTGGTTCCGAATGTACCAACTACATTTTATTCATTCCGGGTAATGGTTGGATTAGGGTTCCATTTTATGTTGTTGTTCTTCGTGGTATTGGTTTTAACGTTAAAAGATAAAATCGCTACAAACAAATGGGTTCTTTATACCGCGCTCTGGTCAATCCCGCTGGCTTATATCGCCTCCGAATTGGGCTGGGTTGTTGCCGAAGTTGGCCGTCAGCCCTGGGTTATACAGGATATTCTGCCAACCATTGCTGCTGTATCACAGCTTCAGCCGGCTTCGGTGCAAATCACTTTCTGGATGTTCTTCCTCATTTTCACCGCCTTACTGATTGCCGAAATCAAAATTATGACCAAGCAAATCAAAAAAGGTCCCGAAAAAGATGCACCCTCAACCGAATCCGCGTCAGCAAATAATTAACCCTTAAAAACCAAGAATCATGTTCGAAGCATTTTCATATATCACATTGCAGCATTACTGGTGGATAATCGTTTCGCTGCTGGGAGCCATACTCGTTTTCCTGATGTTCGTGCAAGGCGGACAAACACTTATTTATACCATCGGAAAAACCAATGACGAACGCACAATCCTCATCAACCTGCTGGGGCGCAAATGGGAATTCACATTTACCACCCTCGTAACTTTTGGCGGCGCATTTTTTGCTTCATTCCCTTTGTTTTACTCAACCAGTTTTGGCGGAGCTTACTGGGTGTGGATCGTGATACTGTTTGCCTTTATCATTCAGGCTGTATCGTACGAATACCGGAGCAAAGCCGGTAATTTCCTGGGTAAAAGAACCTACGAAACCTTTTTGCTTCTCAATGGTATACTGGCTCCTTTACTGATTGGAACCGCTGTTGCTACCTTTTTTACCGGTTCGCAGTTCTCAGTAAACTTTATGAATATTACCCGCTTAACCGGCGATAAAATGCCTGTAATCTCCGAATGGATGGGTCCGGCGCATGGACTCGAAGCCGCTTTAAGTCTTCATAACCTTACCCTGGGACTGGCCGTTTTATTTCTTTCGCGCGTACTGGCTTTGCTGTATTTCATGAACCGCATCAAACATGCCGAAATGATGGAACGCGTCAAAAAACAACTTCTTATCAATGCCATTCCTTTTGTTGTTTTCTTTCTCACTTTCGTGATATGGACCTTGTTATCCAGTGGTTTTGCCGTAAATCCCGAAACCAAAGAAGTGTTTATGGAACCTTATAAATACCTTCATAACCTGCTGCAAATGCCTGTTGTTGCAATAATGTTTGTACTTGGAGTTGCACTTGTTTTAATAGGGATTATCCGTCCTTTAACCTGTTTCGAAAAATGCAGCACCAAAGGAATCTGGGGTGCCGGAATCGGAACGGTTTTAACTGTTTTAGCGATGTTCCTGTTGGCAGGATTTAACAATACGGCGTATTATCCTTCCACGTTTGATCTGCAAAGCTCGTTAACCATTCAAAACAGCTCTTCAAGCCAATATACATTAACGGCCATGAGCTATGTTTCGCTGCTTGTGCCTTTTGTAATTGCTTACATCTGGATTGCATGGCGCGCCATTGATAACAAGAAAATTGATATGGAAGAGCTGAACAACGAAACGCACGTTTACTAAAAACACCAACCGGATCGGGAGTATCAATAAACTCTTTTTGATGCTCCCGATTTCCAACTTCCGACTTCCGACTCCCGACTTCCGACTTCCAGCCCAAACCCCAATTCCCCAATCATCTAAAACCCCAAAACCACCCATCCCATGTTCACACAAATATTATGGCTTCTTTCCTGGCCTTTACTTATCGCAGTTTCTTTTTATGCCATCAGGTGGATGCTAAAGAAATTTGAACGGAATACACGTATTGTTAAATAGTTGAGTGATAGTTCTAACACTACATCTAATTGCTTTTGGTAAATCCGAAAGATTGATCGTAGATTTTTCCGTAATAATGAATGCATCTTTGTAATTTTGTATTACAAAGAATCAGATGAAAAACGGAATCATATCAGGCATTCTTCTACTTGTGTTATCGGCATATTTAATTATTCCGGTACTTCCTGTTATTGATTATCTCATCAACAACGATTACATCGCTAAAAACCTTTGTATCAATAAGGATAAACCTAAAAGCTGCTGCAAGGGTAAATGCCATATGGTGAAGCAGTTGCAGAAAACAAATCCGAACTCCGATAACGATACTAAAAACACTAACAAAAGAGTTCAGCTCAAAGAACTTAACGACTTTATAGTAAACAATCCTTGCCGTTTAAGGCTTGAAATCACGAGCGTATACTATCAGAAATATTTTATATCTACTTATTTAGAATTGGCAGGATCTGCCGTTTTTGTTCCTCCGAAACCCGGTCTCAGCCTGGTTTAGCAACACAGATTATCAGTACCTGACTTATCCTTCAATAAACTTGTTGGCAAATGTTGGTGATTGATAATAGTTCGTTTCCGAAAAGTAAAGTGCAATTTGGGTTTATGACCTTTCAGTGTCCGAAGGACCTGGAAGCGTCATATTAACCTGCATTGGTCATATACCTGAGGATGCTTTTATCTGAAATTATATTTTTGGAAACGGAAAGAGCAGAAGTTTTTTTAGCCTTAAATCATTATTTGGGTGCTATAGTTAGCCTCTCATTATTTTAAAAAAATTACAAAAATGAAAATAAAAATATTACTTCTCACAGCCTCTTTACTGATGCTCATGAGCGGATTAAAAGCTCAGGATCTGGCTGATACCATTAGCCTGGGAGCAGTTGAAATCAGGGATTCATTGATAATACGTGCGCCTTTTGTTACAACGCAAGTTACAAAAGCCATATTGCAGGCTGCACCTACCCGTGATGTCGGCGATTACCTGCGCAGCATTCCTAACGTCGGTGGTATTCGCAAGGGTGGCGGTGCCATCGATCCTGTTGTGCGTGGTTTCAAATTCAGCCAGCTAAATGTTGTTATGGATGGAGGAATAAAGATTGAAAACGGCTGTCCCAACCGCATGGACCCGGTTTCGGCCCATGTTGAGGTAGAGGAACTTGCGAAAATAAATGTTGTGAAGGGTCCTTTTTTGCTCAATTATGGTCCTTCAATGGGCGGTGTAATTGATCTGCAAACTGAAGTTCCTCGCCCATATGCGGAATTTGAAATTCACGGGAATGCTATGTTTGGCTATGAATCAAACTGGGAAGGAGCCAAGGAACACTTTTCCCTTTATGGTGGAAACAGCAAAATTTATTTCATTGCCAATGGCGGTTACCGCAAATACGGTGATTACAGCAGCGGCGGATCGGGAAGTGAGTCGGTAACGTATAAAACATCCTTCCGGAAAGCAAATTTCGGCGCAAAAGTGGGCTATGCCATTACTTCAAAACAGAGTATTTTACTTTCATACAGTGAGGTCCATGGAAGGGATGTTATGTTTCCTGCCCTCACTATGGACGAGAAAAGCGATGACACCCGTTTGATGGCAATGGATTATTCCGTTAAAAACTTACCAGGAATATTGAAAACACTGGATGTAAAAGTTTACCGCACTAACGTTGCACATCTTATGGACAACAGCAACCGGGAAATGTGGAAAACAAAACAAATGGTTGCCGATGTGGATGCTATAAATACAGGTGGGAAAGCAATTCTGGGTATGAAAATAAAGAATCACAATCTTTCCGCCGGGCTGGATTATGAAAATATCTATAAAGATGGTGTCCGCACTATGACTATGCTGATGATGGGAACCACCTCAACTAAAAAATTCAATCTCTGGAATAAGGCTCTCATTCGGAATGCAGGATTGTTCGCCGGTTACAATACTGTTATCAAAACAGTTGCTTTGGATGCAGCTATCAGGGTTGATTATAATAATGCCGATTCCGAGGACACCCTGGTGCTGATAAAAAACGGGGTGGAATATTTTAACAAAACTGCGTCGCAGTTTGTAAATGTGAGTGCCAATCTTGGGGTAACGCATTATTTTGCTGATAATTTTTCGGTTTCTTTAGCTCTTGCCCGTGGCACACGCAGTCCGAATATGCTGGAGCGCTACATAAAGCTGTTAAGCGTTGGTTACGATAACTACGATTACCTTGGCAATCCGCAACTCAAACCCGAAACCAATAACGAAGTGGACCTTACATTTAAATATTCCAATCCAAAACTTGGCAATATGTATGTGAATGGATTTTACTCCTATGTTCAGGATTATATTTCGGCAGAGATGCTTCCTCCGTCGGTAATTAAGCCGTCAACTCTTGGCGCGCCGGGCGTAAAGCAATACGTTAATGTGGATAGAGCGAATTTTACCGGTTTCGAAATTGGATATACATCACCAAATACATATAAACTTGGCTTAATTGTTGTGGCTGCGATGACCTATGCCCGGATTCCTGAAGTAACAAAATATATAATAACTTCGGGACAGGTAACAGGCGACACACTTTTAAAAAACGATGCACTGCCCGAAATACCGCCATTCGAAACAACAATCAGTGTAAACTATCGTTTATTAAAAGGGAAACTGGTACCCAAAATATCCTACAGACTTGTTGCAGCGCAAAATCACGTTTCTGAAGCATTTTATGAGCCGGAAACACCGGGATTTTCTCTTTTGAATTTCTCAATTGCATACACCATAACTAAGAATGTCAACATAAATGCAGGCGCAAACAATATCTTTGATGTGTCGTATTACGAACATCTGAACCGGAAAATTGTAGGGTCAACGGAAAAACTCTACGAACCCGGCCGCACCTTTTTTGTAACTCTTAATCTTTCAATCTGATGCAAATAAAATATGCCCTGTACCTTTCAATACTTCTTGGCGCTTTGTTGCTGACGAATATATCGTGTAACAACGATGATCCTGATGTGGATGAAACTACAGGGTATATTTCTTTTACTTTTACCCATACTGTGGATGGGCTGGCATTGCAGAAAGACATAATGAAATACGTAAATGCAGCCGGAAATCCCTACGAAATAAACCAGGTAATGTATTTTATCTCGGATGTTACGCTTCATAAATCCGATGGAACCAAAAAACTGATTAGCGACTGGACCGATAATCACTACGTGGATATTGATATTCCTTCCACTCTCACCTGGGATGTTTATGATGATATAGCCGCCGGCGCATACGATTCAATCACCTTTATTTTTGGATTTACCGCAGAGAAAAATAAATCATTTATGTTTGTTAATCCACCAGAGGTAAATATGATGTGGCCCGATATTTTAGGCGGAGGTTATCATTATATGATGATCAACGGCAGCTGGAAGGATAATGAGAATGTAATAAAAAGCTATGCTTTTCATATGGGAATCGGTCAGTTATACAAAAGCAATGCATACGATAAAGTAGATTCCATTTACGCTTTTGTACAGAATTATTTCCCCGTTTCGTTGCCGGCCTCAGCATTTACAATAGAAAAAGATAAAACCAGGAATATAGAACTGATTATGAATATCGAAAGCTGGTTTAAAACGCCCCACATTTACGATCATAATTACTGGGGCGGCGCTATTATGCAAATTCAGCCGGCTATGCAAATGGCAAAGGAAAACGGATTTGATGTGTTTGAGATTGGTGTAATTCGATAATCAGATGCTAAATTACACCTGGGAATTTTATCCTCTTTATTAAAAAAAAACAAAGAAATCGGACTATTTCCTGTTTCCCCACTTTCTATTTTTCTATTTCCCCATTAACCATTAACTGAAAAAAATGAGTGAATTCGACGACAGAGCCCGCGACTGGGATAAAAACCAACGTTATATTGACAGATCCGAGGCCGTTGCAAAAGCAATGCTGCAAACGATTCCTTTTAAAAAGAACATGAAAGCCCTTGAGTATGGCTCAGGGACAGCTTTACTCAGTTTTGCTCTAAAAGATCAATTCGAAGAAATTGTCCTGATGGATAACTCCCGGGAAATGACAACAGTAACAGCAGAAAAAATTGCTGATCAGAATATTCAAAATATGAAACCGCTGTTTTTTGACCTGGAACACCAGGACTACGATGGCAAATTTGATATAATATATAACCAGATGGTCATGCATCATGTTAAGGATGTTGATAGTATCCTTAATAAATTTCATTCTTTGTTAAATCCCGGCGGTTACCTTGCCATTGCTGATTTGTATGCCGAGGATGGTTCTTTTCATGGGGAAGGATTTAACGGGCATAAGGGGTTTGGTGTGGAGGAATTACAGAGTCGTTTTTTGTCAAAAGGGTTTATTGATCTTAATCACAAGCAATGTTTTGTGATTTCAAAGGAATTGGAGGATGGAAGGACTAAAGATTATCCTTTGTTTCTTATAGTAGCCCGGTCAGTATAAACAGTGGTTGTGTTTCTTGCTTTTAAATTACTGAATAAATGCATAGCCTTATTTAGGAATCAATTTAATAGTCATCACTATTTTGATCAAAATGAATAATCATGATTTGATTAGGATTATTTGAATTCTTATGTTGTGCATTATATGAAAATGTCCCGATAGAGTAAATTTAATTTGTTTTTGGGAATATTTTTGATATTTATCCAATTTGGGACATGTTGCTTTTTTTGGGAATGACTGTTCGGTGCATAATATTTCAAATAGCTGATATAGAATTTAATATGATTTTGGTATGTTTATTGATCACTAGAATTTTATAATCCTGGTAGTGGTGAAATTAGTCTGTAGGCTATACTTTTGAGTAATTAAATCAGATCATTTCAAGATAGAACGAGTTTAACTTAATTTCGAAACTGGTTCTGGAACTTAATGGCGATATTGAGAATTCAAACGAAATCGTGACTTTTCACTTTACATATTGATCTGACCTATACTGAAAAGTGTTTTCAGAAAAAAATATATGGTCTGATACCTATTTAAAGTAGGTATTGGGATTATTTTGTTAAATCGATTTTATAAATGAATTGTAAAATACTGATAATCAGCATGCGAATGAAGATAAATTTTCTAATTGTAGTCTGTTTGTTACTAACTACCGTCTTTTCTGAGGCCAATACCTTAAATGATCGGGGTACTAAAAGCATGAATTTCCCGATTGTAAAAGTGTTAGACACTGCTTATTCGTATAAAACTGTTCCGGCAGTTAACAATACATGGGGCTATGATATTTTTAAAGGAGGGAAACGGATAATTAATCAGCAAAATATGCCTGGTATATCAGGGAATGAAGGGTTTAAATCGGCGTCTGATGCTGAAAAAGTAGCGAAACTGGTAATAACAAAACTAAAAAATGGTGAAATGCCTCCTAGTGTTTCAAAAGAAGAATTGATAAATCTAAATGTCCTGAAATAAACAAACAAAATAAACATGAAAAATTATAATTTACTTGGTCTTCTTCTGGGGATTATTTTAATCAGTCTTGCTCAGATATCATTTGCTCAACTACCTGACACCTGGACTCAGAAAAGTGATTTCGGAGGTGTGGCAAGATACGGTGCTGTCAGCTTTAGTATTGGAGATAAAGGTTATGTTGGAACTGGTTTTGGACTTGGGCGGCATAAAGACTTCTGGGAATATGATCCTGCAACAGATACCTGGTCGCAAAAAGCTGATTTTGGTGGAACTGGAAGATATTTAGCCGTTGGATTCAGTATTGGCATTAAAGGATATATTGGAACAGGTGACGATGAAACGGCTTTGAACGACTTCTGGGAGTATGATCCATTGACAAATTCCTGGACTCAAAAGGCGAGTATGCCTGGTCAGGGAAGGTTGGGTGCTGTTGGGTTTAGTATTGGTTCAAAAGGATACATTGGAACCGGGAAATTATTGGATGTTGCCCAAACCCGCTTATCCGATTTCTGGGAATATGATCCAGCTCTTGATACTTGGACTCAAAAATCAAATATTGGTAGTATAGGAAGATCATATGCTACAGGTTTTAGCATAGGTACAAAAGGATATCTTGGAACAGGATATACTGTAGTAGGTGTTGATGCTGTTTTGTTAAAAGACTTTCATGAATATGATCCCGTTACTGATGCTTGGACTGCTAAAGCAAATTTTGGTGGAGTTGCACGGTTTGGTGCTATCGGATGCAGCAATGGATCCTCCGGATTTATTGGCCTGGGTGATTTAGGCGGAGTATATTCAAAAGATTTCTGGGAATATAATCCAATATTGGATTCGTGGATTCAAAGAATGAATTTCGGCGGCTCTGAGAGATTGGCAGCTACCGGATTTAATGTTGGCGAAAAAATATTTGCCGGTACTGGAACTTTCGATAGCGGTATAACTAAAGCAAAAGATTTCTGGGAATATACTCCTTTCTGTGTACCGCCTTCTGTTGATACAGAACCGGGTAATCAAACAATAATTTACGGCTCTCCAGCTTCATTTGCAGTTGCAGCATCAAATGCTGTAAGTTATAAATGGCAGGAAAATTCTGGTTCTGGATTTGCTGATATTGCTGATGGAGGTATTTATGCAAATGCAACCACTCCAACTCTTACTATTTCTTTTCCAACAGTTGCAATGAGCGGATACAAATACCGCTGCATTGTTACCGGCGACTGCGTTCCCGAAGCCATTACAAATGGTAATGCAACCTTAACAGTTTCACCTAAACCAATAGTAATTACTGGTGATGCAGGTCAAAACAAAGAATACGGGGCTCCTGAGCCGGCTGTTTTCTCTTACTCAAATAGTCCGGCTCTGGTTGGTACAGATATGATTACCGGAGAAATGGGCCGTATTGCCGGCGAAAATGCTGGAAACTATGCATTTACCATTGGTACACTAACTGCCGGACCGAATTATTCATTAACCGTGGCTGCGACACCTGATTTTGTTGTTACATCTAAGAGCTTGATCATCACAGCAGAAGATAAAAACAAATGTTTTGATGGAAGTGTATTCAGTGGTGGCTATACAGCTATATACAATGGTTTTGTTTTTGGTGAAACTGCAAGCGTGCTGGGTGGTTCTATTGTTTTTGGCGGAACTGCAATCACAGCTACTTCTGCAGGAAGTTATACCATTATTCCATCAGGTTTCACATCTGTAAATTATTTTATTACTTATGTTAATGGAACTCTGACTATTGATCCTTCGACATCACCAACAATAACAGGAGTAAATTCATTGTGTGCAGGTTCATCAGGTATCCAATATACAACAGAGGGTGGTTTTAACAATTATGTGTGGACGATTTCTTATGGCGGTGTAATTACTGCCGGTCTTAATACAAACCAGGTAACTGTAAATTGGGGTACCGCAGGTTCAAGAACAATTTCTGTAAATTATCAGGATGGCGATGGTTGCCCTTCGGCAACTCCTGCTACCTTTAGTGTGAGTGTATTGTCGGTTCCTGTCCCAATTATTTCAGGAGACAGCGCCCTATGCTCCGGTAGCTCAAATATTATCTATACCACGCAGGCTAATTATGATAACTATACATGGAACGTTTCGGCTGGTGGAAGTATCACATCCGGTGCAGGTACCAACTCAGTTACCGTTAATTGGAATGGCTCAGGAAACCAGACTGTTAGTGTTGATTTTACCAACGAACTTGGATGTCAGTCGCTATCACCAACAGTTTATAATGTTGAAGTAGCTCCCTTACCCGAAGCAATCGGACTTGTTAGCGGATCGGGCTCAGTTTGTGCAGGAAGTACGGGTGT
>Ga0209800_10003661_pt1 | contig 11981 bp, 3 predicted proteins | sample Higcelweek8metaG_FD_187174 | JGI IMG/M metagenome (GOLD analysis project Ga0209800, IMG submission 187174) | Freshwater pond sediment microbial communities from the University of Edinburgh, under environmental carbon perturbations - High... | ecosystem: Environmental > Aquatic > Freshwater >... | reverse complement strand
GGTCCAGAGATAGTCAGAAATAATGGAGATGGGGCTGGTAGCAGTTACCTCACCACAACTGCCTGAGGGCGCAATTGTATTTGTGACAATATAGCTCCCCGGAGTGCTGGCTGACAGGTTTACCTGGCCTGTGGCTGCACTTACAAAAACCAGCCCGGCAGTAGATGAAAAGGTGCCGGCAACGCCGCCGCCACTGAAAGCTGGAAGAGGGTTTGCTGCATTTGGACAATATGGAGTGCCAGAGTAACTGAATGTTGCAACTGGCAAAGGACTAACCGTTATGTCTGTTGTTCTGGCCGGGCTCGTTCCGCAGGCGTTGGTTGCTGTTACACTTAATGTACCGCTTGTCGCAACTGCGCTGAAATCGACGGTAACTGAATTACCCGTACCGTTAATTGTATGGCCTGTTCCGCTATATGACCAGTTATATGTATTGCCGGGAAAATCAGGAACAGTGTAGATAATTCCTGCAGAGCCCTGACATACTGATGCCGGTGCCGCGGTGAATGCTGCAGGACGTGTGGCAGCGACAGGAAATGATATAATTACATCATCGGAAGAGGTACAGGTAAAATTGCTGATAGTCCACCTCAGCCTGTATGTCCCGCCTAAAACTCCTGTAAATACGGTTGTATTGAGGTCCCGGTTGATCAGGGTCCCACCTGCGCCGCTTATAATTGTCCACATACCCGAATATGGAGCAGGATTACTGCCGGCAAGAACGGTTCCTGAGACACCGCAGAGAGACTGATCCGGGCCGGCATCTGAAACAGGGGGATTATCATACACATTAACGATTGTCTGATCGACTACTCCTGTATTGACCCCGTTATTATAGGTGAACCCGGTTAATTTATAGGCTCCCGGAACCGGCGTTGGAAGGGTATATGGTAAAGAAGTCACACTTATTGTCGGCTGAGGGACGCTGTTTATTGTATAATCGAGTGTATAGTTTAATGTAATGGGGTTAAAGGTTGTAAAACTGACCGGTATCCCGGCTGTACCGCAGACAGGGCCTGAAGGAGATAACGAAGCCCTTGCTATAGTCGGGGTAATACTTGCGGTAGTATAGTCTTTAGGGGTAGCTGAGATATTTACATTGTTAATTGTTGCTACATCACCATTGTTATTGTCACCTGCAGAAGTTGATGCCAGTTCACTCCATGCCCCTGAAATAAACTCCGCTACCCGCATATCTGCCATGCCATTCACGGTCATTAGGGGGGTCAGGGCGCTCATCGGGTCCCACCCGATCTTAACTTTGGCCGTAGTGCTTGCTGATGTACTGATACTCCAGTATTCCATTGTATTGGACACAAGTAATGGCGGAGTCAGGGAAGTTGCAGCAGAATTAGGGGTAAAGTATTCTGCTGTCCATGGAAGCGTGCTTCCGGCGCTTGAAGTCAGAGTGAAATTGTGTCCCTTAATGATTCCCTTTCCAACGGGATACAGGAAGTTTTCTCCGTTGGTTACCCTCTTAATCAACGGCCCGCTTATATAAGATGTCGCACTTCCTCCGGCTGGAATAACGGCGTCGGGAGATGTACTCAACAACAAAAGCCTGTTGGTGGAGGATGTATTAATAATACCACTCGTAAGCAGCAATTCATTGCCGATTTCGACCAGTCCATTTGCCCCGATAGTCAATCCGGAGGTGTTATTGATCTCAAGATTATTAAACCGGTTGCTTCCCGAAAAGTCACCGGTTGGTCCTCCCAGGGTTTGGGCTGAGGTGCCTGCAAAAATGACTGTCGAGGCTGGAGAAACCCCGGCGCCGCTTAAGAAAGTCCCCGTGTTATAACGCTCCATAGTACCGAGAACCGTAAGCCTGCTGTTGTTTACACTGTTGTCAAGCGAAGGTCCGTCAATAACAAGCCTTTTGCAAATTGTTAAATCCTTATTCGGAAGCACCCTGGTTCCGGTCCCTGTTAAAAACAAATTGGGCAGATTGCTAAACTGGGATGCAATTATTGTATAGGACCCCGTTCCGCCATATTCAACAGTACCGTTTCCTGAACAATCAATAAATGAAGAGTAGTTGCCGCCCGGAAGGTTCCCGTTTTCCAGATATATTTTACCATTGCCATCCACATTGCCAAGGCTGTGCCCGTATGTCGGGGAAACAACCCTTAATTCATTGTTGATTGTTGTATTTATAACAAAAATATTGTTGACATCGGTTGTGACAATATGGTCTATGATTACTCTTGCACCAGCCGGACCGCCAACCGGACACGGAGGCGAAGACCCCAGAGGAGTCCAGATAGCCTGGTTCGACCAGTTCCCGTTACTGTTTGTCTCATAGGTGGAAACTTCAGTTGGAAATGCAACGCTGTTCCCGGCAGTATAATCTGCATTAAGATTGCTGCTCCCTGAGAAAATGAAGTTTATCTGGTGATTTACCTCATCCACATCGTCAGTTGACTTAGTCCAGGTATTTGCCGGAGGAACAAGCTTGGCGGCAACGTAATCAATTTCTGCTCCTACCACATCGCCGGGGAGATATTGTAATAACACATTTCCGGAAAGACCTGAAATGCCCGAGCTTTCAATCTGCCAGTAGTATTTTAAAACATTCAGCGGATCCAGAACACCAGGATGATTGTTGTTGATTGGGTTAACATTTATGTACCCTGTCAATCCGTTTGCGGTGATCGTGAAAATGGCAGGAGTATATTTCCCGGCAACCCCAACGGGAAAAGTAAATGACTGAGCAGCTGTGGTAAAGAACTTTCTGACCCCCAGGCTGCTGACCACTCCATCAGTAGTAATCATATTTGTAACGCCGGGAGTACCTGTGATGCTGCTGTTCTGACTTAAAGTAAGCAGGTTTGAGTTAATATTGAAGATCCCCTGGGTTAACACAAGGTCATTCTGAAGAAGAATGCCATTGGTCAGTTTTACTCCTGAACCATTGTTGATCTCGAGTTTTCCAAATGCACCTGTTCCTGAAATCAGCTGCTGTGATGACCCCGATAAGCTTATTCCTCCAAGATTATTGTCATCAGTGTATGTGCCGTTATTTACCAGGTTGCCCGAAAGTGTCAGTTTTCTGTTGCCAAGAATCAGGGTTCCGACGCCAATTGTTAAATCACGGGAAACGGCAAAACTGTTATTTACCGTAAGAGAATTGGATGATAACACATTAAGGTTATAAAAATCAGTGACTGACGCACCGTCAACTGTCTGAGTTCCCCCGTCAAATGTCGTTGTGTTTGTACCAAAATTGCAGCTGCCACTGTTGGATAAGTTGCCCTTAACAGAAACATTAAGGTTATTTGAGATGAAAAAGCTTCGTGCATTACTCAGTGTCAGTGTCCCGTTCAGGGCCAACGGACTGACCATCAAACCCACAGTTGCATTCACCCCGGCACCTGCAGCTCCTGTAATTGTCAGGTTGTTTAACGGGGTATTTGAATCAATTGAGTAGTTTTGAACAGAATTGGGAACCCCGTTATCAAATATTATTGTTCCCCCGGTTACAGCAGAACTTTGCGGTCTCAGGTAAAGATCACCAAAGGTGGTCCCTCCTCCCCGGATTATAGTCAGTGTTCCGGCTGACATATTGAAGGCACTACCAGGATTCAGTACCTCCAGTTTTGCATATGCAGCATTTGCACCGTTTCCGTTTATCGTAACATTGCCCCCGCTTTGTGTATAGTTGAGTATTCCGTTTGTTGTTGAAGTATTTCTGCGGATCTGCCCGTTAACTACAAGATTTCCCCCCTGTATCTCTATGGCAGAAGCCCCGCCTCCTGAATATTCAATATCATTATTATTGACCGGGGCAGCCAATGGTCCTACATATACATTTCCCCTTATCAGTGTGAGCCTGCCATCCAATAACAAATCGCCGGTATTGGTTGCCGCATTGCTGATAAGCACATTCCTGCCGTTGGAGTTGGCATAGTCAATAATCAACCCGGCAGATGCCGGAATTGAAAGCGGTGTTGTTGTTGAAATTGTAAAATCAGTAACCGGGTTTGTTCTCATATATCTGAACGTTCCGTTCTGCAGTATAAGCCAGTTATCTGTCAGAGTGGTCAGCGTACCTCCTATATTACAGGTAAGGCTGGTCGCCTGGGAATTGCCCTTATTGACTGTTACCCTGTTCAGAATAGTAACAGGGTTATTCATTGTATTTGTTATTGAGGCGGAAGTATTTCCGAAAAATGTAAGGGGCAGTAGTGTAAAATCACACCTTTCATCTCCTGACCCGGAGGTATTATTGATCAGGTTTCCTCCAATGGATAGGTTCTGGCTTGTCGCTCCGGACCATACATCTATTGATGAATGTGTTGCAACAATAACATTCCCGTTTACAACAACATTTTGAGTTATTGCTCCATTGCCATACCATACCAGGGCTCCTCCCTGAATATCCAGGTTGCCCATGATGGTTATGGTCTTCGCTACCCTGGTTACCGGGGCTGTCGGATAGTTTGTATTCCAGGAAGGGCTAAACCACGATTCCACATTCTGCCCTCTGGTTATAAGAGTACCAAATATTGTCAGATCATGGTTTGGGAAAATGACATTTGATCCGCCCAGGGGAGAAATAATCAGATTCCCATAAGAAGTAATCCCATTGGGGAGGTAGAAAGTTGTTCCTGCAGTCGGATTTGTTGTGTATAATTCAGTAGTCCCAAGACGGTTATTAAAATCAGTAAAATCGCCTGCCGGGAATTCGAAAGTCCTTATCGTTGATCCATCCAATGGGCCACGGTCACATGCAATCCTGATATTCCCGTTAGTGCCTCCCGAATGAGATACAACAGTACTGAAGACGGATGCAGGATTATATCCTATATCAAGAGCCGACCTGCCTTCAATCTGCAAATTAGAGCAGCTCCTGGGGTCATTATTGGGAGTGACAGGATTGGTGGCAAGATAAATTGAGTCATTACCTCCGATGATCACAATATCCCTGGCTCCCGGAACGGCTCCGCCTGTGTTTGCAGGACCGGTATTGCCTGTAAATGACCAGTTGTTGGAATTGCTCCAAAGTCCGCTTCCGAATGCTGAACCATTAATCCGGCTGTAAAATATGCCCGGGGTTCCAAACGGACTTGTCGGATTGTCATCTCCGGCCGTATAGTCGCCATCGATAAAACCAACATTTTCAAGAAAAATGCCGGAGCCGGGTTCCCCGATAATATTATTGACCGCATCATCAACATCAGCAGCAGTCCCGGTTGACCAGACATTTATTGAACTGTTAAACCGGGCAGCAATATATTCATCTTCAGTTATGTCACCACCTACAACCACATTGCCCTGATCATATGTATATCCGTGTGTAACTGTTGCTGTGCCCAAAATAAAATCTGCAGACTTTACTCGCCAGAAATACGACAGACTTCTTCCGGCTGTTGTCACATTGGGATGGGAATAATTAACCGGGATAACCGTAATTGAACCGTAAGCCGTTGGTGCACTGCCAAGACCCAATGATGCCGGGGTATAATTGATTACACCTAAAGGGAATGTGAAACTGGCCGGAGAAGAATAGACCTTTGTCAGTCCTCCGTCACCAATATTGCCTGAAGATTGAATGTACCTCAGAGCTCCACCATTTGATATCGATGCAGAAGAATTGAGCCTCAGGTTATAAGTCCCGATCTTAAAAAGTTTATTTTGTGAAAAAGTCAATATGCCGTTAATTGTCATATTGGCCAGGAGTGACACCGGCGCTGATGCAGCATTTGTATTATTAAGTTCGACGTTGCCGAAGACTCCATTTCCGTCAATGGTTTGTGTTAAAGTTCCGTTCAGAACAATTTTGCCTGCACCGGCATGTAATCCGGAGTTAAAAACATTTTTTGCAACATTAATTGAATTTCCATTATCACTCAGGGTGCCGTTAATAAGACTGAAATTGTCGGAAACATTTATTGTTGACTGTGTTCCCGCAAAGCTTAATACAATCCCTGCCGGTTTGCTGATTGTCAGGTTAGTCAGGGAAAGGGGGGCTGCCAGGTTAACTGTAAATGTCTGATTCTCTGTTCCGTTAAACGTTGTTGTGTTTGTGCCTGCAGTATATGTGGTTCCTGATGCAATAGAATAGTCACCGCCTATTGTAACATTGAGGTTATTTGCAGAAAAATCTCCGGAAGTAAGTGTAAGATCCTTAAGTACAACCAGCGGCGAAGTCCTTAACCGGACAACAGCTGTGCTGCCTGCACGGTCAATCAGCAGATTGTACAATGGCGCACTTGTATTTATAAAATGACTGGCAGCATCAGCCAGAACCGTTCCGGTAACAGGTCTGATTTCAAGAGTACCGCCTGTTACACTAATATTGGATGCCGAAGATTTCACATCAAATGATTCCTGCTCTGCTGCTGCTGTTCCACATACATCATAGATCCGGATGATACCCCCGGACATGTTGAAGATATTGCCTGTCTGCTCAAGGTTGAAGGAGCCATATCCGGAGTTGATGCCGTTATTTGCTCTTGATGTATTTAATGTAGTGACCGAAATGTCTGTAAGATCAGTTATTGTTGAATAGGCTGCCGGAGTACGCTGGAAGCGGCCGCGGAAAATGGCTAATCCCCCGGTTTGGGTATAGGAGGCAGACCCGGTTGAAGAAAGAAGTTGTTTTGAGTCAATTGTTCCGCCATTAATAATTATTTGGCCGGAAGCAACACTTGAAGTGATTAATCCGCCTGATTCCTTTGTTGAAAAATAGCCGGCATTCATCTGGAGTTTTCCAAATATATCCACAGCACTGAACCCCCCCCTTGTAATACCTATTGTCGCATTGTCAGGAGCCGTAACTGTATATGCCGTATTTATTTCGCGGTAATCATCTGCCGTTGAAAGTACAACAACATCAACACCGTCAACCACCAATGCACCGTTAGAGGGGATGTAATAATCGGAACTGGCCGCAACCCCCTCTGAAAGTGAGGGGATGACTAAAGATCCTTTTAGCACAAGTGTACCTGCACGTATCCATAATGCCTTCCTGAGATTCGGATTACCCGACACCGCTCCGTCTGTAGCTAAAGAGTTTGCTCCAAACAACTTAAAGTACGAATAGTCGGTAGAATTAATCGTAAGGTTGAACGTCTGGTCGCTTCCTTTGTCAAGGACAAGATTATAGAAATCTGTTACACCGTTACAATTCAGATTATTATTCGCTGCTCCCTGAAAATATACAGTTGCGGCACCCGAGGTGACCCCGGCAACAACCGGGGGAAAATTATTATATACAGGATAAGGAAGATTTGTAAACCGGACCGTTCCATTGTTTGTAAAATCACCCCTGATAATAACTGTATGAAAATTGAGATAATAAGTAAGAAAGGGTGCTGTACCCCCGCTGCCCCCGATGGCAGTATTTGTAACCCCGTTACCCACAGTAATAAAGGCTCCGTTATCAACAGTCACATTACCGTTTACTGTAAGAGCAAGTTTAACTGCGGAAGTATTATCGTTGATTTGAAAAGTTCCTCTCTTAACATATAAACTACCATTCAGTGTAAGGCTGCTGAATTGGGTTGCAATAATATCAGCAGTATTGATTGTCAGATTATTATACGTTGTCTGGGTTACGGGCAGTGTAAAGTCTGCGGCATTGTCATATTCTGTTGTCCCGCCACCTGCATCAATAAATGAATTGGTAGTTGCACCCGGGAAATTTACGGATGCAAGTTTTAGTGTACCCTGTCCGCGAAGTGCCAGCAATGAATTTGTAAACCTGTAAACACCCTGATCAAGAAAGCCTCCTGCATCAATTGTGATGTCCAGGTTCTGGCTGTTAATATCACCGGGTAAGGTTACGGTCCGGCCTGACAGAATAACGACTTTATCTCCGTCACCGGGAGCTGTCGAACCAAACTGAAGGGTGCCGCTCGGGTCAGAGGTCCATGTGGCAGGTGAGTTCCAGTCTCCGGTCTGGTAGGAATAATAAGTACGCACCAGTGCCCCGATACTGAAATATGGTCCGGGGTTCAGGACTGTTGAAGAAATCAGTGACGAACCACTGATTGAACCTCCGATTGATGAATAATTTCCTGAGACAGCGGATGACATTCCTATTGTTTTCAAAAAGTCAAGTCCGCTTTCATATAATTCTACCCTTGCGCTCGTTAAGTTTCCGCTGTTTATGTTTGCCAGTGACCAATAGCGCTGTCCAACCGAGGCAATTGTTGTACCGTCGCCCGTCAGTGCACCCGCAGGGTTTACAGTAACCCTTAATACCGGTCCTGAGGCGCCTGTATTTACATCAAGCAGAGTAAGACCTTTAAAAACTCCGCCTTCTCCTATCGGGAACAAATAGTCATTCCCGGTCCCTGCCAGACCAGGCGCCAGGGTTCTTTCCACAGCCCCTGAGGTTACATTTATGAAAGATCCCGGAGTCCAGACTACTGACGTCAGGGGATTTGTGTTGGTTAAGATAACAGAGTTTGTTCCTGCCTCCAGGGCACCGCCTGCAAGGGTTAATGTTCCGCCGGCTGCAAGTGTAATGTCGCCGGCAATTGTAACCCCGCTGATATTGTTTATTGTCAGGTTATTAACGGTGGCGGGAAGGCCTGTACCGGTGATCTGCGCCAGGGTTCCGTTGTAAACATAATTTGCACCTGTACTGAAGGTCCGCGTTCCTGTTACCTGGATGCTCCCTGTTGCACCAGTCGAAGAAATGCCTGCTGTATTTGCTGTTGTAAGGGTAGCACCCGGACTCAGGGTAAATGTACCGGCGCTCCCGTTAAGAACGCTGGTCCCCATATTCAGATTAGATCCTGAGTTTACAGTAAAATTTATAATGTTTGAAATGGTGCCGCCCGTTTTTGTGAAGACCTGTGATCCGCTTCCATTAAAAACAACAGAGCCGTATGACGTTGATGACTCTGTTATGGCGCCCCCTGACATTGTGAAATTGCCGCCGACATTCAGGGTCACAATCCTGCCGACGCCATTTGATAGATTCAATGTTCCCGATGAAACCGTACAATTGCCGTTAACTGATAGTGTACGACTGGCATTGGGGGTCAGGTTTGCCTGAAGAACAAGAGCGCCAATCGGATTTGCAGGACTGACGTTGAGCGAGACGTTATGCGTCAGGGTAACCACTCCGGCGCCGGCAGCAACACCCGGATAATTGCCAACAGCACAGTTCACCCATGCCCCTCCTGAATAAACCTGCCATGTTGCATTTGTATTCCAGTTATTTGCAGCACGGGTGCGATAGTCGCCATTGGACTGCCCATACCCGGTAAAGGCAAAGCCTGTCAGCACAAGAATTAATATGCTGAGCCGTAGAAGCTTGTTAATCCGGAATATGTCCAGTCTTTTTGATGGCACTTGTAGCTTGTGTAATTATCTGCTGAGAATTATTTCCGCCTCCGTATATTTTTCAGGCTTCACGTCTGAAGGAGCGGAGAATGTAAGCCTTAGTTTACCGGAACCAAAGTCAACGCCCGCGATGTTATTCAGGTTAAAACTGAATCTGCGAAGCGTGTTGGGTGTGTAGACTGCCACGCCGTTTGCCGCGCCGACCCTCGTAACTTTTCCCTGTGCACTGATATGATCAACTGCCAGATCGCCGAAAACGGAGAAGTTGCCTGTGCGGTTGAATGTAAGAGAGAGGCGGGGTACTGTATCGGTAAGCCTGTCGAGGGAAATGTCAGTGATATTAACTTTAGCATTTGACTCACCTACCCTGATTATAGCAGGTATTGTAATGCCAAAAACCGGCGTCAGCATAACAGAAATTGCATTTGGATCAGCAACTACTTTCTCTTCTTCCCCCAAAGGCTTTTCTTTAGGAATGGCCCTGAAATAAAAGTGAGAGCGGTATTCGCCGGGCGTAAGCTGATTCGCCCTGACAAGCTGAACCTTGACAGTCTGGGTCTCATTCGGACCCAGAGTGACAGAGCGCGGAAAGAAACGCAGGTTCTGACCGGCAAAATTCTGTCCGTTGTCAGGCTCAGTAATGGTTTCAAAGTTCCCTTCTTCAGTCATCCTTATCTGAACAATGGAGATTGCATAGGTCGCGGTATCCTGTCCGACATTGGCAAGGTTGAGGTCAATGGATCGTGTGGAGCCTTCAAAGACAATCCTGCGCGGTGTCAGCAGCAGGTTACCCTGGGCTGCTCCATTAAAAGGAAAAAAGACCTGAGGTATTATCAGGCCTGCAAGCAGAAACAGAAAAGTACGCTTTGACATTATTTATGTTTTAGTTTGTTCCTGACCGGATCAATAAAAATCAAAAGTTATTGTATAGGTCCCGGTATAAACACCTACCGGATTTTCATTAAGCGTGCCAATCTTCAGGGTTGCCCCGACCAGTACGGTCTGAAAGCCGCCCTGCAGCATACCGGCGCCGGGCGTCGGCGCCGGTATGGATTTCCAGTCGTCGACAATCATTGTCTTCGGACCTGATGTATGAGTAATTATTACCGGAGCAGAAGGAAGGGTAACCGTATAGGCAGCATCACTCTCCCCGGTAACATAGAAACTGGCAGCATTGTGAGTTCCGCTTCCGGTATATACACTTCCCAGTACGGAGACAGTGCTCTCGGGACTCAGAATAAGCTCGCCTCCCTGCGGCCCCGGGGAAAAGCGGCCAAAACTCATCTGCGAGGTCTCAACTGCCGACAGGGCAGAGATAACCTCAGCGGAAATATGGCCTGTGGCGCTGACCTGCGCTATGGCCGTCATTCCGTTAATGAGAAATAAAAAAAACAGGCAGCTGAAAGTAATTCTGAGCCTTCTCATTAAGTCTGTAAGAGTGGATTTCCCCACTCCCTGCTCTAGTTATAGTTTACAGTTACCGTGAAGGGGGTGCCTGAAACATAAACACCTGCCGGCTGGCTTGCTCCTACGTTAAGGGTAGCTCCCACGCGAAGAGTTTCTGTTCCGCCTGTAAGTGTACCTGTTGGTGTCGGTGTGCTTGTCCAGGTTCCTACTGTCATGTTGTTGGTTCCGTCGGTAATTGTGTTTGTTCCGGAAGGAAGTGTAATAGAATAGGTTGCGCCACTGTTTCCTGTAACTGTGAAGGTGGCAGCAGTAACTGTACCTCCGACAACCGGAAGGGTTACACCGCCTGTAGCCGAACGTGTCCCTGCAGGAGCCAGTATTACAGTACCTGGAGTCGCATTAACGGCAACGTTACCAAAGTTCATATTGCTTGCATTTACTATTGCAATGGGTGTCACAATCGTGGCTGTTGCTGTAGCCGTGGCATTAACCTGGCCAAAGGTAGCTGCAACAAATGCAAACATCAATACTGAAATTGCGAGAATTTTTTTCATGATTTTCAATTTTTTGATTTTAGTAATTGTTTAGTTTAACCTCTTATTCTTTCATACACGACACAATGCCTGCACAAATGGTTGCAGGTATGATCACATAATCCAATAATAAATATTCCGCTGTGTAAATGTAGGTCATCAACACTTTGACAATATTAAGTGATTTTTCACACTTATTAACAACTTTGTTTAGTTTTTAACACTGTCAGAAGCTGCTGCTGCCGTCCCAACAGTGTGTACAAAGTTTTTCCTTAGGTATTCCGATTGCCCTGACAAGATCGTCAAGGCGCTGATAAACAAGCGTGTCCATCCCTATACTTTTAGCTATTTCATCTACCATTGCCTTATATTTTCCGGAGTCGGGATCAAGATAATCCTCAATATTCTTTTCACTGCCCTCCAGTAAGACTACTGCCTTGCGTGCCGCAAGCTCCAGGGTTGAGCGCGACTGTGAGAAATTTAGATAATGACAGGGGAAGAGAAGCGGCGGACAGGCAATGCGCATGTGAAGCATTGCCGCTCCTGCCTGTCGCAGATCCATGGTATTATCTTTAAGCTGAGTGCCTCTCACTATGCTGTCATCAAGGAAAATGATGCTCTTTCCCTCTGTCAGGGCCTTGTTGGGTATAAGTTTCATCCTTGCTACAAGGTCGCGCTGATCCTGATGCTGCGGCATGAAGCTGCGGGGCCAGGTGGGGGTATACTTCGAGAATGAAC
>Ga0209800_10003658_pt1 | contig 11983 bp, 12 predicted proteins | sample Higcelweek8metaG_FD_187174 | JGI IMG/M metagenome (GOLD analysis project Ga0209800, IMG submission 187174) | Freshwater pond sediment microbial communities from the University of Edinburgh, under environmental carbon perturbations - High... | ecosystem: Environmental > Aquatic > Freshwater >... | reverse complement strand
AGAAAGATTCCGAGAAACAGACTGATCACCGCGCACAGAACGCTGGTGAATGCCAGAAGAATCGGCTGTTTCGGGAGCCCCGTCCCCAGAGCAGGCAGATTTTCAGGACGAAAAATATAGCTGTGCCAGAACACAACAAGCACCGAAGCCATCAGCAACGCGCAAAGGATCGCGACCGTCGACGGAATGTATTTCTCGAAATTCAGGAGGGTCCGCCCGGCTGTGAACCGGACATCTTCCGAAATATCCAGCAGGGACGTCTTGGACTCCTTGCGCTTCTGAAGCAGGATTTTTTCCTCTTCGTTGCGCACGGCGTTTTCGGAGAACTTCGAATGAATCAGCGCCATCACGGAAAATAGAAAGGCAAGAACATAGGGAATGGCCGTCAGGGAAAAGGTAGTGAACCCGCTCCATTCATAGACGGGTCCCGCAAGAAGGACCAGAATGGACAATGCGGCGGATACCGCGCAGGAAATACCGGCAAGCTTTACGGAAAGCGAATACCGTTCCATTACGGCGGAGAGATTGTTGCTGTCATTTGACATTGTTTTCAAAACCCCTTGCTTTTATTATATTTATGTTCTTAAAAACAACTAATATTCCTTCATAAGCTCGTAACATAATACCGGTTGAGGGAAAAGACAAGAAAAAAAATATTTTTTTTAAGCTTTTCAAACAAATGCCTTATATTCAGGCAGAAAACTTCCGCCGGGGGAAAACACTTGATCCGCACCGATTCCGTGTGTTGCGGATACGCTTCCAGAAGCCCCCCGGGAAAAGTCTTCGGCGCGCCTTTCTGATTTTTCAGCTTTTTTTTGGAATTTGAACTTGATGTACGACGGAAGTGTCCTATATTTTCTTTATTTATATAGTTTTGCGCGACCACAGGGAGCATTCATGAGAAAAGTCATTATTCTGGGCGCAGGCCAGGCGGGATTCACCGCCGCAAAAGCCGTAAAACAGAATTTGCCGGATACGGAAATAAGAATCTTCGAAGAGGAAACGGGCGGGCTGTATGCAAGAATTCGGCTGCCGGAATTCGTCGCCGGAACTCTTCCGGAGGAGAAACTGTTTCTCATCCCCGAATCCGCCTTCCGGGAAATGGGCTTTCTGACCCATTTCGGCGTGTCCGTAGAACGGGTGGACCGTGCAAACAGACAGGTTTTCGTATCCGGGTCGGAGCCCTTCTCCTATGACATTCTGATCTTTGCAACCGGCGCCCGGGCATTTGTTCCTCCGGTCAGAGGGCTGGATACGGTGGAAAGCCTGACGTTCCGGACTCTCAGCGACGCCCGGAAGATTGTCGATAGGACCGGACAGGCTGAAGACGCGCTGGTCATCGGAGGCGGATTGCTCGGACTGGAGGCCGCCTGGGCGCTCTGCTGCCGCGGTCTCAAGGTAACCGTCACGGAATTCATGGACCGCCTGCTTCCGAAGCAGCTGGAGAAAGATCAATCCTCCGAGCTTCTCAAAGAGCTCGGAGGAACCGGTCTCGAATTTCATCTGGGAACCTCCCTGGAAGAAGTCTCTCCGGCAGGGAAACGCATCCGTGCGGCATTCTCGAACGGTTCGGTTCAGGAATGCGGGCTTCTCCTGTTCTCCGCCGGAATAAGGTCCCGCACGGAACTGGCGTCCGCCTGCGGACTGAAGGTCGATCACGGGATCGTGGTCGACAACAGGCTCTGCACCTCGGATCCGGCTATCTATGCGATCGGCGACTGTGCGGAAGTGGAGGGGAACACCCCCGGTCTCTGGCTCGCGGCCAAGGATCAGGGAACCGCGCTGGGACAGATTCTGGCGGGCAAGCTAGACCGTTTCATTCCCCCCGTTTATTCGCCTTCCCTGAAAATCGGAGGAATACACCTGAAAGAATTCTGCTGCCGGAAAGCGTCGGAGAAGCCATCATGAAAAAGTCGCACCGGATCGAAGGAATTTCCACGCTTCTGAAAATCAAACCCGGAAAAAAAGGGAAAGAGGCCGTGACGCGTCTCGGCACTCCCTCCGCCGCAAAAAAACACGGCACCCCGTTCCGCTCGGGGGCCGCACCTTACCTGATCGAACCCGACGGCACGATTCTGGTCATGCTGGTCACCCCGGTCGGCGGCGGAAAATGGATTCTTCCAAAAGGGAACATCGAACGCGGCATGACCGGACGGGAATCCGCGGAGAAAGAGGCGCGGGAGGAAGCCGGGGTCATCGGAAAATGCGATCATTTTCTGCTGGGAGTCTCCCGTTTCCTCAATGAACAGTTCATCGAAATTTATCCGATGAAGATCCGGAAAATCCTGAAAAGATGGGATGAATTCGGACGGCGTTCACGTTTCCTGTTTCCTCTGGAAGAGGCGCGGAAAGAACTCGATGACCAGGATGCCTCCGCCATTCTGGAACGTCTCCGGCAATATATCGCGGAAAAGGAGCAGCCCTGAACCATGTCTTTGCTGAATGTTGAAAATCTGACAGTCGCCTTTCAGACCGAAGGGAAACTTGTGCCCGCGGTTTCCGGGGTCTCCTTTACGGTGGGAAACGGAGAAATTCTGGCACTCGTGGGGGAAAGCGGCTGCGGGAAGAGCGTGACCTGCATGGCGCTTGCAAAACTTCTGCCGGAAGCGGCGAAAATCCTTTCCGGCCGGGTCGAACTGACAACCCGGAACGGGGAACGGGTGGACGCCATCTCCCTGACGGGACGCGCCCTGCGGAAAATCCGGGGCGGGGAGATCGGTTACATCTTTCAGGAACCGTCGGTCTCGCTGAACCCGGTCTTCCGGGTCGGGGAACAGATTGCGGAAGCGCTCCGGCTGCACCGTCCCGATGTGGCGGACCCGTGGAATGAAGCCGTCGAACTCCTCAAACTGGTGGGAATTCCCGATCCGGCGGGACGCGTCTGGCGTTATCCGCACGAAATGTCGGGCGGGATGCAGCAGCGGGTCATGATCGCGATGGCGATTGCGAGCCGGCCTTCACTGCTGGTCGCGGACGAACCCACGACGGCATTGGACGTAACCATTCAGGCGCAGATTCTGGATCTGCTTCTGGAATTGCGGAAAACGCTCGGCATGTCGATCATTCTGGTGACGCACAACCTCGGGATCGTTTCCGAAACAGCCGACCGGGTCGCGGTCATGTATGCCGGACAGATCGTGGAAATGGCTCCGGTCCGGGAGCTGATCGATGCCCCGCTCCATCCTTATACCCGCGCCCTCCTCGCGGCCGTTCCGGTGCTCGGCCGTGAATCCGGCCGTCTCGCCACCATCCCCGGAACCGTTCCCATGCCCGCCGACTTCCCCGCCGGATGCCGCTTTTCGAACCGCTGCCCCCTCTGCGGCGGAGGCCCCGCGGACGACCGCCGGAAATGCAATGAGATAGTTCCGCCTCTGACAGACCTCGGAAACGGTCATTTCTGCGCCTGCCATCGGATGAAAGGAAAGGATCAGTCTCCATGAAGGAACAACCGTTGACTCGACAGCTTGCGCCGCTGATCATCTTCATTCTGCTGGTGATCGTCCTGACTCTTGTGATCCGGGGCAGTCGTTCCGAACCGGATACTAGATCCGACATGTTCGAAACACGGTCTCCGCAGCTGAAGATGAGACTCAGTCCGTTTTCATACAGTCAGCAGCGAACCCCGAACCGCGCCGGGGGAAACCAGATCACCATTCCCGAAGTGGAACAGGCCCTCTCGCTGGCCGCCATGGACTGTGAAAACAGCAGATATGCCATCGCCGAGGACAGACTCCGCACCGCGCTGGTATTCCATCCCGAAAACCGCGCCCTCCTTTCCATGCTCGGCACCACCTTTTATCTCCGGCAGAAATACAAAGAGGCGGAGGACATCTTCCGCAACCTGACTTATCTGGACCCCTCCGACTCCATCTCCTACAACAATCTGGGCGCAGCCCTTGCCAAGCAGAACCGCTACCGCGAGGCCATCGCCAGCGTGGAGAAAGTCCTCAAGAAAGAACCGGACTCCCCCATCACCGCGCTGAATCTCTCCGGAATGCACTCCATGGCGGGCAATACCGCCGAAGCTCTGGAATATTTCAAAAAAGCCTACCAGACCCTCGGCGAACGGATTCTTCCCCTTTCCTACAACACCAACTTCGACAACATCCGCAAGGAAAAGGACTTCATCAAAATCGTTCAGGAAGCGCGTGAAAAAAGCACAAATCCGGAAAAGGAACTCCCGGACTATGAAACGTATCTTCAGTCCGAAACGGAAAAAGGAATCCGTCAATGAGCAGGATTCATCTTCTTCCGGAACAGATTTACAATAAAATCGCGGCCGGAGAGGTGGTCGAACGGCCGGCCTCCGTTCTCAAGGAGCTTCTGGAAAATGCTCTCGACGCCGGTGCGAAGAAAATCTCCGTGCAAATCCGCAAAGCCGGTTCTGAATTCATCTCCGTCGTGGATGACGGCTGCGGCATGGACGCCGATGACGCCCTCCTCTGCTTCGAACCCCACGCCACCAGCAAAATCCTGAAGGAATCCGATCTTTTCGCCATCACCACCATGGGCTTCCGGGGGGAGGCCATGCCCAGCATCGCCTCGGTTTCAAAAATCACACTGAGAACCCGTCCGAAGGAACTTCAGGAAGGGTGCGAAGTCGTGCTCCACGGAGGGAAAATGATCGCCTCCTCGCCGGTGGGGTGCGCCCCCGGAACCGAGGTGATCGTCCGCGATCTCTTCTTCAATACGCCCGCGCGCAAGAAGTTCCTCCGGAGCCGTCCGACCGAGGAACACCACATCGCCGAAATGATGACCAACCTTGCGCTGGCTCATGCGGACATCGCTTTCGAGCTCAAACTGGATAACCGCGTGTTCCTGTCGAGCCCCGTCGCGGCGGATCTGATCCCGCGCATCCGGGAATTGTTCGGACGCGAATATGCCGACGCCATGCTCCCCATGGCGCATGAGGAAAACGGAATCCGCATCACCGGCTTCATCGCCCGGCGTTCCTTCACAAGACCGACCCGCCTCGAACAGCGCATTTTCGTGAACGGCCGTCCCGTCGAGGCACAGGGAATCTACCGCGGCATCCGCGACGGCTGCGGCCCCGTCCTCGACCGCGGACGCTACCAGCCCTGCATCCTCTTCCTAGCCCTCGATCCCTCTCTGGTCGACGTCAATGTGCACCCCTCTAAACGCGAGGTCCGCTTCTCCCGTGAATTCGAGGTCGTGGCGGCTGTCCATAACGCCGTCACGGAAGCCATGCGGAATACAAATTCCCCGATCATTTCCATGGGCTCCGTATCCGTATTTCAAACCGAAGCTCCCCTCGGGGACGAAACGGATGTCTCTCCGAAACCCTTCGAAAACATCCCCGAACCGCCGTCTCCGGCAGCCGGCCCCGGGCAGGAGGAGGACTTCTCCATGCTGGACGCCGTCATGAGATCCGCTTTTCTGGACTATTCGCCGCAGTCCGGCGCAATCTCCCGGATGGCGACCGCCGCCGACCTGCCCGGACTCCGCACGGATCATGCGGACGAATCCCGCAAGGACCGCACGGGTATGCCGTCCGCGGAAGAAAAACAGGGAGGACCCGCCGCCGCACCGCAGGAAAAGAATTCACTCGGACTGCGGATCGTCGGGATTCTCAACAACACCTACATTCTCGCGGAAAGGGCGGACGGACTGATCCTGATCGACCAGCACGCCGCGCATGAACGCATTCTTTTCGAAAAACTCCTGAAAGGGGTGAACGGCATTCTTTCCCAGCGGCTCCTGATTCCGGTCCCGCTGGAGCTCTCCCGCGCGGAAATCGCCTTCCTGGAGAAAAATGCCGGACATCTGGAAAAACTGGGGTTCGAGGCCGAACCCTTCGGCAGCAACTCGGTCAAGCTCAACGCCATTCCCGCCGCGCTCTCCCAGGACAACGCGGGAAATGCATTCAAGGACATGCTTTCCGAAGTCGCCGAAAACGGAACTCCCGGACAACGCATCGACTACGAAAAATTCGCCATGTGCGCTTGCAAGGCGGCCGTCAAGGCAAATGACATCCTGTCCATCGATGAAGCGGTCTCGCTTCTCCGGCAGCTCTCCTTCTGCGAACTGCCTTTCGCGTGTCCGCACGGACGCCCCACGATCCTCAATATTTCCATGAAGGAAATCGAACGCCGTTTCGGACGCAAATAACCGTTTCTTTCAAAAAACCGGAACGCGTGGAAAGGTTTTTCTTCCTCCCGGTCTCCTGCGGTCAGAACTCGCAGGGATCATACCAGGAACGGCCGTCGGCTCGAAGCATGTCGTCTGCCTCCTTCGGACCGGAGGAACCGGCGGGATAAAAACAGAGCGGCATCTTTTCACGGGCTTTCAGGACAGGCTCCAGCAGGGACCACGCCAGACGGACCGTGTCGCTGCGGATGAAGAGGGTCTGGTCTCCCAGCATGCAGTCCAGCAGAAGCCGTTCATAGGCTTCCGGCATGCTTTCGCCGGGCTCCAGAATGGAGTCATACTTGAAATCCATCGTCAGGTCGCCCATGCAGAGCTTCGGTCCGGGGCGCTTGGCAATCAGGTTCAACGCCAGCCCTTCTTCGGGCTGGACGGTCAGAATGAGCCGGTTCCGGGCGAGATCCCCGGCCTGCACCGGTTCGAAAATGCTGTGCGGAATGTGCTTGAAATTGATGACGATTTCACTGCGTTTGCGGTTCAGGCGTTTCCCGCTCCGGAGATAGAAAGGCACGTCCCGCCAGCGCCAGTTGTCGATGAACATCCGCGCCGAAGCGTACGTTTCCGTGCGTGAATCCGGGCCGACCCCCTTTTCCGCGCGGTAGGCGGGCATTCCGTTGCCTTCCGCGTATTGGCCGAGAACGAAATTTTCGGGAACGAACGGGCGGATGGAACGGAGCAGACGCGCCTTTTCGTCGCGCACCCGGTCCGCGGCAAAGGAAACCGGAACTTCCATCGCCACCAGGGAAAGCATCTCCAGCATGTGATTCTGGAACATGTCCCGGAGAAGTCCCGCCTTCTCGAAATAATGGGCGCGGTGCTCGACGCCCAGCGACTCCACCGCCGTGATCTGGACCGAATCGATGTAGTCGCGGTTCCAGACCGGTTCAAAAAGCAGGTTCGCAAAACGGAACATCAGGATGTTCTGGACCGTCTCCTTGCCGAGATAATGGTCGATCCGGTAAATCTGGCGTTCCGTGAGGCAGCGCAGAAGTCCGTGTTCCAGCGCAATGGAGCTTTCCAGATCATTTCCGAAAGGCTTTTCGATCACGACATGACGCCACTGCGAACATTCGGTGTCGCCCGGCTCCTCGGTCAGGCCGGCGCCGGAAAGCCTTTCCACAAGAGGAAGATACATGGAAGGCGCCGTCGCAAGATAGAAAAGACGGCAGGAATCCAGATTGCCGAACGAATGCTCCAGTTCAGAAACCGCCGAAACCAGACGCGCAAACGTATCCGGCTCCGCATAGTCTCCTGCATGATAGAAGAGATGTCCGAGAAATCCTTCAAGAAAGGGGGACGGCTCCATGCCGGGGAGCTTGCGCACGTACTCACGGTAATCCTCGTGCGACATGGAATCGCGGCCGCACGCAATGATCCCGGATCGCTTGTGCAGCAGCTCCCGCTGATACAAATGACACAGCGACGGGATCAGCTTGCGGCCGGCCAGATCGCCGAGCGCACCGAAAATGACAATGGTGTTCGGAGGCGGAGCGACTTCCATGCAGAAGCCGCCGCGCCACCGGCAATCCGTCTCCACCACGGAGGGCATCGGATCAGCTGTGCTTTGCGAGATATTCGGCCGTTCCGGCGGCGGAGGCCTTCATCGCGTCTTCGCCGGGGTGCCAGTTGGCGGGGCAGACATCGCCGTATTTCTCGGTGAACTGGAGGGCGTCCAGAACACGGATGATTTCATCGACATTCCGACCGATGGAAAGGTTGTTGATCGTGGCATGCTGGATGATTCCGGCCTTGTCGATCAGGAACAGTCCGCGCACCGCGATGGCGTCGTTCATCAGAACGTCATAGGAACGGGCAATATCCTTGGTCAGGTCGGCAACCATCGGGAAACGAACATTGCCGATGCCGCCCTGTTTCGGCGCGGTCGACTTCCATGCGAAATGCGAGAACTGGGAGTCGATGGAGACGGAAACCACTTCGCAGTTGCGCTTCTTGAACTCATCGAGACGACGGTCGAAAGCGATGATCTCGGAAGGGCAAACAAACGTGAAATCCAGAGGATAGAAGAAGAGAACGACATATTGTCCCCGGAGTTTCGACAGGGTGAACGGAGCAATGCTCATGTCCGCATAAACGGCATCGGCGGTGAAATCCGGAGCTTCTTTGGTAACCAGCATGGGAACCCCCTTTTTTTGTTGTTCTTGAGTCGGGGTTCCAGCTTCAATGAACCCCATTCCCTCTAAACTACTCCGCAACTGGAAAAATGCAAGTCCTTTTTCCCTACTTTCATACGATTTTAATTAGAAATGTATAATTTTTCAACATGAAAATTCCGTGAAATCAGAAAAACAGCCCGATGAAACCGCAAATCCGCAGAGGGTGACAATTCCGGAGTTTTTTCATTGGACGACTGTTTTAAAAATATCCCGTTTTCAAAACGGCGCGAACCGATTTTTTCACTGGCCCTTTTTCAGCTCGCGGATCGCCTCTTCCCTTGTCCGGACGACGCCTTCCAGCTGCAGGTCGTTCAAGTGACGGAGCAGTTTTCCCATTCCGGGCCCGGGCGGAATTCCCAGTTCAATCAGGTCCTTGCCGGTCAGAAGGGGTTGCGGCACGGCCTCCTGTCCGGCCTCTTCGAGTTCACGGATGCGGTCCAGCAGAAGGAGGTAGTTAGCCAGAAGTCCGTGGCATCCCATGCAGTCGATCCGGTGCAATTCAAGTTCGAGCTGGAAATTGGGATCGGCGATCAGCTTCCGCCACTTGGCCGGACGCATCTTGTCCACGTGCGCGAAACGCATGTGGTTCGCCACGGCCATCTCCACATTCTTCACCAGCGCCGAGGGCGCCTTCAGACGGAGAAGAATCTCCCGCGCCATGGCCGCCCCCCTGACCTCGTGTCCGTAAAAATGAGATACGTCGTCGGAATCCACCGTGCGGCAGAGAGGCTTGGCGACATCATGGAGGAGGACCGCCCAGCCGATTTCGGGAGTGGGCCATGCAATGCGGGAAAGCATCAGCATGGTATGGACGAAGACATCTCCCTCCGGATGATATTTTTCGGGCTGCTCCACGCCGTGCATCGCCTCGACCTCCGGCAGGACGACGGCAAGGATTCCCAGCTCGGACAGCATCCGGAAAGCAAGGTCGGGAGACGGGCCGCAGAGCATCCGGGTGAGTTCGTCGCGCACCCGTTCGGCGGAAAGAAAGGTCAGTTTGTGAGTCAGTTCCCGGATCGCGGCGGCGGTCTCGGTGTCCAGCTGAAAACGGAAGCGGACCGCGAAACGGACCGCGCGAAGCATCCGCAGATAATCTTCCGAGAAACGCGTCCGGGCGTCGCCGATGGTCCGGATTACGCCGCGTTTCAAATCCTCCAGACCGCCCGTGAAATCGATCACACGGGAGGTCTCCGGGTCGAACAGCAGAGCGTTGACCGTGAAGTCGCGTCGGGCGACGTCCTCCTGGGGAGTCCGGCTGTAGCGCAGGGTTTCGGGACGGCGTCCGTCCTCATAGTCGCGTTCCTCGCGGAAGGTCGCCACCTCGAAGTTCATGGAGTCCGTGACAACCGTCACCACGCCGAAGGCCGCACCGACGGGAATGGAGCGTTCGAACAGCGCCGTCACCTGTTCCGGATGCGCGGAAGTGGTCACGTCGTAATCCTCCGGCGTTTTCCCGAGAACCATGTCGCGGACCGCGCCCCCGACCAGATACGCCTCGAATCCGGCCTTGCGGAGAGTCGAAACGATTTCCGCCGCCGCCCGGTATCCCGGCGAATTTTCCGGCGCGGCAAGCTGCATTTCCACACTTTTCATAAAAAATTAATGCTTCCTGTTTGTCTTTCCCTGATTTTATGCTACATATTACACCGAAAAGATGGAATTTCAAATTCACATTTTCCCGGATCGGACAGACTTTCCGGGGAAAGGCGGGACAACACAGAATGAGAACAGCGTTTTTCGGCGGCACGTTCGATCCGGTCCACAAAGGACATATCGCCATCGCGCAGGCCGTCCTTGACCGGAACATGGCGGACCGCATTCTCTTTGTCCCGGCGCCGAACCCGCCGCACAAGACGGATCAGATCATCACCCCATTCAAACACCGCTTCGCCATGCTGGCCCTTGCGCTGGAAAACCGCCCCAGGCTCGAACTCTCGGACATGGAACGCCGCCGCGCCGGAAAATCGTATACGATCGACACGCTCGAAGAACTTTCATCAGACGCGGAACGAGGCGAAATTCTGCTGTTGATCGGTGCGGACAGCCTTTGCCAGCTTCACACGTGGAAGCGCCCGCACGATCTGGTGGAATCCTTCCGGATCATCACCTATCCGCGCAGAGGCGAAGTCCCGGATCCGGCCCGGCTGCGTCCCTTCTGGAGCGAAGAGGAAATCGCGCGGATGCTGGCGTCGGTCATTCCGGACACGCCTCGTTTCCCGGTTTCTTCCACTGAAATCCGTGAAATGCTGAAAAAAGGTGACCTGAAAGACGCCTCCGCATTTGTCACGGACCGGATTATGGAGTATATTACCGGATATCATTTGTATGGAACGGGCGAAACGGGAAAATTTTCCGGACCGTCCGCTGGATTATAATTAACGAAGCATCGTAAGATCGGAGGAGTTCATGGCAAAAGAGACGAAGATCAAGTCGGAAGACATTGTCAAGCTTTGTGAAGAGATTGCTTATGACCGGAAAGCCGAAAATATCATCAGACTCGATCTGAAAGAACTGCCCGCCGTCTCGGATTACTTTCTTCTTTGCACCGCCCTCTCCGAACCGCACATCCGGGCCATTGCCGACCGCATCCAGCGGGACGTCCTGGAAAAGCTGAAGGTGAAACCGCTCCACGTGGACGGTTCGACCGAAAGCCACTGGATCATCGTGGACTTCGGCGGCGTCATGGTGCATGTCATGACCGAGAACTCCCGTGCACAATATCAGCTGGAAGACCTCTGGGGCGACGCTCCGAAAACGGATGCCGTCAAACGGATTGAAGCCGCTCTCAAAAGCAAGGTCGCCGCGGAAAAGAAAAAAGCCGATGCACAGAAAAAGGCGGACGACGCGGAATTGAAGAAGGCGGCGGCTCCCAAGAAGGCGGCGGCTCCCAAGAAGGCGGCGGCTCCCAAGAAGGCAGCCACCCCAAAAGAGAAGACCGTTGCCGCGAAAAAGAAAACCGGAGCGAAAAAGTAAGACATGCGAGGACCGCTGAAAGAGCAATGGAATGAATTCGACTGGGAAGCCGAACTGAAGAAGGACGACGCCCGGGTGGATACCTATATGCGCGAACTGCCGCGCTATATCGATCTGCCCGCGGAGGACGCCGTCATCATGAAGCATATTCAGGAGAAGCCCGATCTGGTGCCTTTCAACGGCGACTACCGGGATTCCTCCCTCTATGAACTTTTCGAAGAGAACGAGGTTGACGAGGAAGTCGATTTTTCCGACGACTGGCAGAAACGCGACGGCGCGGACTTCTTCATCGTCGCCGGGCGTCTGGCACGTCTGTGGGCACAGTATTTCGCCTCGGAAACCAGCCCGGAACAGACCGTCGCCGGAATGCGGATTCTCTGTCTCTACGGCAAGGTCATGGCGCGCGGGGCGGACCTCATCGACATGGAGGACGACGAATATCCGGCGCTCCGGATCGCGCTTGTCAAGCGCCTCCTTTCGGACGTCAACCAGCTGATGGGCGAACTTCAGCGTCTTTCCGCGAAAATCCCTTCCGCTTCGGAGAAGGCCGATTTCCATTTCGAGCATCTCATGACTTTCCGCGAAAAGGTCCTGGCGCTTCTGGCGAAATACCGTTCCGCAAAATCATAGTTTTTCACGAAAAGAAATTGTATTTTCCGCATTCAAAATTA
>Ga0209800_10003657_pt1 | contig 11992 bp, 9 predicted proteins | sample Higcelweek8metaG_FD_187174 | JGI IMG/M metagenome (GOLD analysis project Ga0209800, IMG submission 187174) | Freshwater pond sediment microbial communities from the University of Edinburgh, under environmental carbon perturbations - High... | ecosystem: Environmental > Aquatic > Freshwater >... | reverse complement strand
TGCATTTTTAGGTGCAAGTGCAGCTACATGGGTAATTCTTCTTCTTGCAAAACTCAGAAAGTTCTCTCCTGAAACCATTATTCTGGCAGGTGTTGCCCTCTCCTCACTTTTTCACTCTGCCACAATTCTTATACAGTACTTTGCAACTGAGACACAGATCGCATCAGCTCTCTTTTGGACATTCGGAGATGTTGCTCGATCAAACTGGAAGGAGATCGGTATCATGACAGTGGTGACTGTTGCAGCCTCCATCTGGGTACTCTTTCACAGGTGGAACCTCAATGCACTTCTCTCAGGAGAGGATGCTGCCAAGGGGCTTGGAGTATCTGTAGAGTCTCTGCGTACTCAGGGTATGATGATTGCCACTTTTGTGACCGCTTTGATCACGGCATTTCACGGTGTTATCGGATTTTTAGGGTTGCTTGCACCCCATATTGCAAAAAGGGTAGTTGGTGCTGACCACAGGCTTCTTATCCCCTTCTCCTGTGCAGTGGGAGCAGCTCTTCTTCTGCTTGCCGATACTGCCGGAAGGGTTATGATAGGCTCGGGAAATCTTCCGGTAGGGGTGCTCACCTCATTCATGGGAGCGCCCATGTTTCTCTATCTGCTTATAAGAGGGGTGAAACGATGATGCTCTCAGTGCAGGGGGTTGATTTTTCATACAACAGCCACCCGGTGATAAAAGATGTTCTCTTTGAGCTTGACAGAGGGGTGGTGCTTGGAATTCTTGGTGTAAACGGTGCTGGCAAATCGACTCTTCTTAAGTGCCTCAACAGAGTTCTCACCCCTAAGAGAGGGTCAGTGATGCTTAACAGAGAGGAGATTCTCACCATGAGGGGCAGTGAGATTGCAAAACGGATGGCATACATGCCCCAGAAATATTTTGAAGAGTCGCTAACCGTGTTTGACTCAGTTCTGCTGGGAAGAAAGCCTCATATAAAGTGGGCAGCCCAGGAAAAAGATTTTGTTATTGTTGAAAATATTCTCAAATCAATGAACATAGACTCATTTGCGCTCAGACCAGTCAACTCCTTAAGCGGAGGGGAGATGCAGAAGGTTATAATTGCAAGGGCGCTTGCACAGGAGCCGGAGATCCTTCTTCTGGATGAACCCACAAGCAATCTTGATATAAAAAACCAGTTTGAGGTGATGGCAATGGTCAGAAGGGTTGTCAGAGAGCAGAATCTCTCAGCTGTTGTCTCCATTCATGATCTCAACCTTGCGTTCCGCTTTGCAGATCTATTTCTGATGATGAAACATCACACCGTATATCAGGTTGTTCCAAGAGAGGATGTAACTGCTGAGATGATCCATGAAGTGTATAATATTGATGTCTCTATTGTGACTGTAGAGGGACATCCTGTGGTTGTGCCTCTATATAGAGAATAACTGAGGAGAAAAAGAGCATCATTATTCTTTTGAAAGCCAGCGTGTAATAAGAATGAGCAGTAAGGAGAGTGTACCAAGAAGAGAGACCAGGACAAGTGCTCTGTCATATTCCCCGGTGAATACTGCGTTATACACCTCCAGGGATATGGTATTGGTTCTGCCTGAGATATTACCGCCGAGCATCAAGGTCACCCCGACCTCTCCAAGTGATCTGGCAAATGCAAGAGAGAGACCTATGGCTATACTCTTGCGGATCGATGGCAGTACCACTCTGAAAAAAGTGGTGGCAGGTGATTTGCCAAGCACATAGGCGACCTCAATCATCTGGTTGATCTCACCACGGATTGCCGTCTGCACCTGTTTGACGATAAGAGGAAGTCCTGCTATAAAAGCCGCCAATACAATGCCCCAGAAGCTGAAGATTATCTCCAGCCCGATCGTATTCTTGAGAAAAGCGCCGATCATGCTGCGACGCCCAAGCAGCATCAGCAACAGAAACCCGGTTGCAATAGGTGGAAAGATCAATGGCAGCGTTACCAGAAAATCGAGAATGGAGATCAGACGCCCCTGCCAGCGGCCAAGAAGATAGCCCAGAGCAACGCCGCAGAGAGCCAGCAGAGGCATGACCACACAAACGGTATGAAAAGTGAGACGAATAGATGCCAGGGTGTCCGGTTCACGGAGAATATCGACCACTCTGAGCCAGAATGGCATCATAAACCCTGTTTTCTGAACATTGTCTGCGCCTCTTCTGACTTGAGAAATGCCACATATGAGTCGGCAGCCTCTGTATGTTTACTGTGCTGCAATCTCTTGGCAAGAATCAGAATCGGACTATAGAGCTTCTCATTTATGGGGATGACGAGTTCCACCCTATCCTTTATGGCCAATGCTTCGGTAAGATTGATAAATCCAACATCCACTTCACCAGTCAGCAGATAGGCTGTAACTTGCGGCACAGTACCAACCATAAGTAATTTAGGCTGGATCTGTTGCCAGATACCCTTATTATTAAAAAATTGAGCTGCAGCATGGCCGTAGATCGCTTTTTTCGAGTCTGCAATAGCCACTCTTTTTACTGCTGTACTGGTCAGGTCATCAATATTCTGGATCTTTACCCCTTTTGCCACGGCAGCTACAAGCCTGCCCTTACCGATAGTCAACTCTTCAGTAAAACCAAGTTCAGTTGCATCAAGGAACTCTTTATCTCCTATGATGAAATCAATAGCCCCGCTCTCCTGAGCTTGGGTGATGATCTGGCCCATATTGCCGAAAACCTTGTTTACCGTCACCCCGCTACTGGAGGTGTAGGCCATGCTGATCTGGTCAACCAGACGTCTGTAACCTGCTCCTGCCGCCACTGTGAGGGTATCCTCTTCAGCATGCACCACAGGAATCAATACAAGAACAAGTATTGATATGAATGAGATAAAACGAATATACATAACCTCCTCCAGAATTAAAAACAGGTTGAATATTGATGAGTTATACCACTACTGGTTCTGAAGCTGACTTCTGTAGAAGTGTTTGCATCTCTCTGACAATAAATGCCTTCTGCTGCTGCAACCAGTTACTCTCTTCCCTTCCTCTCTGCAAGGAGATGATATGTGCCGACAGAGCAAATGCCTCGACAAGATCGTGGGTGACCTGAATAATCGGCAGTGCCAACTCCCTTTGAACCTCCAGTAATTTTTGCCGGAGGGTATGGCGGTTCTCAATATCAAGAGCAGAGAAGGGTTCATCCAGCAGAAGCAACTTCGGACGACGCGCAAGGGTCTGACAGAGAGCAGCTCTCTGCCGTTCACCCCCTGACACCTCATGTGGACGCTTGTTATATAGATGGCCTATTCCCATTGAATCCAGAAGATCCATCGGGCTTTCAGCGTAACGCATGCCAAAAATAACATTCTCGGCCAGAGTCATATGCGGAAAGAGAGCATATTCCTGAGAGAGAAAACCAACCTCTCGGGATTGTGGAGTAGCATGAACGCCTCTCTTGAAATCGTTCCAGCACTCTCCCTGAAAATGGACATGGCCGTCGTCAAGTCTATCCAGGCCAGCCAGACAGCGCAGCACAGTCGTCTTGCCTGACCCGGACGGACCTGTCAGAACAACAGTTTCAGCCGGAGGGCAGTTGATGGACAGTGAGAGTGTATATGAGGATAGTCTCTTTACAAGTGTGGCGTGGAGTCCGTGCTGATGCATAATTGTCTTTTCCAGAATTCAACATGATTCAATATTAACTGATGTATTGGTATAATACTGATGCCCTGACAGGCACAACAGAGTTTGAACCAAAAGAGAGTCATCCGGGTGCTTCATAATTTAAAACTGATATTTGCATAAACCCCCAGAGGGGCTCCAGTCTGATAAGTTGCCGCTGTATTTGTTGCAGCCAGAGCATCGTCTGCTGTATTGATTGCCGCAATATACTCTTCATCAAAGAGGTTTGTAGCGGTAAGCCTGAGTTCTACAGATTTTGCGCCAAACATATCTTTTATCTCGTATGCAATATCAAAGTCCACGATTGTGGAGGCACCTATTCTCTCCTGATTTAGCACGTCACCGTATCTTGAAGAGAGATATTTAACAGACGGGGTAAGCATAAAATCCGATATTCTGTATGAGAGCGCTGCTTTAGCCATATACTTGGGTGCATCAGGTACCTGGTTGTCGCTTGATGCAATAATGGAATCTGACCCTGTTCTCAGATCATCTGTAAAGTAGTATTGGTTGTAAGATAGCCCCACCAGAAAGTCCAGATTGTTCAAGATCGGTCCGCTTGCTGTTAACTCTGCACCATACCCCATGGCATCTGCCGCATTGTAAGGGTAAGTGATGTTATATGCAGCATCGTAAACCCTTGCCTGTTTATTTTTGACAATGGAGACAAAGGTGTTTGGATTGAGGCAGATATCTCCTATCTTGTACTTGACCCCAAGATCAAAATTATCTGCTGTCTCCAGATCCAGTTTATCCCACAGCTCCTGGAGTGTCACCCCCTTGGAGACAAAACTTGCCCTCTGCTGGACATAGGTTGGAAACAGATTTACGTCAAGACCGTATGTCCTGGTATAATCAGCATAAAGAGTCATATCATCGCTCATGTTGTAACCGAGGTAGGTGGTTGGCAACCACTCTCTGAAGTATCTTTCATCCACGCTTGCCCATGTATCCAGTGTGCCGTTGGCAATGGCTGTATCATAGTCCTGGCTTGTAGTAGCATTGGTACCATTAGTGTAGCTTTTGATCTCTCCCAACCTGAAATTGAGATATCTGACCCCTGCAGAATAGACAAACTGTCCAATCTGACCGCTCACCTCTGTAAATGGTGAATGAAAATCGTGAGCGCCAGTGTCAGCAAGTACTGCATATCCTGCATAGGTGAGGCCGTCTGCGCCAACTGTATATTTTTTCTGGGCAGACGGAGGTCCTGGCGGATTCTGTCTGTGCACCCAATATCCAAGTTTTGTCTTCAGCTTTTCCGAGAAGCTCTTTTCGTAATTCAGTAACGTACCAAACACCTCATGATCTATATCCCATTTGATAACATTTTCTTTAGATGCATAGGAGTATTCTCCGTTATCATTGAGATAATAGGGTTTGAAAGAGAGTCTGGAGTCTGAGGTGAGCGATTTTTCTATATTGGCCAGAAGAGCTGTATCTTCAAAGTGTTGTTTGTTGTAGTCATAGTAATTTGCGCTGGATGGATCGGTGTTGAAATCTTTGCTGAAGTTCTGATCTAAATTCTGGGACTCGCTATAAGTCATACTGTAGTAGTTATGGTGGTCGTCTCTATTATGTGAAACAAACAGCTCTGTCTTGAGTTCATCGTCTGGCTTGGTCACAATTCCAAAAGAGCTGTTGGTGCGTTCAAGATCGCCTTCGCCTTTGTATTTATCGCTTACTGTATTGGAAAAAGAGCCAAAGGCAGATACATTGCCAATCTCTCCAGTATCAAGACGCAAGAAACTTCTGTAAAAACTGTCGCTGCCTGCTGTCTGAGATAACTCAGCGCCAAATAGATTTTCAGGTCTTCTGATATTCAGATCAACTTTTCCGACCAGGTTTGAAAAACCGAGCCCTTTATCTACCGGAATATAACCCTTATACAGATCCACGCTTTCAATATTTTCCAGGTCAAATATCGTTTTCCCCCCTCCTGGATTACCGCTTATCGGTATGCCATCATAGGACTTAACGCTTCCCGGCCCTGTCTGTTTTTTCCCTCGGATTCTGATAGAGTCGTGAAACCCGTTTTCATTTGTGCCAAGTGCATCAACGGATGTGTAATTCACAGAGGGAGAGATCTCAATTATCTTGAACAGATTGATATTGCCCTGCCTGCCAAAGATCTCGAGACTCTTCCGGGTATAGCTATCCTGGTTTGACGGATCAAGCATGTTAAATGGTTTTACAAACTCTTCCTCTTCAGCTGCCGTACCATAAACTGTGATAGTCTCCAGCTTTAACGGTGATGGCTGACTCTCTTGAGACTTCTCAGCTTTTACCGCACTACATGGTTCCAGAACAAGAACTGCCAAGATGAAACTTATGATGAGCAATTTTCTTGCAATATGTTCAGGTTCAACTTTTATCCGAACAATCTGCCTGCATAACGATACCATGATCTCCTCCTGATGTTTATCATCTTCTCTATTATTGTCTGAAAAAACCGACACTCTTCAAACCCAAAAGTAGTTGACGACTTTTTTGTGTGACTCTATAAGTCAGTGGACTCTGCTTCCGCTTCTGATCAGATTACGCAGATCTGAAAGCCTTTTATCCATTGCGTTCAGCTCCTCAAGCAAAGCCTGCTCCTCCTTGTCAGTCTCAAGTATTGCCGATATGCCGCCGTTTTTTATAACCACCCTTCTGCTGCATGATATTGCAATAACAGGGTCATGGGTGGCCATCAGTACAATCTTCTCCTTTCTGATCAGAAGGTTGAGAGCCTCTCTTCTATCCACTCCTGCATTCTCAATCTCGTCGATAAGGACAACAGGAGATGCACTGAGACAGGCCACATCAGCTATCATCAGAGCGCGGGACTGACCTCCTGAGAGCGCTGTAACCGGAGTATCCTCCTCAAAAGGCTCTCCTGCCAGTTCCGAGGCCATCCGGTATATCCGGCCTACCACCGCATCAACATCTTCAACCAGGCGGCTCTCCGCATGAAGCGTGAGAAAATCGCGTACAGCAAGATCCATGACAAAATTCATGTTCTGTGAAAGCTGGGCCACCAGCCTCTTCTCTCCAGAAACTCTCTCCTCCCCGTCAGGTACCCTGCCGTCTATCAGAATCCGTCTGCCTGACGGAGTATCTCCCTGAGCCAGATACTCCACATCGGACAGAAGCATACTCTTTCCTGAACCTGTGGGGCCTACAACTGCAACCACCTCGCCAGCATGCAGTTCGAGCACAGGCAATTCCGGCCTGCCGCTTTTGTCTCTTCCGCCTGTTATGGTCACATGTTTGATTGCTGAAATGCTTTTCCTGCTGACACTCTCCATGTGTTCGATAAAGGATAGAAAGCTATCTTCAATCACTGCCGGATCAAAATCCACTCCAGGCTCATCAGGAGGTTCTCTGTCAAGTTCCGAAAGGAACTGTGAAATGCTCCTGTTGCCGGTAATTTCAGGCATTGATGAGGAGAGAAAAAAATCCCTTGCATAGGGGTAGCTCTCCAGCACTCTTTCAAAAGGTTTATCAAGGAGATCTCTATTTATCATGACAGATCCATCATTTTTATGTTTCCCACCTGTGAGTCCTTTCCTATCCTTGTCTCTCCAAGGCAGTATGAGCACAGCGCCGCAGGCATTGAGAATCGAAGACGGAAGTTTTCCAGCGTTTCTGCCGACGGAGCTGCCTCAAGGTGTCTGTTCAGAAGAAGAACCCCCTGTCCGGTAAGTCCGTTGACCGGAAGAACCGCAGCTTTGGGATTTACCTGTTTTACCCTGAAAAAAAAGACCTCACGTTCCGCCTGTGAGACAATATCGCTCTTTGTTATGATCACAACATCTGCGGTTTTCAGCATCGGCCCGATCTTTCTCGGCGTCTGGACTCCGCTCAGGTTGTCTATGACACAGACAGCCAGAATGTCTCTTATATGCGGAGAGCAGCGGTTGCATAAACCGGCGCTCTCGCTTATCAGAAGATCAACTCCTGCTCCTTTGGCCCACTGGACACACCCTTCAATATTGGTTATGAAGAAATGATCCGGGCATAATCCTCCTGCAAGACCGGTCTTCACCGGAATGCCTGCCGTACGGTACCTCTTCTCATCCTCGGTCGAGAAGCAGTCAAACTTCACCACCCCCACCTTTATCCCCGAGCCTGTGAGCCCCTCTGTTGCCCTGAGTATTACAGAGGTTTTACCGGATGACGGCGGGCCTGCCACTGTAACGATTTTCATAACAGCGCCCTTTGCTGCACCAGCGGCAGAAAGATGGAGTCTATCTCTGCGTTGATCGTCTCAAGATCGTTTGACCTTATATAGTCCCAGCCCGGCCATTTGAGTCCGGCACTGCCGGGAAGATCGCATTCTACATCATCTCTTGGAGTTGGAAATGCCGCCCCTGCAAACACTTTGGCCAGATCTCTGCCTGTAAGATAATCGGTTACACCTTTCAGTTTATGCGCGCTCTCTCTTTTCACAAGCATGGTTACAGGACTTGCAAGCGCTCCCTCTTCCGGCCATATCCGCTTTACAGCCCTGTTGGACGGTATTTTTCTCGAGAAGAAATCGGGCATAACGTAAAGTGCCGCCGATCTTCCGCTGCCTGCTGTCTTTACCATCTGGGAAGGATGTCTTCCATCCAGTACGTTACGGGCAAGAGCGCTCATTGCAGATGCTCCGTGTTCTTTATAAAAAGGAACAAGCACTGCATGGCAGAAAAACTGATCCGAGCCTCTCAATGTTATGCTTTTTTCCCACACAGGATCGAGAAGATCGGACCACCTCTGTGGCAGCGCTCTGCCATTGAGGCTCTGTAGATCCGCCACTATGATCAGAGGGTTTACACATAACATTGTATAGATACCCTCAGGGTCGGGAATTCCGGCATCAGCAAACAGAGCGGACGGCTTGCAATCTGTTATATTGGCAAAGTGTCCGGGCCTGACAAACCTGTCGTAAAAACGGCTGTGATAGAATGAGTTGAAATCTGATGAGATAACAATATCAGGAAGCTCATCAATTGATTCCAGATGACTTACATAGGGGTAATATGAGACCTCATGGTTAAGGTTGCTCTCCACAGAGCAGCCAATTCCTGCCTTGCCAATACCCTGAAGTGAGTTCATGAATGCTGCAAGATCTCTTGAAAAGGGAACTTTCAGGCCGCACGGCATAAGAGCCATGAGAGTCTCTGCGCATCTTCCCCCCTCTGTGAATCCCGGTACATCCAAAGCAGTATCATTACTCCTGCTGGCCTCTTCCAGCATTGAGAGAAATCTCTCCACAGCTATCCCGTGCGTCTGAAGAGCAGTTTCCAATGTAACAAAAGGAGCTATTGCCCTCATATTCTCTTCGCTTACAAGCTCTTCCAGGCCGTGCATGGCAAAGAGTTCCCTTGTTGCGGGGCAGATTGCCATCACCTCTGAAAGCAGCATGTGTTTGTCTGTCTGTCTTGGGCTCATATGAAAATCTCCGGTTATTCCCTGATTTCACCATTTCAAGGCGTACTTTATCTTGATGATTGCCTGATGCCTTGAAAATATATACTGCCTGAAATCCTCTATCTTCAGAATGTCATCCTGACTCCACCGTAAACCTGAAGTGGTGACTGGATGAAATCGCTGTTCTCCTCTTTAAAGAGATTATCTAGGCCTGCATATAATTGTAACTGACGATTTATCTTTTTTGTAAAATAGAGGTTCACAAGATCATAACCGTCCAGCTCATTGCCATCCCCATCTTCGCATGTGCCGAAATAAAGATAACTGACTCTGGATTCAATGTTAAAAACCGGGATCTTCCACGCAAGGATGATATTGCCTTTCCAGTCCGGCTCATAGGCAAGATCGAGCCCCGTATCCTCATTTTCCGTATCAAGCCATGTACTTTGAGCACTCATTCTCACATCTTTTGCAATATCAACACCTGCCTCGACCTCTACTCCAGATGTGCTGGCATTATCTACATTTTCATAGCTGTAGCTTTTATACTGACCATCACTGTTTATCAGGTTGGTTGCTATAAGATCTTCCAGATCGTTACGGAAATATACTATCCTTGTGCTGATCATGCTTTTCCTGAACTCAATGCCTGTTTCATACCCTTCAGAAAGTTCGGGTTCCAGCTCTTCGTTGCCAAAGTAGATATACTTACCCTGATTTTTGGAGACTTTGCCGTAAAGCTCATCAAGTGCAGGGGCTCTGAAGCCCTCTCCATAGCTGCCCCAGATACGGCCAAAAGGAAGATAATGGCTTGCTGTCAGACGCGGAGTCACATGAGAGCCCGAAGAGTCATAACTGTCATATCTCAGACAGGCCGTAATGCCGGTATCACTGCCTGGAAACCACTCAAGCTGGCTGTAAACAGCACCCACCTTTTCAGACTCTTCATCCCCTGCGGAACTGTTCATCTCATCTCCCTCAAGAGTCTCTTTGCGCATCTCTCCTCCGCCTGTCAGAATGAGACTGTCTGATGTGAACCAGGAGAAGCGACTCTCGGCCTGCATGAGAGAGCGTTCCTTGTCCATAGCCTCGGCAGCAGGTGTAAAATCATATGACCCATCCGATTGGTTGCCGTATATTCTGACCATTCCGCTGTAGCGCCCATTCTCCCTTATATCATACTGAATGAAGCCTCCCTCTCTCTCATCTTCGGCATCACGATCCCTTTCAAGATTCTTGTAAAAACGTCTTCCCTCTCTTGTGAACGAGTTCCAATCCTGACCGACAGAGAGAGTTCTTGATTCATCAATATCAAGGGTCTCACGAGCGTAAACAGTATCAAGCGTGGTATCGTCTATATCGTCAGGCAGTTCTCCGTCACCATCCCAACCATCCTTTGTCATGTGAGAAGCTGCAACGTTTACACGGAGCTGACCGACTGGTCCTCCTGCCATACCCTGAATCCACTGTTCGGCAGAAGGGCCGCACGCTCCTCTCAGATCCAGTTCTGCTTCAGTTTTTTCAGGAGGAGTACGTGTGATGATATTGACAACCCCGCCTGTGGCTTCACTTCCGTAAAGAGCTGATCCCGGCCCTCGCACTACCTCAATGCGCTCCACCATGGTGACTGGAATCTGATTGGCATCCACAATTGCGTTGTAACCTCCGGCAAGTCTCTGTCCATCAACAAGAATCAGAGTGTGGCCTGAACCAAGACCCCTTATCGAGATCTCCTGACTTCTGCTTGTCGATGAGATAACCATCACTCCGGCCGCCTCTCTCAGAACATCGGCAACTGTTTCAGCTCCGATAGAGGCTATTTCACTCTGTGTAATTACCTGTACGGTTCCCGGAGCCCTCTCAATACTCTGCTCTCTCATGGTAGCAGTGACAACCACTTCAGGCATCACCACCACTTTGTCGCTTCCTGTCTCATCGCTATCGCTGGATTGCAATGTATTTTGTGCAGCCTGAACCGGGCCTGTCGGAACCGCAAATAACAAGGCTGCAAGCATCAGTGCTGTCAAATACAATCTATTCATACCTTTTCTCCTTTTTTAAAACTGCTCATGCAGAGCATTTTTTCACATTCTGAAATTATCTTGATCCTGATACTTTGCAGCATAATGGGTCTGAGATATCTCTCACCCTTGTGATAAAAGCGACTGTGCCGTTGCTTCATCTATTGAGACATTCAGAAAAAGTTCAAAGAATCGGCGCGTCTCCGCAACCATATCAACCCTGTATTCTGACGGATAGAGAGTGTGCATAAGCCATTTCAGCCCCAGCAGCCTCATGAATGACGGCGGTCTGTCAAGCCAGTTGAGAGGCTCTGACGGTATTTTGAAAATAGCGCCTTTCCGTACTGCACTTACTGTTTGCCATCCGGGATTTTCCGACATCTTTTCAATAAATGCCTTGTCAGCAGAGATGATCACCTTGGGATCATACAAGGCAACCTGTTCCAGAGATACCCTCTGCATGCCTTTGTTCCCGTAATCTTCGCATTTGTGTACATTCTCTCCCCAGCTCAATTCTATGATCTGTGAGTGTATGGAGCTGTCACACTCTGTGCTCAATCCGTCCGCTCCTTCAGCATAGTAAACTGAAACTCTATGCTCCTGCGGGATTAAATCCCGTATCTTTCCTCTCTCCTGCAAGGTTTCCCTAGCATATCCGGCAAGAGCCCCGGCGCGCTTCTCCCTTTTGAACAGGGTTCCCAGAAACAGGAATGCCGCCGGATAATCCTCAATAGAATCTATCTTTATATATACAACCGGAATATTGAACTGCTTCAGGTCTCTTTCGACCTCTTCATATGCTGCGGATTTTTTCATCAGGCGCATGAGAACAAGATCCGGCCTGATCTGCAGCAGTACCTCGGGATTGGTGATGCGCCCCTGACCAAGCCAGCCTCCTGTTACAGGCAGTTTAAAAAAACCTGGATCCAGAAATTGTGCGGCAGATCTGCCTATAGGAGAGT
>Ga0209800_10003651_pt1 | contig 12008 bp, 8 predicted proteins | sample Higcelweek8metaG_FD_187174 | JGI IMG/M metagenome (GOLD analysis project Ga0209800, IMG submission 187174) | Freshwater pond sediment microbial communities from the University of Edinburgh, under environmental carbon perturbations - High... | ecosystem: Environmental > Aquatic > Freshwater >... | reverse complement strand
TGCAAAAGAACGCCACCCCAATGCACAAACGGTATTTGTAGGTCCTTGCCTTGCAAAAAAAGCAGAATCGTATAAAGTGAATGGAATCGATATGGTGATCAACTTTGAAGAGTTAGACGCTATGCTCATGGCCGCCGAATTAGACCCGGGCCTTTTGGAATTAACAAACAACGAACTTGAAGCATCAGCCGATGGTTGGGGATTTGCAGCCTCTGGAGGTGTCCTTTCTGCCGTTTTGAACAAACTTCCCGAGGGGATCGATATTCGTCCGATCTTATTCAATGGGTTGGATAAAAAATCAATCAAACAACTTGGCCTGATCAAAAAGAAAAACGAGTTTAACTTTGTAGAAGGGATGAGCTGTGAAGGAGGCTGTATTGGCGGATGTTACATGAGTACGAAACCTCAGGTTGCTCAAAACCGGATCAACAAAATAAAGGAGCAGCTAAACTCTTCAGAATAATCTCCTATTGAGATGTTTATTCGATTGGAAGTGTAAAATAGAATGTCGACCCTTGATCTAATTCAGATTCCAACCAAATCCGGCCACCCATTTTTTCGACGTATGCTTTTGATATGGCAAGCCCTAGCCCGTTTCCACCGTATTTTCTTTTGGTAGAACTTTCTACCTGACTAAAACGGTCGAAAATCAATTCAAAGTTTTCATTTGAAATACCTATTCCCGTATCTTTCACATAGAAAAGTATCTCTCCGTCAGAAATCTTAACTCCAACGTCAACTTGCCCCGAATCGGTAAATTTGAAAGCATTTCCGATTATATTATTTAAAACCTGTTCAAGCTTTACTGCATCGTTATATACCATCGACTTTTCAACCGGCAATAACGATCTCAATTCGAAACCGACTTTCTGCGGTTTTAAATTGAATATCTTAAACAACTTTTCAAGCAGATCATTTACTGAGAACGGGCCTTTTTTGAGTTCAACATTTCCAGAGTCAATTTTAGAAATATCAATGATATCGTCGATGATATGAAGCAATTGATTGCAACTTCTTTGAACAATATCCATAAACTCTCTTTTCGTTTCAACAGGCAGATCATCATCTTGCAACAAACCCATGAATCCCATAATTGAATTCATTGGTGTTCGTACCTCGTGGCTCATATTGGCCAGAAAGGCAGACTTTAAGCGGTTACTGTTTTCAGCATTCTCTTTTTCACGTATTAGCTCAATCTGTGTTTCTTTATGCTTTTCAATCTCTTCATTAAGTTCTTCGTTCATCCTTTTCAGATCGTCGTTACTCGCTAAAAGGATTGAAGTCAGTTTTTGATTCTCCGTTTTCAGCCGGTGAATCTCAAGAGCGCTGTCAATGGTCGATTTAATATCGTCTTCCCTCCAGGGTTTTTCAACATACTGAAATATCTTAAGCTCGTTCACAGCTTCGCGAAGGATATCGTAATCGGAGTAAGCGGTGACCAAAATCCGGTTAAGCTCAGGAAATTTATCAATCGCCTTCTTCAGAAAATCTATTCCCGACATACCAGGCATTCGCTGGTCGGTAAGAATGAGATCGATGTTTCCTTTTTCAAGCATTTCGAGACCTTCATTTCCAGAGGAGGCAGTTAATATATTATATTGCCGTCTAAATGTATTTCTAAAAATCCGAAGGTTCGACTCCTCATCGTCAACATAAAGGATTGTATATTTTTCTTCGTCACTCATTGTTCATGGCTTTATTGATAATCTCCTGTAATTCATTCTGATCCCAAGGTTTTGAAATAAACTTGTAGAGTTGGTATTCCTTATAGGCCAAGGCGATATCTTCAGGGTCGCTATACCCCGAAATAATCAACCTACCGGGAGGAATCTGCGGATAAATCTTTTGGACCATTGCCAAAAATTCGACACCAGTCACTTCTGGCATTCGCTGGTCGGTAATGATAAGGTCAACACTACTTTTAGAAATTATTTCCAATCCTTCACTTGCTGTTTTTGCTATAAGTATATCGTAATCTCTTCTGAAAGTAGCTTTAAAAAGGCGAAGGTTAATCTCTTCGTCGTCGATATATAGTATTGTCTTTTTCCCCATAATTATTGTCATCCGTTATTAATTACGCAAGGTAATGAAATCGTAAAAATTGTCCCATTATTTATTACACTTTTCACATCAATTTTGCCATTGTGGTCTTTTATAATCCCGAAAGTGATTGAAAGCCCCAGTCCAACACCTTTTCCCACGCTTTTGGTCGTAAAAAAAGGATCAAAAATCTTATCGATTATCTCGGGTGGAATACCCTTTCCTGTATCTTCAATTTGAATAAAAACCTGATCACCCTCCGGCCATGTCCGGATGGCAATTTTTCCTTCCTGTTCAATAGCATCAATTGAATTCCCGATCAAATTGAGAAAGGCCTGGTTGAGTTTACCCGGATAACACTCAATCAATGGCAGTTGCTTGTAATCTTTTTCAACCGTGATATGATTCTTAAATTTATTTCTTAAAAGAAGCAACGCTGAATCGATGCCTTCATGAATGTCGGAAAGCTGCATCGAATCTTTGTCGACACGTGAAAAATTTCTAAGACCCTTTATAATGTCGGCAGACCGTTCGGCGCCAATCCTTATATCATCAATGGTTTGGGGAATGATCTCAATAATTTCAGAAAAATCGCCATTCTTCTTAATCTTCTCAACCGATGCGACCAGATCGTCGTTTCCCTTTTCGCAAATAGTTTTATCAACCTCTTCAATTACGGAGATAAGTTCATCATAATCTTTCCGCAAGCTGTTGATACCCGTATAGATAAAATTGACCGGATTGTTAATTTCATGGGCAATACCAGCTGTAAGCACACCCAACGAGGCCATTTTCTCTGAAGACACAAGTTGCGACTGTGTTTCGCTTAACTTTGTTATGGTAGAGAATAAACTCCTGTTGGTTGTTTCAAGTCTCTTGTTGATCTTCTCAATTTCTTCCTTTTGCTTAGTCAACATCCTATTCTTTAGGACATTGTTTCGATAGCCGTTGATTATAGAGATCAAGACAACCAACGAAAGCAACCCAATGATAATCGCCAGGATTAATGTTAGCTTCTGCCGTTTTATGATATCGCTTTGTTGTCCTAAAACCAGATTTTTATCTTTTATTTCATCGGCCAGGCTATCGAGAGTGTTTTTGCTTTTACCTATCTCCTTTTGCTGAAGGTTGATGTAGGCTTGTTGTTCCGACAGTTCGATTAACTGTTCTTTCAACGACAATTCTTGCTTGGCCAGGTTTTCTTCCTGTTTTCGGATCATATCCTGAAAATTTACAATTTCAGCCCGCTTACTTTCTACCTCACTCCTACCTGTTTCCAATTCGCGGTTTTGAACTTCAAGGAGCTTTTTCTGCTTTGAAATACTTTCCTGTTGTTCTTCAATTAATTTTTGGGTCCCTGAAATTTTATCATTCAAAAAAGAAAGTGAATCGTTCATTAACCTCATTTTATTTTGTTGCAGTTCAAGCGATTTTTGTGATGTTCGATACAATTCCGCTACATCAATCTCAGTTCCTCCCAACAATAAAACTTCAGGATCAATTATCAGGTTGTGGTTTAAAATATTCGCCTTGTTTACTTCAAAAACGAGTTCCTGTTTCGGGGTATCATACAAGTTAATCATCACATTGCGCTTATCTGCAAAATTCTCAGAAACTAGTAAAATCGGACGATCTCCTATTTGCTGATAGATTTCAAAAAAATGATCTGATTTGTCACTGGCAATGAATACTATTCTCACATTATCTCCAATCTTCTGTTTCTCTGAAGGAAAGACTTCAAGCCCAATAGGTTTTTCCTTTATCTTTCGGGTTTTGGAGAACGCCCTAAATTCGCCGATCACATTCTCATTATCGCTTATCAAGAGTATTTTGAAACTGTCTTGAGTTGCCTCGTTGGGCCAAGTAGTATAACGGGCAAAATTGTAGGTGTAAGCGCCTATCAAACTAGCCCTGTTAACCTGCCCGCTTACAAAAAAAGAGGTTAGCATCAGCGATGCCACAAACACCAGAAATTTAAACTTTAGCTTCATTTGTTTTCCTATTATTAAAATTCAAAACCTATCGAGAGCAGGATTGTTCGCTGCGGTTGACGATAACGATCAGGTAACCTGTTCGATGTGTGATAATACTCAGCATTAAAAAGGTTTTTCCCTATCAACTGAACGGTCAATCCATCTATGGGAATACAAGTTAATGCAAAATGAAAAACAAGCGACGGATCAATCATGTAGTTGTTGGTTACACTAATCAACTTTGGGTTTTCACGTTCACCCACATAATTTGCCCTTATGTTTACTCTCCAATTACTATTTAATGAATATGTTACACTCGCATTAGCACAGTGCCCGCTAATTTCAGCAATATGTTTCCCCTCTTCATCGTCGCTATGTGTGTAGGTGTAATTGATCCCCGATTCAAATTTTCGGGTAGAATAACGTAAAGAAAGCTCAGCTCCCTTTGTAATAATCTCCCCTCTGTTGCCCCATCTATAATTCGCTCCAGAAAACTCTTTGGTAATCCCGTTTAACAAACGGTTCCGATATACTGAAGCATCAAAATCAAGATTTTTTAGCAAAGAAAACGAGAAAGAAGCCTCCAATGACTTCATTTTTTCAGGCAACAGGTTGGCGTTCCCCAGTCCATCGGTATAATCCCATGGTTTTGGTGCCCTAAAGGCTTCAGCATAAGAAAAATGGGCCGAATGTCTAAAGAAATTATATACAACCCCTGCCCTGGGGGTTACAACCCGATCATAAACAGTGCTTTGATCGAAACGTATACCTCCTGATAAAAAGAGTGAATTAAAAAGCATGACGCGAGGTTCAACAAAAACGCTTGCAAGAAAATTATTGTGCATTGCCGGCTTCACGGGGGTTGGAGGTGAAATCAGAGGTGAGCTGCTATAGGTTTGAGAAGGTCCGTTAGCCAATTGCTCATATTCGAGGACTAAACCACAGGTAACCGAAAAAAACTTTTGTGAATTGTAGTTTAATACACTCTCGAGTCCAGTCAGATTATTGGGGCGATAGTATCCAATCTGAGCGGTATCAACAACATAATAGATCGAATTTTTCAACACCGTTGTATTCCTGTTGTATAAAATGGTTGAAACCCTAAATTTATCAGAGAAAGTTTTATCATATCGAAGAAAATTGTTTAGAAACAGGATGTTCCAAGAAGTGCCATAATCCTTGTATATGGTGCCCACCGATTTTTGAGTTGTAGCTGTCGATGTTTGCTTTTTAAGCAAATTAGTTCCCATTGTGAATCCTTTGAAATTCAGTTTCAATCCTAACGAATAATCGTTTTCATAGTTATCAAGCGAATCGGTCCAGTTGTTGTCGCCGGCCAAGCCTTTTAAGTTTGATTTGTTGCTTCGTTTCATCATGCCCGAAACCCCAATCCCAAGCGTTTCCTTTTCGTTCACATAGTTGAAAGAAGCATCTGATTTGAACGTATTGAAAGTTCCTGCAAGCGCACTGATATCGTACTGATTTTTCTTAGCTTTCTTGGTGATGATATTGATGATGCCAGAAACAGCATTGGTTCCATAGGCAACCGATGAGGGGCCATAAACCACTTCGACCCGCTCGATGTTTGCCATGTTGTACTGTCCACCACCATAAAAACCGCCGGAATTCAACTCATTCAATTGTACGCCGTCGATCAACACCAATGTCAGGTTATTTTGGTTGGGTATACCCCGTTGAAAGATGTAACTATTTAAACTCATAATGTTCCGGAACTGAAATCCGGGCAGATCAGACAACATCTCATCGAAAGTAAAATAACCTTTCTCAGAGATTTCCGCAGCGGTAATGACCCGTATGGTCGTTGGAACTTCATGAATATCCTGTTCGGTTTTCGAGGCAGAAACTATTTTCAACTTAGATAATTCCCCAAAATTGAGATTATATACATCCAATTTATCTTCCTGCGAAAAGGCAGTTACAGTTAAAAATATCAATATGAAAGAAAATATTTTCCCCATAATCAGAAATAATAAAATCAATTCATCTGGGTATCAATACATACCTTACGCTGATTCCGAAATTAAAAATTGAATTTTAAACCGGATAAGAAAAGTTCAGTTAATGACCATTTTTAAGTAATTTACGAAATATTTATAAAAAACCGATTTAAATTTATCATAAAAATAACAAAAATGCAATTCCCGAGTAAATGGATTTATCAACTCTGCATATTCTGCATTACTACTGCTCATAATTTTCAATATTCAGATGGTGTTTTCTTAAAAGATTTTTTAAATTGATCAAAAAAAAGTATGCGAACCATAAGAATTCTTTCTCTTTTCAATGCACTAATTATCTGCAATATACTTTTTGCTCAAGAGCGTCCATGCATTCAAACGATCGCTAACGAAAACGATTCTGTTCTATTCATAGAAAAAATAAAGGAATTAAAAAATCTATCAGGTGAAAGTACTTCCCAACTTCTTGTAAAAACCGGACGCTCATTTATTGGCCATCCCTATACAGGCAAAACGCTCGAAAATGGGGATGCAGAATCGTTGATTGTCAATCTCCGGGAGTTCGATTGCACTACTTTCGTGGAATCTTGTCTGGCATTCTCACTTACACTTAAATCGGGAAATGCAACTTTCGATAATTACAAACATTATCTGCAAAACATACGCTACCGCGATGGGAAGATAGATACCTACAACAGCCGTCTTCACTACTTCTGCGATTGGATAACCGACAATCAAAAAAAGGGCTTTATAATTGATACAACAAAAAATCTTGGAGGGATTGCTTTTCCAACAGAAATTGATTTCATGAGTACCCATGCCGGTTCCTATATACAGCTAAAAAACGACTCAAATTTGATCCCAGGGATTCGTAAGATTGAAAAAGAAATTTCGTCGCGAGATTATTTCTGGATACCCAAGGAGAAAATTGCAGATATTGAATCGAGACTTGAAGAAGGAATGATTGTTGCAATTACCTCTGGCATTCATGGGCTCGACATTGCCCATACAGGAATGTTGGTAAGGGAAAACGGCAGGATACATTTACTGCATGCTTCATCCAGTGCAGGAAAAATAATCATTAGCGAAAAAACCTTTCAGGACTATTTATTGGGGAATAAGCTTCAAACAGGGGTAATGTTCTTAAAAGTGAAATAAGAAGAAGGCAGGAACCTTTTTCAGAATCCCTGCCCTTTCAACTATTTTGAATTTCTTTTATCGGGTTAGGGTTCAACCATTATAACCATGTATTTTGACGCTTTCCAGAAGTCTTCTGGCTTATCAATTACCAAATTCTCAACCGATTTTTCAGTTCCGGTAAAATGGAAAGAGCCGTCGGGATGGGTTGTAATTAATTGTGCTTTTTTAACCATCAACATTATTTCTGAAAAATTGCGGATATCGACCTTCTTGAAGTAATCGTGGTTGAAATCAGATTTCATTTGCATGGTTTTGCCCAATCCGATAAAACCACCAGCTTTTTCGATCACATTGTTTTCAATCAACTCACTTTTTGAACCGAAACAATACCATGCAACACTCATTTCATCTTTCTGTTGCTTGATAGTCTCTGACTTTTTCTCACTCTCTTTAGAAACAACAATAATCTTTTCATTCAACTGTGAGATATCAATTTGCATCTTTTCGAGCTGAGCATTTAATGCTGAAATCTCAGCGTCTTTCTCTTCAACTTGCTTTTGATAGTTCAATATCATTTTCTCCAATTCAGTAACCCGCAAATTCGATTTTTTTAGTTTCGATTGAAGCGATGCAATCAGTTTCTTGTTTTCGTTGAGCAGGTTATTGATTTGATTAATATCTTCAATGATCCTATCCTTCTCCGTTTGTTGTACTTCCCTGTTTGGATCAGAGAGATTCACATTCAGAATTTTCTGAACCATCTTGATTGAATCAAGATTTCCCTGTATTTCATTGAAAGAGGCCACGTAATCAAGGATTTTTTCGTTACGCGCATTCACAACTTGTTGGATACTGTCCTTTGAACTGTTCAGAGAAACAATCTCCCTTTTATACTTTTGGCATGAAGCAAAAAGCACAATAACCAAAAGGATGGTTAAAACTTTAACGGAAATTTGATTTAATTTTTTCATACAGCTTTTTTTATTTTATCTAAATGTTTTTATCTAAACGGTTGAATGATACATTTTAGCATTTTGACTCTGCAAATGTAAGGTGAAATTTTACGTTAAATCAATTTTAGGTTCAATATTTATGTTTTCAATAAAAAAATAATGGTTATTTTTGCGGCCTCGGTTTGTAGCTCAGCTGGTAGAGCAGCTGACTCTTAATCAGCGGGTCCGGGGTTCGAGCCCCCGCAAACCGACAAATAAATGAGGCAATTACGGTAAAAGTAGTTGCCTCTTTTTTTATATATACCAAGCAATTACTAATTTGAGAATTCTAAACGAAATAAAACCCTTGTTGTTCATTCATTTTGAAACTTAATTTTTTTAACTTACATCGCGTTAAGTTTCAATTGCATAAAACAACCTGTATGAAAAAGTTTTTAACATTTCTCCTATTCGTCACAACAGTTAGTACCTTTTCATTAGTATCTGCCCAAGAAACAACAAAAAACATAACAGCAGATGAGATATTTAACTTGAGTCTTGAAGATTTAATGAATATTGTTGTTACCCCGTCGAAGCTGCCTCAGCTGGAAGGTAATGTAACCCAAAAGGTCGACTTTATAGACACAAAAGAGATCGAAACAAACATATCAGGCAATCGCAATGTATGCGAAGCCATTGCAAAACTACCCGGCACATCGGTAAGTGTTCTTTCGCGCAACGACGCTAACTGGGGAACTTACGGAGGAATAGGGCCAAAGTACAGCACCTATATGCTTCAAGGTGTTCCTATTGATGCTTTTATTGACCCTATGTCGCTCGATTTAAATGCCATTGACCATATTGAAGTACAACGGGGACCAGCATCTGTTATTTATCCAAATTATCTCTCCCAAGATTTTGCCGGAAGCCAAAGCCCCCTTGCAGGAACCGTAAATCTAATTTTAAAAGACAAAATAGTACAGCAGAAAACCTCATTTCAAACATCCCTCGGTTCGTACAATACACTTAATGGTCAGATTTTCCATCAAAACAAAAAAAAACAACTTAATTATTTTGTCGGATCGACCTACGAAACATCTGATTATACAAACTATGGATCAGATGGATCATGGTTAAACATGAAAAAAAATCCCGAATATCAAAAAACAAAAATTTATGGTGGATTGACCTTGTTTATCGATAAGAATGAAAAACAGAAACTTACCATTTTTGGTCAGGAAACATGGCATAACGGAGATGTTGGCCGGGCATATCGCGGGTTTAAAAATCAGTATGGTACGTTGAATTTTGGCTACGACATTGCTTTTAATGATAAGTTTTATTTACAATCGCATTTAGGGATTCGTTCATATAATCGCACACAGCAAGAAAGTAGTTTTGGTGTAGTCGACACGCTCAAATCGAATACTGGTGTAAACCAACTGATTATACCTTTTGACATTTCTGTTTCGTGGCTTCACGGCAAGATGAGTTCTTTGAGTATTGGAGCCGATTATCAAAGTGTAAAATATAATACATGGACAGATCCACTGGTTGGGTATCACTTGTATGGAAACATTTCATCAGCCTTGCAGGGAGGGATTTATGCACAGGAGGAATGTCGAATTGCAACTAAGCTTCTATTACGTGGCGGGCTAAGGTATGCTTATATCAAAAACACGATCAATTTGGAAAACAGCGCCAACCCTGCTGATAATAGTCTTTCGTGGAACCAACTTTTATGGAGTATTGGTGTAAGATACTCAGCAAATGAGAAAATTGGTTTCTATGCGAATGGCGGTAGCAGTTTTAGTACACCCGGCCTTAAGTCGATTGGCGGAACTTTGTCGCTCACCGATATTGGAGTAATTGGCCACAACGGACAATTACCAAATCCCGATTTGAAACCAGAAAAAGGCATAGGCATGGATGCCGGTATGGACTGCAAACTTCCGGCTCGTATAAAATTAAATATTCGTGGTTTTTATACCATCCTGCAAGATGGCATTGTCGATAATGTTGTTAGCCAAAACCCTTCGCAATCCCAGTCAATAAATACACAATCGACATCGAAAGGTGGAGAAATTGAAGTTTCACAGCGAATCAATTCAAGTATTTCGTGGTACTTTAACGGAACATATCTGATGTCAAACATTCAAAATGAATTAAATGCAGACCAAGACAATGTTGAAATTCCCTTTTCACCGAATTATATTATAAACGCTGGGGCAACTCTAAATACATCATCCGGTTTTACTTTCGTTCCATCGCTCAATTATAATGGAGGATTTTACGATGGTATTTCAAAATCCAGTCGTCAACGTTACAATCCCGGAATTGTAATAAGTGCTTATATTTCACAGCAACTTGTTAAAAACGATTTTTACAATTTTGAATGTTTTGCCCAACTCTACAATATCACAAATAATGACTTTAATATGCCCTGGCAGTTTAAAAATCCAGGTTTTTCCTGTATGCTTGGCATTAGGGTAACTTTTTAGTAGAAAGACTTATAGCGAAAAGATTCAGCAAATACGTTTATTCTCCGAGAAAAACCCCATTCTCGAAATTCCCTGATTGAATTGTCCCATCTGGTTTAGTCAGAATTCCTTTCCCAGAGAATACACCATCCCTGAAGCCTCCAACATATTTCAATCCATTGGATAAAGTATAGGTACCTGAACCATTTCTTTTATTGCCTTTGAATTCACCAACATACCGGGCGCCATTCGAAAAAACCATCGTACCGTTTCCATTGTATTCTCCATCAACGAAATTGCCGGAATATTTTTGGCCATTTGTAAAGGTATAAACACCGTACCCGTTAAAAACTCCATCGACGAATTCACCGGTATATTTTTTCCCGCTGGAAAAATTCATCCGGCCAAAACCATTAAATTCACCAGACTTGAAATCGCCAACATACGTTGAACCATCGGGTTGAATCAAAACGCCTTTTCCTTCGTACTCGCCATATTGAAAAAATCCGTAATACTTTGCCCCATCTTCGTACAAATAAGCGCCATATCCCACTAAATCGCCCCCTATGAAATTACCAACGTAAACTGCCCCTCCGGGATAGATGTATGCGCCGTACCCATTCAGGCAATTACCTGAAGCACAACCATAATTTACCTTATAGACATTCGAATAAAGGGGCTTTTCGGTAATAATTAAGCTACCGGTGGTATCAATTTCAACGTTACCCAATTTTTCCAGAACCTTTTTTCCAAGATACACTGGGGCAATCTGACTGTCGGTCACAATTGCGGGTGTGTTGTATATGAAATGATTACCGATCTCAATGATACTCAAATTAATTTCCGATCCAATTGCAATGGTGTCGGCATTAAACGAACTGACAAAATCTCCTTTGGTTAAATATCCGTTTTTCAGCATTTCTCTTGCTTCAGTTAAAGAAATTGAAGCACAACCATTTACCGTATCGATGCCGAAACGTGATTCAGATTCGTTCAACTTACATGGAACAACGAATCCACCATCGACCTGTTCCATTTTAACAATTGTCTGCGATTCTGCTTTTACAACAAAACCAAGTAATATGATGACTGAAAATTTTATTCTTAAACTTTTCAATGAATTCACCCTCCTCTGCAAGTTTTTAAAACAATACTAGCCCAAATTATTTACGATTCTGACAACAATTTGGATATAGCCACATCCACCCGGTTGAAATTGAAATTGCCGATGATATTTTTCATTTTATCGGAGATTTCTGAATTACACAAATTCCCAATACTTCCCTCATGGGTGTGACGCAACTTCTTCACTGGAATGAAGCTTCCCTCAATAATTTTTTGCCCCACATGTTTATAGGCATCCCGAAAAGGGATCCCTTCATTTACCATCCGGTTTACCTCTTCAACACTAAAAATATAATCGTACCTTTTATCATCAAGGACTTTATCGTTAACTTTCAGGAA
>Ga0209800_10003648_pt1 | contig 12017 bp, 16 predicted proteins | sample Higcelweek8metaG_FD_187174 | JGI IMG/M metagenome (GOLD analysis project Ga0209800, IMG submission 187174) | Freshwater pond sediment microbial communities from the University of Edinburgh, under environmental carbon perturbations - High... | ecosystem: Environmental > Aquatic > Freshwater >... | reverse complement strand
TTTCGCACTATTCTAAACTCCCTCCGAACCGGGGAGGCCGATGAGAGTACCTTGTCCCTTCTCAACCAACGTTGCCTCTTTTCTTTACCTACCACTGGTATCATCACCCTGGCTACCACCAATGCGACTGTTTTTGCCCTCAATCACCTTCGGCTCAGTTCTATTCCCGATCAAACCTATGCCTTTCAAGCCTCAGTTACTGGTATCTTAGACGCTTCCTCTTTCCCCACCGAATCTACTTTAGTTCTCAAAAAAGGGGCCCAAATCATGATGCTTAAAAACGATTCCCAAAAACGCTGGGTTAATGGCTCAATTGGTACCATCGAGTCAGTTGGGAACAAAGAAATTACCGTCAACATTGATGGCCATGTTTATCCGGTAGTTCCCGAAACCTGGAATAAAATTCGATATTCATTTAATGCCGAAAAAAGGGAAATCGAAGAAGAAGTGATCAGTTCCTTTACTCAATTTCCCCTTCGCTTGGCCTGGGCTATTACTGTCCACAAATCCCAGGGTCAGACCTACAATTCGGTGGTTATTGATATGGGGCGCGGTGCCTTTGCTCATGGTCAAACCTATGTTGCTCTGTCACGTTGTCGATCCTTGGAAACGCTTTATCTCAAACGTCCACTGTCCTTTTCCGATGTTATAGTTGATCCGGTAATAATCAATTTCATGCGCCAGGCTAATATCAATAAAATATAAAATATCTTGCCCTATAGTATAATTAACCATGTTGCCAGAAAACAACCGTCGATTTGACCACCTAACCCTTCCCAACGAATCGCTTCGGCCTTTGACCCCCGCTGATATCGATCTCCCAGCTATGAGAAACCAGTTAATCGAAGCTGGTGTCAACTTGGCCTTAACCGAAACCGAAAGAAAATCTCTAGCCGAGCCCCAATTTAAGAGTTTAAGTACCGGCCGTGGTCCGGGCATGGTAGCTGCCTTGGGAAGAGAAAAAACGTGGGCCATGTTTAAATGGTGTCGATTAAGGTCTCAAGATGGACCCCGGCTCAAAGAAGGTAGTGTTATTGCCGAAAACAGTCGGGGGCGGGGATTAAGACAATTAGCTGCCGATATTATTCAACTAGCCGCCAACCCACAACCCTCTGACCAGGATTTGGAGCAATTTTGTCTTTGTGTCAACCAAAGAGTCTTCAAAGGTCTATTGCGGAAATATCGCCGCGATAAGCCAGCCAAGGATTTAATTAGACAACAATTTTCTTCAGTTCCCAAGCCCGAATCAAGTTTATCTTCTGTTCCGTCCGGTTCCGTGTCTGATCTCTGGACTTTTCTCACTACTTCCCAGGGTTAATTATCTATTCAAAAGCCACACGGTCGCAGTTAATAGGGTGGCAAAGCTGACCCAAGCCAAATAAGGGATTAATAGCTGTCCAGCTGTCTTGTTGACTGCCGAAAAACTATTTATCGTTCTTTTTATGGCCCACCACAAGCCTAAAATCTCCACCGCTGCCCATCCCGGGCTTTCCAATCCAAAAAATATTACCGACCACAGAACATTTAAAACCAACTGTATCCAAAACCAGTGATATATTTTGCTGGTTAAATCTTTTTTCTTATTCCAAACTAAATATAGGGCAATTCCCATTAATATGAATAATAGAGTCCATACCGGTCCAAACAGCCATCCGGGTGGTTGAAAAAAAGGTTTATTCAAAGTTAAATACCAATCACTGCCTGTCTTTGGGGCTGTAAATAAGGCTCCGATACCCCCGGCCATCTGAGTAATCACAATTGCCACTACCAACTTCATCCAATTTATTTTCTTCATATCTTAATACTAAACCATTTTCAAAAATATCGCTATTAAAACTTTTCAGCCAGCAATTTTTCCACCAGTTTCCTTTCATATACCCGATGAATATTCTGGTTCTCCCAATCGATTTTTGTCCGGTAATCTTCCTTCGAATATGGTTTTAAGTCCAGTTTTTCTGCCATCGCCTCAACTCCGGTTTCCTCTTTTCCTTCAATCTCAAAAGTAAAGTAACTATCAGTATATTTAGACAATTTAATTTCCATTCCGCCATAGTTATATTCCCAGCTTTCCCAAAAATAAACCATTCCGGACTTGTATCCCATCGTTTCCAGCAAATCTAAAGCCTTCAAAAACTGCCCGGTTTCGATCTTTACTTCCACTTCTTTCCTTTCCAAATCATGGAAATTACCCATCTTTATTGATATTTTTTCTTTGCTATCGCTTTTTTTTAATCTCACGTCCGTTCCGCTCGGATTTTTCCAGGTTTTTGATGTTGGATCAAAGCCCGGGGATAAATCAATTGAAAGACGATGGTAATGATCAACCAAATCTCCGTTTTGAGCTAGTAACTTTGACAACCGGCCAAACTCCTCTCCCGACAATTGGCCTCTAATTTCAATTTCAGTCATAATTTTCCCTATTTTACTCTAAAATGTGAACTCCAAGCAATCTCTTGAAAGAAAACTTCCCTGTAAATTGTATATATACTAAAGGTAGATTATGATCGATCCGGATAAGTGTCAAAAATTAACTGATCACGAGCTGGTGGCGCTGTCAATTTCCGATAGTCAATATTTCTATTGTCTAATGAAGCGATATGAAGACAAGCTCTTTAGTTATGTTCGCCGTTTCACTTATCTGCCCGATGATGACATTGCCGATATTATCCAAGACTCATATATTAGTGCCTACCAACATCTCAACGATTGCGATTGCGATCTCAAGTTCAGTAGCTGGCTTTACCGAATAGTTCACAACCAAGCCATCAATTTTATAAAAAAACACCGCCAATCTCTAAAAATTGATATTAACGATGGTGACGATGACTTTGTCTCCTGGCTGGTGGCAGACACCAATATTGAAAAAGAAACCATCACTGCCCATTTTAATGACCATATTGTCTCCATCTTAAGCCAGTTAAAGCCCGATTACCAAGAGGTATTAATCTTAAAATTTTACGAGGATAAAAATTATCAAGAAATTAGCGACATTTTACAAAAACCAATGGGGACAGTCGCCACCCTCCTTTCTCGGGCCAAAGCCCAATTTAAAAAAATATATGAAAAAAACAACCAGTATTAGCGATCAAACCCTTAAGCTTATCAGCCAAAAACAGCTTAAACCAATTCCTAAATGGGAATTTATTACCCGCAATTGGGCAATTTGGTTTGGATTGGCTATCTCCTTCTTTCTCTTAATTCTTGGGGCTGGTCTATCCTGGTTTGGTTTAGTTGATGACGTTATCACTCCTTACCTGTGGCTAATAATAGTGGTTGTACTTCTCGGAATGTCGTTTCTCCTTTTTGAAAATACCAAAAAAGCCTATCGTTTTCCCAAATGGCAAGTAATCGGCCTGATTATCTTTTTAGCCCTTACCTTGGGTGGAGTTCTCTTTAAAATCGGCCTGGCAAACCAAATCGATAAAAATTTGGAAATGACCTTACCCTACTATCGCCAGATGGTGCCAATGAAACTGAAGGCTTGGAACAACCCTCAGTCTGGCTATCTTTCCGGCCAAATCACCGACCTTAATTCTACCGGTTTTATTCTTCTTGATTTTGATGGAAAAAACTGGAATATCACCAGTCAAAACCCCCTTGTTCGTGGCCGGGTAGTTTTGGAAATTAACGCCCAGATTAAACTCATTGGCACTAAAACTGGTGATAATAGCTTTACAGTTCGAGAAATCCGACCTTGGAATGGTCAAATGTCTCCTACTAACTTGAAAGAAAATCCCTAGCTTTTTTGTATTACTAATAGACTGCGCTAGTCATATTAATAATTCAATTAATCTATGAAAACTCAAATTGTTCTTAGTATTGCTGCTTTAGCTCTCGGCTTGGTCGCTGTTAAATCATTTACTCCGGTTTTGGCCTATCGTGGCGATGCCACCGTCAAAGGCCCTAATTATTCCGAGGTCAAACACCAAACGAATCTTGCTGCCTTTGAAAAAGGTGATTATCAGGCTTGGGTAAACAACATGTCAGGTCGTGGTGCTACCAGATTTGTCACCGCTGCCAATTTTAAAGAATTTGCTACTGCTCAAGTAGCTGCCCAGAAAGGGGACTCCACCCTACTTACCGCTTTTAGAAGCAAGTATGGGATGGGTATGGGAATGGGTAAAGGTCAAGGTGGTCAGAATTGCGGTATGAATCGCTAAGCTATCTAAGTATCCAAAAAATACCCCCAACCTGGGGGTATTTTTTTATATCATTTTGGATTTTACTTCTTGGTATTTATTCCTAGTAGCTTATAAAGAAAACAAAAACCACTTAGTCCGGTAAATATTCCCAGTCCGGCTACAATAAATGCCAATATCTGCATTGTTCCAGAAAAAGTAAATACTCCCAATAGCAAGGAAATTATTCCTACTGCCAATCGGATATTTTTATCCAAATCGCTTTCGTTTTGTTTAAACATAAGTAAATTAACCTATAACTGACTTCAATTCACTCTCAAAAGCATCTTCCTGTCGATAGCCAATAAACTCTTGGACCACTACTCCCTTCTTGAACAATTTCATATTGGGAATACTGCGGATATCGTAACTAACCGCCAAGCTTTGATTATCGCTCTGTTCAGTATCAACTTTGACTATTTTTAATTTGCCGTCGAACTTTTGAGCTAATGACTCTAAAATTGGCGCCATCATTTGACATGGACCGCACCATGGAGCCCAAAAATCGACCAAAACTGGTAATTCAGAGGTTAAAACCTCATCTTTAAAACCTTGCTCACCGCTAACATTAATTGGATTTGACATATGTTTTCATTTGAATTAATAATTTTTTATCTTTCATCTTGACTGATTTCATGCAGGTTTCAATTTTGTTGTCGACAATTGTGTCCATGACTCCGGCTACTGCAGCTTTAATTGCCTTCAATTGAGTTAATATTTTTATACAATCAGCTTGATTATCAATCATTTTCTTGACTCCCTCAACCTGACCGATAATATTATTTAATCGTTGCTGATTTGATTTCATCAACCTATCTTACAGTACACCCCCCGGGGGTGTCAATACCATATTACAAAACACCATTTAACTAAGGTAAAATGATCATATGAAAACCAAAATCCACACTCTACCGACTTTTGTCCTAATATTGGCTACCTTTGTCATTATTGCTGCCGTTATCATTAGCATTTCTTCTGATACTAAAACTTCTGCCCAGCCTGTTGATAAATTAACCCAATTTGCTCTGTGCTTGAAAGATAAAAAAGCCATTCTTTATGGCGCTTTTTGGTGTTCCCATTGTCAAAATCAAAAAAAAATATTTGGCGTAGGTGAGTCATCTCTTCCCTATGTCGAATGTTCTACTCCTGATGGTAATGGCCAGTTGGAAGTTTGTACCCAGGCAAAAATTACCGGTTATCCCACTTGGGTTTTTGCCGATGGCTCAACCGTTTCCGGAGAAATTACACTGGAAACTCTGGCCACCAAAACCGGCTGTCAACAGCTCTAGTTCTTCACTATTAACAAATTATTATTTACTAACCACTAAATTCCATGTCCACCATCTATCTCTTCCGTCACGGCCAGACTGTCAATAATCTCCAAAAAATTTTCACCGGTTGGCAGGATTCGCCCCTGACTCCCCTTGGAATTGAACAAGCCAAAGCTCTCGGAGTCATGCTCAAGGGTAAAACCATTAATCTGGCTTACCAATCTCGTCTTCTCCGGGCAGTCGACACTCTAAAAGAAGTATTGGTATATCACCCCGAATGCAGTGAAACCATTACTGACGATCGGATGATTGAAAGATCTTATGGCATCCTCGAGGGTCATCCTCACGCTGACACTATTATTGAATATGGTCAGGAGCAATTTGATAAATGGCATCGTGGCTGGATCGACAAAGCCGACCAAGGCGAATCATTTGCCGATGTCGAAATTCGAGTACAGTCTTTTATCAATGATGTAAAAACCAAATATTCCGGTCAAAACATTGGTATTGCCATTTCGGCACATGGCAACTCGATCCGTCTCTTTCGTAAAATAATGGAAAGCGCCACCATTGAGGATTGTGTCTCCTGGACCATTCCCTACGATCAGTATTTTGAGTACTCTATCTAGATCTGACTCTTATTCCTTCGGGTTATTGATCTCAAAAGTCACCGGCAACCGATTCCAATTCGCGGTAATATACAAAAAACTCTGCCAATTCCATTTATTCATCTGATAGCCGACCAGCACCACAAATATTATCCATAATATTTTCTTTCTGATGATATTTTGTATCACCATATTTTTGAACATCTTTGGGTTAAGTTTTGTCATTCCCCAGGCTCCTAAAAATATCATAATTATCAGCCGATACACATTTATCAAATTGTCAGATTTAAATACAAAATATCCCCAATATAATGAGCTGGCAAAAGGCAGCCCCAAAAAAATAAATAACTTAAATATATTTGGTTTGGTTATTAATTCCCAAGTAAAAACAGACGCTGCCATTATTAGAAATGGTAAAAAAGGGATATTGTACCAGGGATAATTTCCACTCCCGGCCATCATAAAAATAAATAGATAAGACAGATAACCCAAAATTATCACCCGGTGTTTCTTAAAATCACTCTGAGCCAATCCTACCAAAGATAATAGCCCCCACAACCAATACCCTTCCACTGGGAACTGGGTGAATTTTGGTCCAGCAACTGAATGCAAATAGGCCAGGGGACCAAAAAAACCCCGACTAGTTTGGTCAAACAATAGCTTGATTATTAGGTCCGGCGCTAAATAGTAAACATACCCGTAATAAATCATCGTTAATCCCAAAAACGGTAAGAAAAAGAAAAGGCTCTCTTTTATTCTCACTTTTTTGCACAACATGATTATGCCTATTATTAGTACATATATTCCCTGTTCTTTGGTTAAAAAAGCTAAGCTACTCACTATTCCGCCCATGGCCAGTAACCACCAATTTTTCTCCCCTTTTTTAATAAACGACAATATAAAGATCAAAAGCAGAGATAGGGGAATCAACACATTTTCCAACAAGGCAAACCGAGACATAATTACAAAACCAGGTACTGTCGAATAAATAACCATGGCTATCAAGGCCACAATTAGGTTGCGATACAAACCCCAACTTGCTGCAAAGATTAAAATTCCCGTAAGCACTGACAAGGCCAGTGCCACTCTTCGATATTCTTCCGGCTTTAAATCGTCAAACTTTTGCGGATTATTGGTTATCCCCAGCGAATACAGCCAACTACCAAAAATTGGATGATCTAAAAAAGGTTGATACAGTCTAATTGTTTCCGTCCCCTTACCGATATTTACATCAGTTGTCCAGTAGGTTGGGTAATTAAACTTGTCGGAATTATAAATAGAAGGTTTTTCTCCATCAGCTGTCATACTCAAACCGTCAAATCCCAAATCTTTATGTTCTTTAGTATCTGCAAATATTTTATATACATTCATATTGCTCCATCCCGTTGGTACCCCAGTCTTTCTAAATGTATAGCCGATAAACGGATAGTCCCGCTCATCAAAAATCACCGTTTCGGGAATATTTTCATATCCTAGCCATTTTCGGTAATACCAATTCTTAGACAATATCAGCAGACCAACAATCACCACTAGCACTTTTACCAAATCGACCTTCTTCATTTGGCTCCTAGATCTTCCTCTATTCTCATTAACCGATTGTATTTCGCTACCCGTTCACCTCTAGTTGGTCCACATTTGAGGTATTCACTTCCCACCGCTACCGCCACATCTACCATGAATGTATCATTTGACTCACCTCCACCTCGATGAGAGGTTACCGTCCAGAAATTATTCTCTCTGGCCAGTTGGCAACAATCAATAGTCTCGGTTACCGTTCCCGCCTGATTTAATTTAATTAATATCGCATCGGCTGCTTTCATCTCCATTGCCTGTTTCCATAAGCTGGAATTAGTTACGGTTAAATCATCAGCAATAAGTGGAAACTTACCCCCAATCCTCGCCAGTAACTTTGGCCAACTTTCCCAATCAAACTCAGATAACATGTCTTCCCAGGACACAAACGGGTATTTATCAATCCATGATGCGTAATACTCAATCAATTCTTCCGCCGTTAATTTTTTTTGTTCTATTCCTAAATCATAAATTGTCGATCTTGGTTCGATCTCTGTTTTTGAAAACTCTGATGCAGCTGCATCAATTGATATCCCAGCATCAACCCCAGCCATATATCCAGCATTCCCAATTGCCTCGACAATATATTCCATCGGTTTTTCATTAGAGACAATTCCGTTTGGAGCAAAAGCTCCTTCGTTCCCCACATTCGTTGACAATCCCTCTCTTTTTAAAATCTTTTTTAAAGCCTCATATATTTCCATTTCCATTCGGATATTTTCAGCCACCGTCTTCTCTCCCATTGCTGATACTAAGTATTCTTGCAAATCAGTTGTTTTATCGGCATGTTTTCCACCCTCTATCATTACTACCATTGGCTTTGGTAGTTTTGTAGTATTCTCCAATCCATACTCTTCTCGTAGATATTCATATAGCTCCAACTTTTTCTCATTAGCCATCGCTCTGGCACTAGCCATTGATACAGCCAACATCGCATTCCCGCCCAATGATGATTTGTCTACTGAATCATCGTATTTAATCATTTTTTCATCAATTTGCCTTAGATTTTCAATTTCCATTCCCATTATCAGTGGCTCAATTTCTTCCTTTACTTTCTTAATAGCCCCCAACATACCCTTACCGTTGTACCGATTTTTATCTTCGTCTAAAATCACCTTTGCCTCTTTACTTCCAGTACTTGCCCCATAACTAATCGAGGCCTCGCCCACCGCCCCGCTTTCCAATATCACAGTTGCTTCCAGTGTTGGTGCTCCACCACTAGCCAATATTTCTCGGGCGATAATTGATTTTATTTTTGCCATATTGGTTTTATTATACCTTTTAATAATTTTTTATAATTCACCCCCTTCAGAATGGTTAGATAATCTTTTAATCTCATTCTCTTTTTCAGCCATAAATCTGTATATCCACTGTCGCTATTGATTACGATTCCTTTGTCAATCGGCCATGGGACTTGGGCATAATCATTAATACTCCAAATATTTTTATAATATGACTGTAAAAAATTAATCATCTTCTCGTCTCTATAATCACTTGGAGTATATTCCAAAAACAGAACAGGGGAGTCTTTTTCAATTACTTTTTTTGCTCCTTCAATCACCTCTGGCTCCCACCCTTGAGTGTCAATCTTAATCAAACTAATATATTGTTCATTTATCAAAATATCATCGAGTCTCAGGCAGTCTACCAATCTATTTATTTCCACAGTTTTGTATCTACCTTCAATTTTTCCTACCCTGCCATCACCAAAATTATTTGTATTTTTGAAAAAATTTAATTTTTCCTTTTTTGCTCCTGCCGCTGCATTTATTAACTCCACATTGTCAAAACCATTTTCCTCCACATTTTTGGTTAATATTTTAAAAATTTCTCTATCCGGCTCAATCGCATAAACTTTCTTGGCCCTCTTGGCCATTTGAATAGTGTAAACGCCAATATTGGCCCCAATATCAACCACCACACTTTCGCGATTTATCTGACTCATAATTAACCCTGTTTCATATCTCTCATATTTTCCCAATGCAATTCTTTGTCCGATAAACTTATCATCTTCTCGGTACCACAAGTCCATACCGTCAATTTTTGTTTTTATTGTTCTCGCAATCATTATTTACTTATTCTATCCCTTGACGTTATTAATAATCTTTATATAATATTAGCAGTCATAGCAGAAGACTGATAATCTGCTAAACTACCTTTCTGCTATTAATTAATTGTTAAATCGATTCTATGTCCAAAATCTCTTCCCGAATTCATCCTGTCGCTGGATACGTTTTAGTTAAACCCCAAAAACAGGAAAAAACTACCGCCTCCGGTATAGTTTTACCTGATTCTCACGAGGATAAACCACAACAAGGTACTGTTTTAGCTGTTGGTGGTTCAATTTTTAATGACGGTCGCGAAGTCATTTCGCCGGTTAAAGTTGATGATATTGTTATCTATCGCGAATGGGGTGGTAAAGAATACAAAGAAGATGGTACCGACCTCTTACTTCTCAAATTTGACGACATCATGGCAGTTATTCGTTAATTACTTATTAAATTATTACTAATCTATGGCCAAACAATTAAAATTCGGGCAGGACGCCCGTCAATCTCTTCTTAAAGGTATTAATATTTTGTCCGCTGCGGTTGTGACCACTCTTGGTCCCAAAGGTCGTAATGTCGCTATTGATAAAAAATGGGGTGGACCCTCAGTTATCCACGATGGCGTCACTGTTGCCAAGGAAATTGAACTTAAAGATCCATATGAAAATATGGGAGCTCAATTGATAAAAGAAGCCGCCTCCAAAACCAACGACATTGCCGGAGACGGTACCACCACCGCCACACTATTAGCTCAAGCAATCGCCAACAAGGGTCTTCAAAATGTCGCCGCTGGTGCAAACCCGATGATGGTTCGTTATGGCTTGGAAAAAGGGCTCAAAGCCGTTATCGAACAGCTCGATAAAATGAAGAAAGAAATTAAGATTAATGATCAGGCAAGTATTGAGCATGTTGCTACCATTTCTGCAGGCAACGTTGAAATCGGTAAAAAAATTGCCGAGGCCGTCGTTAAAGTTGGTCGCGATGGTTTGATTACTGCCGAGGAAGGTAAAGGTCTGGGTTTGGAAACTAAAGAAACCACTGGCATGGAATTTGACAATGGTTTTCTCTCTCCTTATTTCGCCACGAATACTGAAAGTATGGAATCAGTTATCGACCGCCCTCACATTATTATTACTGATAAGAAGATCAGCTCTATCCAAGACATTCTCCCCTTCTTAGAAAAATTGGTTAAGCTGACCAAAAACTTCGTTATCATTGCCGACGATATTGACGGTGAAGCCTTGGCCACTCTGGTGGTTAACAAACTCCGTGGCACCTTTAGTGTGCTGGCTGTCAAAGCTCCGGGTTTCGGTGATCGCCGCAAAGCTATGCTCGAGGATATCGCCGTACTAACCGGAGGTAAGGTAATTTCCGAAGATTTAGGAATTAAGTTTGACTCGGCTGATCCTGTGGAGTATTGCGGTCAAGCTGACTCGGTTACTTCTGATAAAGATAAAACTAGAATTTTAGGTGGCGCTGGCTCTTCGGCTGATGTTAAAGCCCGGGTTGCCCAACTTCGTGTTCAAATGGATAAAACCACTTCGGATTACGATCAGGAAAAACTTCAGGAACGAATTGCCAAATTAGTTGGCGGAGCCATTGTGCTTCAAGTCGGCGGTGCTACCGAAATCGAGATGAAAGAAAAACTCGAAAGAGTTAAAGACGCCATTGGGGCCACCAAGGCTGCTGTTGAAGAAGGTATTCTTCCTGGTGGTGGAGTGGCTCTTCTCAAAGCCTCTTTTATCTTAGACTCGGTCAAGTTTGACAACGAAGAAGAAAAAGTTGGCTTATCAATTCTAAAGTACGCCCTCGAACAACCCATCCGGATGTTAGCCTCCAATTCTGGTGAAGATGCTGGATACATCTTAAACAAAATTAAAGATGCTCTGACCGCTGATTCCAAGTCTGATCTTGGCTACAATGCTGTTACCGGTAAATTGGAATCCATGATCAAAGCCGGCATTCTTGACCCGGCCAAAGTCACCAAATCGGCTCTTACTAATGCCGTTTCCGTTGGCACCATGATTTTGACTACCGATGTCTTAATCACCGATGCTCCCGAGAAAAAAGCTCCTTCAATGCCTGCTGGTGGCATGGGTGGTATGGATGGCATGATGTAATTCGCCTGTTAATAATATAAATCCCCCTCCGTATCGGTGGGGGATTTTTGGTTAAAATATCTCTATCAGAAAAATACTTTTCTTACTATTTATTGTTTGTCTCGTTTTTCTTCTCAAGATTTATTTTCAGCCCTTGGCTCTTGTTGTTCCCCATCATAATCTGGTCCGGTCCACCCGCCAAGATTTCCTCGAACAGATTGCTCGGCAACGACTAATCACT
>Ga0209800_10003646_pt1 | contig 12021 bp, 11 predicted proteins | sample Higcelweek8metaG_FD_187174 | JGI IMG/M metagenome (GOLD analysis project Ga0209800, IMG submission 187174) | Freshwater pond sediment microbial communities from the University of Edinburgh, under environmental carbon perturbations - High... | ecosystem: Environmental > Aquatic > Freshwater >... | reverse complement strand
ATTGAGTTGAGTATGAAAATGAGCAGTTATTCTGTTATGATATGCGATCACTACAAAGCATATTATAAGGAAAAGCTGCTCATGAATGAAATTACCACACTTTTAACTTGTATGCACCCCTTACTTGACATAAACACTTACCGTCACCTTCTGATTATCAGTCAAGGGTGGCATTTTCAACCAGATTATTGTCCAGGGTTACATGAGGGGTCTCAAAATGCCGCAGCAACATTTGAAAAGACTTTCATATAACAGCCATGCCCTGACAGGCACAACGAAGCATGAAAGCTGTAGAGACGCAAGATCTTGCGTCTCTACGGAGTACCAATCAGTTTGTATCCCTAGACTTTCATATAAAATATTAGGAGGCGTAAAAATGAACAATATTCAAATTATCAGAGGCGATATCACAACTGCTGATGTCGATGCAGTTGTCAATGCCGCAAATACAGCAATGCTAGGTGGTGGTGGGGTCGATGGGGCCATCCACAAAGCGGCAGGCCCTGCTCTGCTTGAAGAGTGCAGAAGAGTTGAGGCTGTAAACGGGGTTCGATGCCCTGTTGGTGAGGCAAGAATTACTCCGGGAGGCGATTTGAAAGCCAGATATGTCATCCATACTGTCGGCCCTATCTACATGAGTGACGAAGATCCTGAAGGGCATCTTATATCTGCATATCGGAACAGTCTTGATCTTGCCATCTCTTACCAATGCAGGTCAGTAGCATTTCCTGCCATCTCATGTGGTGTTTATGGCTATCCGGCAGAAGAGGCGGCAAAGATAGCTCTTTCAGTCTGCCAGAAAGCTCAATACAGAGATTTATCAATCTACTTTTACCTGTTCAGTCAGAAGATGGTGGAGATCTGGAGTGATGCTCTTGCGGTGATTTGCAAAAAATAGTTTTCCATACTTGCTGACTTCAATCAAATAAGAGTCATCCCAGTTCAAAACTGGTGACACCGAAAATCCGATCCAGAGGCAATTTGGGAAAATCTCCTCTATACATGCGGGCAGTCTCAAATTCAGCTCTCATATTGTACTTTGTCGCCAGATTGAGTGCTGCTGAGTTCACCTCCGGTACGTCCAGAAATATTGAAGCTCCTTCTGGCGTGTGGGCTCTGAGTGCCAGGAAGAGTTCCTCTGCAACCTGTGGAGAGTCACAGAACAGAGGAGCTATCTTGTATCCAGAGCGACAGCTGCGTACAACACCGTAACCTGTCACTCTGCCGTGATCTCCTATGATGCCAAGTGCTGTGCTTTGAGGTTGGTCAAGCCAGCATCTCATAAACTCTGTGCGGTCTTCTGGGAAGAAGAGCTTGTCATAGCTGTATATCTGTTCAGAGGGGATAGTTGACAGGTTTACTATCTCTGAGCAGGTCGGATGGGCTCCTTCTCCTGTCCCACAGTATCTGATATTTCTATAGGCCAGAGTAAACCCTGACTTCCTGTAATTCTCCTGTTGGGAGACCACTCCATCCAGACCGACTGTACGATCACCAAGGTGAGCAAGAGCGCTACGCCATATCTCAATGCCGTACCCCTTTGCCCGATACTCCGGTCTGACAATGTAAAATCCAATGAAACCAAATGAGTCACCATACTTCACAGCAGAGATTGTTGCAACAGGTTCACCATTGACTGTTCCGATGAGAAAGCCATCAGGATCTGCTGCATGGAAACAATCTGCATCGTACAATCCTGGATTCCAACCCTCTGCAGCTGCCCATTCAACAGCCATATCAACCTCTTGCCTGGTCATTGTTCTGATTTTGTAGTTGTTCTCATGATTCATGCTTGATACTCCTGATCTGAACATGCCAGAACCAGAAAGGCTCTGGCTTTATCTCCTTGCAGTAATGAGACCGAAGAGATAGAGGATCTGAATCCTCTTATTTTTCAAAGTGCTGGTAATCTTTAAGTGTTGTCCAGTTACCTCCCCACTCCCAGCCAAGTTCAAGAAATGTCCGTACAACTGGATGGTCAGCTCTCAATGTACCTTCAGCATCTGGATCATATCTGCTGCCCTGTGGTAGAACAGTTGTCCCTTTGATGTAGGGATTCTGAAATGGGTTTATGTCTATCGCTCTGCCGTATGCATGTTTGGAGAGTCCTGAACCGCCTGTTTTGAGTCTGTAGTTGAACGCAGATGTGTTGTTTGCATCCATGGAGAGATCATCGCTCCAACGACCATCTTTGAAAAAGCGTTTGTCTGAGATCGGAATTACAGAGTAGATCGGGAAGCGCTCTTTTAATGCCACCTCGAACACTCTTTTGATATCATTTTCTAACTCACCATCAATAACCAGCTGACCCTGATGGATCTTCTTGTCGTATGAGTAGTAGCTGAGATTGACCACCTTCTGTTTTTTGAAAATATCCTCCGGGCACTTTGGATCCAGGCCATCAAAAGCCTCTTTTTCACTCATATTACTGTCGATGACTGGACTATTTGCGGTCAGGCTGGTAGGATTTTCAGCAGAAGCTGCATTAAGGGTGGAGACCCCTGGCATGGATGGTGACAGTAAGAGAAGCAGCAGGCAGACAGAACGGACAAACTTCATCATTGGTAGAATCCTTTCATAAAAAACAGTGTGTTATTCTCTTGGTTACCTGTATGTGTTTTTCACATTTATAATAATGGGGTAAAACCCTCTATCCCTTCAGGGTAGAGGTGGTTTTCACTTCTGTGGTCTTACAGTAAATTCTGCCTGCTTTTTCTATACTCTCCTATGGCATTGGCAGCCATCATGGCATGAAGAACTCTCTGGGGAGTTATCCTGCCTGCTTCGTGATGAATATACTCACCAGGTGCACAGGCTTTTTCAGCCGCAGCCATCACTCTGTTGCGGTCAGCATTTTCAAGACCTATATCAGCAAGGGTGGTTGGAAGTCCCACCTCTTCACAGAAGGCGAATACAGCAGCAGACTCTTCAGGAGGTGCATCTGTGAGCTGAAGTCCGGCCAGGACGCCAAATGCCACTTTCTCGCCGTGGTAGTAGGAGTGCGTCTCTTCCAGAGCAGTCAGTCCGTTGTGAATGGAGTGGGCGCTGGCCAGGCCGCCGCTTTCAAAGCCAACCCCGCTTAACAAGATATTTGCCTCCACAATGCGCTCCAGAGCTGGTGTAATGATATGGCGCTCAGCTGCTATCCTGGCTGTTGCACCATATTGGAACAGTGTGTCATAACAGAGCCTCGCCAGGGTGAGTCCAGTCATCGTGCAGAGCCCTCCGCACTCATTTTGAGACTGTGTCTCACTGCATGATTTTGCTTCAAACCATGTTGCGAGAGCATCACCCATCCCTGCAACCAGAAAACGGACAGGGGCTCTGGCGATAATTTCAGTATCTACAAGAACAGCAGCTGGATTTGATCTCTGATAATAGACAGATTGAAAAACTCCCTGCTCGGAATAGAGTACTGCACAGCCGCTGCATGGAGCGTCTGTTGAGGCAATAGTTGGAGCAATAATGACAGAGATATTTGCGCGGTCGGCAGCTATTTTGGCAGTGTCAATTGTTTTTCCACCACCCATGCCCACAAGGACATCCACATCTCTCTCCTGAATGAGTGCTGCAACTCTTGAGATCTCTTTTTCACAACACTCCCCAGAGAATCGTTCAACCACAAGAGAGTTGGCGTTTAAATCAATGCCGCTATCAGGAAGAACCTTCTGGTGTGCTGTTGGTGAAGCAAGAATCATCCCCTGCCTGCCAAACAGCCTGATAAGGGATGGCAATTCATTGAGAGCGCCAGAGCCCTGGATATACTTTCCGGGAAACAGAACTTTGTTCAACATATGATTTCTCCTAAATCCAACTATTCTGATTGTAAGCCATACGAGGTATGGGCTCTATTGCTTACATGAAAAAATTTTCAGGCACCTTGGCCATGTTCACTATTTTCCATGATCTTCTCTACTGGGATTCCCATTCGGATAAACTTTACCATCTTTTTCATGGGCTGATTGACGTAGTGGTAAAATTTTTTAAATCCGGTACAGAGGTAGTTTAACCCGGCTTCTCCATCTGGAGTTCTGACAAAACGGTGTTTGGGGCACCCCCCGCGGCACGCAAAAAGAAGTTCGCAGCCACGGCAGGCTCCTGGAAGAGCGCTCTCTTTTGATGCTCCGAACAGGAGCTGTTTTTCTGACTGCACCATTTTCCCCAGCTCTTCCTCAAGTATGTTGCCGAGACGGTAGGCAGGATACATGAAGTGGTCGCAGGAGAAGATATCACCGTTGTACTCCAGTATGAGATTCTGTCCGCAGCGAGAAGAGAGATAACAGACTCCCGGCCTTACCCCGGCCCAGGCCCCAAGGCACCACTCAAAATTCATCACAAATACTCTGCCGACATCATTTTTTATCCACTCTTCAAACACCTGTATGAGAAACTCACCATACTGCTCTGGCTCTACACTCCATGGAGTTACGGCAGTCAGCCTCTCTTCATGAGAGATGGAAGGTGGAACTGCAAGCTGGATTCCCAATCTCTGCGCGTCCAGATCTGCCTCCCGCTCAACTATCGGGATAAACTGGATAAACTGCACCCCCTGCTCTCTGAGAAAGCGGTACACCTCAAGTGGGTCTCTTGAGCTTCTGTTATTTACAGTAGCAAGAACGTTCAGTTCAACCCTGTATCTCTGCATCATCTTCAATGAGTGTAAGACTCTGCTGAAAGTCGGCCTTCCCTCCTTATCCAGACGGTAGGAGTTGTGAACTGCCTCTGGCCCATCAAGGCTCAAGCCAACCAGGAAGTTGTTCCTTGAGAGAAAATCGCACCACGCATCATCAAGAAGCGTCCCATTGGTCTGAAATGAGTTGGTAATCTCTCTGCCTGCACTGTATTTTTTCTGAAGATCCAAAGCTCTCTGGAAAAAGTCCAACCCAAGCAGAGCTGGCTCTCCACCCTGCCATTCAAATACAACTGATGGGCCTGGCTGAGATCTGATATATTCACGTGTGTATCTCTCAAGAACCTCATCAGACATGCGCAATGTGCTGTTTTCAGGAAAAAAGCTCTTCTTTTCACGGTAAAAACAGTATTCACATCTGAGGTTACAGGCTGGCCCAGCAGGCTTGGCCATGAGGTGGAAGGCCACTGGAGCCGGACGGTCTGACCTTGATGCCTGCTGAGTTGTTCTCTTGTTGTGGGCCATTGTTTTCAGGAGTATCCTTATTCAGGTGGGAAGAATCAGCTGGATTGCCCGAGCATGGAAGTTTCCTGCCTTGCAAGTTCTCTCTTCAGCATGGTATTTTTCAGTCTCAGCTCACTCATTGTCATACCTGATACGCTTACGTCATTGCGCACCTCTCCTGTCCTGAAATCGACAAGATTTATCTCTTCAACCGGATCTGATGTCAGGCAGTAAAGTTCCCATTCATCTGCCTCCACCCCATTGGGGTCCACATACCGTACTATCTTCCAATTTCCTGTGCAGAGCGCTCTCACATTATTAGGTTGTGTAACTGATCCCGATTCTGAGATGTACCCATTGCTCTTTGCCTCCTCGACATTTGCCAGAAAGAGGTTGTATTGCTCAAGAGTAGCACTGTTCTCCTCAGAACCAAGCTCTGTGATCATGTCACTGCTCGTGAAAAAAACTCCAGTACGCGGATTTCCGTCAGCCCCGAGGATATCTCCACTACTCTCACCCTTTATGTGAGACGAGAGGTTTGCACCCACAAAAGCACTCACAACTGATCTGCCATGAATGGCCTCCATCCTGCTTGACACCTCTGTTTCATCATAGCCAGCAAGAGCCAGTAACGTTGGTGCAAGGTCAATTGAGCTTGTGGGTTGAAGGATCTCCCTCATTTCAAGGCTGCTGCTGTTAACAAGGGGGGAAGATATCACCATGGGTACTCTTATCGCCTCTTCATAAGCGTTGTGCCACTTCTGAACCATTCCGCCATGTGCCCCTGCCATCTCACCATGATCAGAGAGAAAAACAATAATTGTATTTTCAGCAAGGCCATTGTCATCAACTGCCTGCAACATCTTTCTGATCTGAAGATCTGCAAGGTAGTGGCAGTAAAAATAGAACTGGTTATAGGCCAGTGACCAGGCTTCTGCGTATTCACCCTGAAGTTGAAAGGGGTGGGGTGAGGGGAGCCCTTTGTACTCCATCATCGACTTGGTGACAAGACCATACTTGATAGAGTAGTCCTTCTGGCACCGTGGCTTCTCATCAAGAGACTCACCATAGGTTGGTGGCAGAGAGCAACTCTCTTGCGGGAAACCATCGGGGTTCAAACTTACCTCAAGCTCATTTGCATCAGGCAGGCTCTGCTGGCCCAGGGTGGGATTTGCTGGGGGAGGTGGGAAAGGTCTCCAGGGAACAACCCCCTGGTCATTAGGAGCCTGCCAGTTCACAGGCCAGCTGCTGCAGTCGTGAGGATTTACAAGAGACCCTACGGCAAACCATGGAGTAGCTGAGGTGTCACTCCCCTTTTCTGCAAGAAAATTCAGAACGTTCTCCACAAAATTGACATCACGATAGACACCCAGGTTGTCAACATTCGTGCCATGAGGCTCAGGATATGATTTCTCCCAATCTGCAAAACCCCAGGGTTCAAGATAATCAGGTGCCTCTGCGTGGGAGACGTGCCACTTCCCGAAATAGTGGGTGGAGTAACCAACTGCCCGAAGCCAGTCCCCAATAGTCGGTGTACCGTCTGGATCAAGCCATGTTACATCCTCCTGAGACTTGAATAACCCGTCTGTCTGAGTGACGCCAGTTGTGTAGGAGCCAGTCATGATACAGGTTCTGCTTGGTACGCAGGCCGAAGATGCAGTATAGTGGGTTCTCAATACAACTGCATTCTGTCGCAGACGCAGAAAGCCTGGGAAAAAACTGGTGAATGAGTTGTCATCAGAAAGAGGATGAAAACCAAGTATCTCTTTTAACCCCTTAACCAGACCCTCATCTGCACCGTATCCATTCGGTGGTGTCTGGTGCTGATCCACCATGATCAGCAATATGTTAGGATGAGATTTTGCCTGATCTTCATCCTCATTACTATCATTACAACCTGGCATTGTCCCGATTCCAACAACTCCGCTGAGCAGAGCAGCAGCTGAGAGCTGGGAGGAACGTTGCAGAAACTCCCTACGCGAAATTTTCATTAGACTGCCTCTCTAGTATAATCTATAAATTATAATTTATTAACATATCTAACGTGGATAGTGATAATGAAGTGATATAGGTTATAGAGTCGCTTTTGTCAATCTATTGTATTGTCTCTTTATCTTGTTTGCCACCATTATACAGCAATTTTAAAATATAAGAGATATTATATGTTACTGGATACTATGATTGAAAAATAGAACGAAATAATCAATCCTCCGTCAGCATGGTTTTCAGCTATGACCCTTCCGCCGCAGGCGTGGATGCAGGATTTGACAATGGCAAGACCTAGCCCCACCCCCCCGGTTTCCCTGTCACGGCTTGGGTCGGTACGGAAAAAGGGTTCAAAAATCTGGTCAAGCTCTTCCTCAGGCAGGCCCGGTCCGTGATCCCTCAGCGATAGAACCACTTCTTCAGAAGATCGTTGCGCCGATATTTCAATATGACCTGAACTGGCCGCGTATTTTATCGCATTTCGAATCAGGTTTGATAAGGCGCGTACAATCAGCTCAGGATCGGCCATTATATGAATCTTTGGGTCAATAGAGATTTTGAAGAATGTCTGGCCATCGGTTTCCCGTTTCACGGCCCGTTCAACCAAGGGGAGCAATTGGGTTTTGTGCAGGGAAACTGCATTCGGGGAGACCTCAGCTCTGGAAAACGATAAGAGCTCGTTGATCAGATTGGAGAGATCCACTACATCCTCCATGATATCCATTACACGGTTTTGATGTTTGCTCTCCAATTGCTGTTCCATGATGCCCAAGCCAACTTGGATTCGTGACAGCGGGGCACCAAGTTCATGGGCAATATCACCTAAAAACCGTTTCTGCCCCTTGACCAGGCCGGATAAACGGCTTGTCATATGGTTAATGGCCAGGGCTAGCCGTCCTATTTCATCTGCCCGTTTTTCACAAATACGGATCTCCAGGTCTCCGCCAGCTATTTTTTCGGCAAATCGGGTCATTCTTGATAAAGGGGCTGTGATGGTATGGATTAAAGGTATCCATAGTAAAATGCTAAAAATAATGGTGGCACCAAAGACCATTGCCCAAGGCAACGGATCAAAGAAGAATCCGTTGCCAGTAATGGAGTCTGAGGAGGCAAAGATAATGACCCGAATTTTCTTGGACAGGAGATCAAGATAGACCATGTCACTAAATTCTGTCCAGTACTGTCTGGGAGCGTCTGTAGTAAAGCTATGCTGAATGTGTGAACCTTTTTTTTTGTGCTTCCACCTCTTGTCTGTATCTTTATGGCCGGGGAACCCTTTCCCCACCCGTGGATATGAATTACTCTCATCCTGTTCTGCGTTGTTTTGCTGTTCATACCTTTTAAAAAACAGGGCAAGCTTTTTTTGAACAATATCCGGGAGAGGTTGCGTGGTGGATGCGTAAATCTGACCGTCCTGAGTGGCAATATAAAAATTAACACCTTGAATTTGTGCATGCTGTGTAAGAATTGCAGACCATCTATCTTGTTTGGCAAAGCTCAAATCTTTTAAAATCATGCGTCCGGCGATCGTGGTACGATCTTCAGCATGGCTCCCCATAAACAAGCGGAAGCAGTTTGCACGGTCAAAAAAGAGGAAACAGGCCAGAATTCCCATAATAACCATCAGATTCAAAACAAAAAAAAGGATAACCCTGGTGTATAGGGATGACTTTATCTTTATCAAGCTATTCCTCTTTTTCAATAAACATGTATCCTACAGCACGGACAGTACGGATATATCTGGGTGATTTGAGATTGTCTTTTATTTTACGCCGCAGTGAACTTATGTGAACATCAATGGAACGGTCAAATACTTCATAATTCCGGCCGGAAACGCTATCCAGAAGATGGTCCCGGCTTAACACCCGTCCACGTGCTCTTGCCAGGTTCAATAGCAGGTCAAACTCAATCGTGGTCAGGATTATCTCTTCATTATCCAAAAGAATGGTGCGGGAGTTCGGGTTGATGGTGAGTTGTTCAAAGACAAGCGGGTCTGAAGAGTTCTGTGTTTCAGTCAGGGCAGATTTAGCAACATAACGCCTTGTTACGGCTCTGATGCGTGCCAGCAGCTCACGGGTGGAAAAGGCTTTGGGCAGATAGTCATCAGCCCCCATTTCAGGCCCACGATCCTGTCTGTTTCATCTCCCCGGGCAGTCAGCATCAACACCGGGACGTCAGACTCTTTGCGCAGGTTTCTGAGCAATTCAAATCCATCCATTTCCGGCAGCATGACATCTAAAAGAACTGCCTTAAATTTGCCACTCAAGGCTTTTTCAAGCCCGTCCCTGCCATTATGGGCTGTCTCAACGCAATATCCCATGGCGCCCAGGTATTCCTGAATTAACCGACACAGCTTTCTGTCGTCATCTATGATTAATAGATCCAAATTCTGATTGTTGTCTGAAGATATCATGCTCACTGCCTTTTTTAAACCTGATCTTATAAGCGGATCTGTTAAACTGCAATGCACTTTACAAAGTTTTTACAAAAAAATCGATTCCCAAAATCAAATCTTTACAAAATTCCAGTAAATATAAGCCTCATGCGGTATCTGAGGCTACACAAAACAACTGGTTTTTTGCCGCAGTAGGAGTGATGATAAAAAAAAATAAAAATGAATAATCAAAAAATGAGGAGTATAAAACAATGGAATTGAAACAACCAAAAAGATCAATCTATTATTATTTGCGCACGCTTCATCGTGATATCGGTTTTTTTCTGGTCGGATTGACAATGATCTATTGTATCAGCGGAATCCTTCTGATTTACAGGGGCACGGGATTTCTTCAATACAAGGAGACCATTCAGAAAAAAATATCAGTGGGGCTAAATACCAATGAACTTGAAAAGACCTTGGGATTAAGACATTTTAAGATTGAAAAACAAGATGACAAAACCGTTTATTTCAATGGTGGCTCCTATGACCGATCTACCGGTGTCGCAACCTATACAAAAAGTGAATTCCCGGCAGTCCTGAACATGTTTAAAAATGTTCACACCATAACAAGCCGAAATACCATGCACTTGTTTGCAACCGTCTATGCGATCCTTTTACTCTTTTTGGCTATTTCCTCGTTCTGGATGTATAAACCAGGTACCAAACTATTCCGCAGAGGTATCTCATTTTCCACGGCAGGCGTAATTCTGGCCGCTGTTCTGATGTTTACCTCCGCAGGATAAGCCAGGATCAATCAAGATAGCTCATGAAGAGAGAAATTTATAGAATTCCTGCTGGAACAAAACAGCAAGATGAGAGATTGGCAGAATACAGGCAGGCTTGCCCCTGGTGGCAGGATATGGTCAAAGCAATGTTGGCACTTCTCTTGCTGTTACTTGACACGTGTGGAAACCAGACGTACCATGCCAGCCATTCCAGATTCGCGTCGCACATCAAACCCATTTGACTTGAGCGCAGCGCAAATCCAGTCTGGCCCGAGACGCAGCTTCTGGTAGCTACTGACACTAAGACGCCATTCAGACCCATCGAACTCGTGTACTATGTCATGGACAGTGACATGTGAGTCACCATATTCGAGAAAGCAGGTCAGAATGCGATCAGCATCACTTCGAACCGGAATGAAACGCTGCTCGCCAGTGAGTGCATTGCTGTAGTCACGGAAAGTGGTGATGAACTCTCCACCAACCATGACTGTTTCAGCTATGTCGGATATGAGTTGCAGAACAGACTCAGAGTCTGGAAGATGCGTCAATGTATCACCCATGCATAGAACAAGCTGAACTTCGGTAGTTAAATGGCTGCGAAATGAGAGAATATCATCTTTAACTGTCTGAATGGGAAGGATGCCCTGATGCAGACTCAGCTCTTCAAGCAGCCCGGAGCAGGTGTCGATCGCTATTACAGAAAAGCCCTGATGCGCCAGAGGTATGGCATGCATTCCAAATCCAGCTCCCAGGTCAACCGCCACGCTTCTGCCTGGAGATAGTGCATGAATAGTTTTTATCTCAGCCTCACCTCTCTTAATGGCCTGGTCAATACCTCCAGCCATCCATATGTAAATTGGTCCAAGATGTTTAGCGTAATATTCTCTGACTGATGTCATGTGATTTTCCTTTTTTCAAGCCAAATTCTGCTTAACCTGAGAGGCGGAATTTGGTGCTCTTATTCCATTACCACTCTATCTGTGGTGTTATGTCTTTATCAATCTCCAAATAGTGGGGATGTAACTATTGAATGAAGTATCCTGACACCCTCCATACGCCATCCGGGTCGAGCATCGGCGTGATAGTCTCAACGGCCGATGCTTTTTTCTCAAACAGAGTCTCGTACTGAATCACTACATACTTCCCATCGGGTGCCCCTTGCAGCTTCTCAGTGTACTGCCGGGAGATCAACTTGCGTGATATCAGCTTGCCGAGTGGAGGGCGTACGCCCGCCAGAGCCTGAGTCCACTGCTCTTTGGTAAGAACATCTCTGAAGAGCTTCGCAGCCTGCTCCCATGATGCCGCACCATTGCCCCCATCTGTCAGCTTCAACCATGACTCTGCCGCAGCCTGGGCTACATCCTCAGGCTTATCTGCCGCCAGAGCCCCAGCTGCAAGCGCCATGCTGACAATAACCACGCACATAAAGATTCTAAGTCTCATGTTACCTCCTCTATGTATTATGATCCCTTCGCGACGACTTTATAAGTCAATTTTACCTGATAAGTTGATTTTAACACTGATATCAGGTAAAAATTGCAATGACAATATGTTGTCGGGTCAACGTTTGAAAAAATAGTGGATGCAGTGTGTGATTTAATGCGCTTGAGCCACTCAATACCTTCGCCAAACTAAAATTGAGTTGAGCATGCAAATGAGCAGTTATTCTGTTATGATATGCGATCACTACAAAGCATATTATAAGGAAAAACTGCTCATGAATGAAATTATCACACTTT
>Ga0209800_10003643_pt1 | contig 12031 bp, 8 predicted proteins | sample Higcelweek8metaG_FD_187174 | JGI IMG/M metagenome (GOLD analysis project Ga0209800, IMG submission 187174) | Freshwater pond sediment microbial communities from the University of Edinburgh, under environmental carbon perturbations - High... | ecosystem: Environmental > Aquatic > Freshwater >... | reverse complement strand
TGTGTCGAGCCGATATATCGTTTCTAAAACAAATATTTGCAATGGGAAAAGGTGTTGGCATTTGTTTTAGGCCAAGGTCGACATACAATTCTAATTGTTTCGTCTCGAGGCGGGTTGGGTAGCTTCGTTTTGACTTGATTTTTTGAAACTTTTTTATCAAGAAAAAAGTTTGATTAACGCAACAGTTCACTATTTTTAAAGGTGTCCTATATAGAAACCCAAGGAGTTTAATAAGCCTAAAAAAGATGGCTTATCAGAAGATGATGCCAAAAATGCTGAACTTGAAGTTCATAGAACTCATGAAGAATATATTAAAAAGATAGATGTTGTGGTTGCTGCAAAAGAAAAAGAAATTATGACAGTGTAAACTGAAATTTTTAGAAATAAAAATAATCCTGCAGGAAAACCCTGCGGGATTTTTTATGCTTTGCCGCTTCTTTTTACAGCTTTACGTTTTGCTTTTCTCTTAAGTCCTCCCGAATTTGTCTTTTGTCGTTTTTCGCTTTTTTCGTGGTATGCGCCACCAGAGTTAGTCATTCCAGGAGTTTTCACAATCATTTTTTGATTGTTGGCAGGTTTTTCGTCCTCCATCAGCAACTTCGATATTACAACTCCTTCGGGAAGTTTTTCCTCAGAAATATTTTTGCCGGCAATCTTTTTAATTTCTTCATAAGCCTGTAATTCATAAGGACTTATCATCAAAATAGAATTACCCTCTTTTTCGGCACGACCAGTACGACCTATACGATGAATGTAATCCGCAGCAATCTCGGGAGGCGTGATATTAATTACATGGCTAATGTCCGAGAAGTCTAGACCTCTTGCCACAACATCGGTTGCTATTAGAGTTGTAATCTTGCCATTTTCAAAGTTTTTAATCGCATTAAACCTAAAATTCTGCGATTTATTGGAATGTATAACTCCGATAGTTTCAGGAAAGTGAACGGCAAGCTTTTCAAACATAAAGTCCGCCTGCTTTTTATTTGCAACAAAGACAATGTTTTTTACAAACTCTTCGGTATTGCCGAGCAATGTTTTAAGATACTCAATTTTTGTGTTAAAATTTGGAATAAAACAGACTTTCTGTACAATTTTTCCAACCGGAGTGCTTTGTTCGTCAACCTCAACCTTTTCGGGTTCACTAAAATATTTCTCTATAAAATCACTTACATCTTTACTCAAAGTTGATGAGAACATAAGGTGCTGACGTTTTGCCGGAAGCATTTCGAAAATCTGCTCTACCTGTGGCCTAAAACCAAGACTAAGCATTTCGTCGACCTCATCAATAACAACTTTTTTAATATTATTTAACCGCAGAACACCTGTAACAGCTATATCATATAGTCTACCTGGAGTTCCAATAATAATATCCGCTCCTCCGTCATAAACATACTCTTTTTGAGTATTTATGTTTGCACCCCCGAAGACAGCTTTTATGCGAACAGTTTTGTACTTACAAAGTTTCTCGGCTTCGTCTCTTACCTGAATTACCAATTCTCGAGTAGGTACAATAATAATTATTCGTGGTTGTCTTTGCGAAGAATACTCCAATTGATTAAGTAGAGGAAGAAGATATGCAAAAGTTTTTCCTGTTCCTGTTTGGGCAATTCCTACTACATCCTTACCTGCACTGATTGTTCTAAAGCACTTATGCTGAATCGGGGTGGGATAAACAAATTCCAAATCCTCCAAAGCATTCAGCAGTGGCGTGGAAACTCTTAATTCTGAAAAATTCACATTAATAATTTTAAAACTGGGCAAAAATACAAAAAAACTGCGAGCCTGCCTAATTCTAAAATTACTAGGCTAAACTCATTGCAAATTCTTGAGAGCTTCTGATATTTCTGCAACTTCTTTCTGCACCTGATTTATTCCAATAATACCACCAAGTATTGCAGGTGTGCCAGTAGAAAAATTGATTTTACAATTCTCTACAGTTACTTTAAAATTAAAATACTTTGAGAATGCACCAAAAAGCAGTCTCATTGTCTGGTTGCCTTTCTCGTAAACACCACTGTTTACAGTTCCCTGTATAAGCTTATAGCCGCGGCTTACCATAAGCTGGCTTAATGCATTTGCAAGAGTACTATCGTGTTCACATTCATATACATGAATAAAACTATCCGATTTTTGTGCTTCATTTGAAATAAATCTTATCATGGCTAATTCAATTTTTGTAAAGGTAAATAATACTGATTAATAATCAAAATGAAATTATTATTTGCCCATCAAAATACGGCATAAAACAAAAACCTATGAACAAGGATTATGAATCATTGCTGTTTGAAACATAAATTTTACAGGCTTACCAATGTATTAATGGGCAAATATTTAAATAATATCACGAACTTAAATATTTAATTCGCTTCAAATTTATATTTTTAAAACTTTCTTGCTTGATCAAGAAAGTAACAAAGAAATCAAGAAGAACCGATCCTTCCCCACGCTCTTTTGAAACAAAAGAACTGTAAGCAAAGCGGGATATTCCGAAAGCTTTCGGCACGTTGCAACAGTTCTAATTGTTTCAAAATTCACAAGGCCAGAGCCGGCCCGGCGGTTCTTCGAGGCCCGCGCACATCGCTTCGAATACTGTTCATTGCTTAATTTGAAACATTTAGACTCGTAAAACTAAAACCTATCTTTAAGGTTTCGAACAGCAATGATTTGCATTCCGAGTGAAATGCAAATTTATTATCTTAATGTTTCTCAAAACTTTTCACCAATACATTTCCACTCCCATCTACAATCTTGACCTGATACATGCCACTAGCAAAATCCTTAACATTTATAATTGTCAAATTATTTGATAATTGCAATGTTTCTACAAGCTGACCTAAAGAATTATATATCTCACAATTAACTGCAAGGTGGTTGAGCGGAGCCGAAACCACCATTCCAGAAATATCTAAATACAAATTATCTACAGCAGGATTTGGATATACATTTACAGAATTAACTGCTTCTTTAGCAATCCCACTCCCACAATTATCATTAACCAAAACCTCTTTGGTAATCGTTTTGCTCTCACCATAAGCATCTGTAACCGTAATGTTTATTTGTTGCGAAGCAGATGTATGAGGTGTATAAAACTCAACAGGTTTTGCAATACACTGACCCCATTCGTGATTGCTAAGTGTTGCTTCGGTAATTTGTTGAGAGTATATAATGTTTCCGCCATAGTCTATTTCGGCAAGTGAGAGACCAATTTCAACTGGAACAAACAAGGGTGGATAATAAATGCTATCAATTATCTGACCAACACTAGTCTCAATCGTATATGGTGCCGATTTTCCAGCAATGTAAGCATAGACTGTAATTGTGTCGCTGCAATTTACTGTTGCCGGCAAAACAATGTCAACATTAAGTGCCGGAGGTTCTGTATAGCACAAACCATCAATACCTAAACTATCGGTTTTTACAAGCCATGCTTGCTGGGAGGGGAAATAGCCATGTGAGTCGTAATCATTTCCGTAGCCTGCAAGTATAAATCCATCGTCTGAAGTTAGTTGCATTGCTACTAGATACTGAGAATAGGTATTGGTATCAATAGCATAGTAATCTCTTTTCCACAAAACATTTCCATTTTTATCTAATTTTGCTAGATATGCTCTATCTTTCCATGAAATATAATTAAAGTTTCTACCAAGAATATAAATGTCTGTATTCTTTTCTAAAATAGCAGATATTCCATTATTGAAATGGTGGTTTCCAGTATGGCTAAGCAAATAACTCCTATAAAACCTCTCCCACATCAAATCGCCATCTTTTGAAACCTTTCGTAGGCAGCCGTCCCAGTATGTGTCGGTATCGCTACGAAGTGCAGGATAACCGCCGCAAGCAACATAGTTAGAATCACTTGTTTCAATCAATCCCTTTACTGGACCATCATAATTTAAAAAACCAGGTCTGCCAAAACCGTTTTGCCATATTACATTGCCCGCCGTATCAAGCTTTATTAAATACCAGTCTTCGTCGGTAATTGTGGTTGGGAAACTGAATGTGCCACCTCCTATTAAAATATTAGAATCTGAAGTTTCAATCAACTGTTCACCATATTCATATCTCAGACCATAAACTTTTTGCCATATAAAATTACCATTACTATCAGTTTTTATAAATAACAAATATGCATCGTCCATTGAAGAATCATATAACCAACCTGTTATATAGTAATCCCCAGATGAATGACGCAAAGCATTGAATGCAGCCTTTGACACATTATTATCACAAATAATTGCTTGTGATGTTGTATCAAGATTAGAATTATAAAAATTCAAAAAAACTCCTATTGTGTTTTGGGATAAATGTTTATAGGTTCCAACAGAATAATACTGATTGTTTGTTTTTTTTAAGCAATTATAATGACCTTCCCAGAATTCATTGATTGGAACTCCATATAATTTTTTAATTTGTTCATTACCATATATATCAATTATTCTTATTGAAAAACAACGTACATTAAACTCATTGCTTGTTCCTGTTAGCATGATATATCCATTATCACTTTCAATTATACTGTTATTAATGTGTGATACAGTGTCTGGGATAATTCTATTAAAAACAATTTGACAATAACTTGAGTAAGTTAAAAATATTAACACTGATATAATTATTGACCTTTTCATTTTACAAATATAAAGAGAAAAGCAAGCCGTTCAGCTTGCTTTTCTAAAAAAAGAGAAATAAGTCTTCGTGAATCTTGCTGTTTATGTATGCGGTCATAAAACAAAAAAGCCTCGCGTTGGCGAGGCTTTTTACGATGTTATGCATGCTATATTAAGCTAATTTAACATTTACTGCATTTAAACCTTTTCTACCTTCTTGAAGGTCGAAAGTTACTTCATCATTTTCTTTAACTTTGTCAACGAGACCTGATACATGTACAAAATACTCTTGTCCGCTGGCGTTGTCTTTAACAAAACCGAAACCTTTAGTTTCATTAAAAAATTTAATTGTTCCTGTGTTCATAATAATTTTAAATAATAAATTGATTGCGCAAATATAAATTATATTTTAACATAAATGTACTTTTTAAAAAAAATATTACATTTTATTGCTAATTTTTCGTTATTTCTTGGATTATTTCAGCTAGTGGTCTTATTTTTTTCACACTTTCTATGGAAACACTTGCGCACCAAAAAGTTTTGTAGGTCGCATTAAATGCTGCGTTTTGAAGCTTTTTCATTCCCATATTTGTTATTATCGACTTGGCAGATTTCTTAAGAAAAGTATTTTTATGTATCAAATATTCCAAAAAGTTGGGTTTTGTTCCGACCTTACGCACATAGTCGGTATTAATAACACTTGTTGGAGCCCCCGACAATCTCGTTGTCATAACAATATCAGCCTTTCCATATTTTATCAGAGCATTTTTATAATCATCGGAGACGGAGCACTCTTCTGATGCAATAAAGACTGTTCCAATCGAAGCACCCGCTGCTCCCAAAGACATTACTCTTTTCAAATCCTGATTTGTTGCAACCCCACCAGCATTTATTACCGGAATTTTGCAATTTGCTGTAAGCGAAGCCAATAATTCCTGCGGTGTATAAATCCCACTATGCCCGCCCGCTAATGAATTCACAGCAATCAAAGCATCGGCACCAAGATCTTCGGTCTTTTTTGCGTATTTCAAATCAACCACATCACAAAACACCTTGATGCCTTGCTTGTGGGCTTCGAAAATGAGTTCTTTTGGATTGCCTAATGATGATATTACATAAGCAGGTGCCGAATCTAAAATTTCGCGCAATTGCTTTTTGTAGCTTGTATTTGACTTGTTCACAATCAGATTTATGCCAAATGATTTGGAAGAATGAGCTTTAATATCCAAGATGGCTTTTTTTAATTCTCCTTCTTTTCTATAATTCATTGCTGGAATAGCGCCCGAAATACCATTATCCAAAGCAATTTTAACCATCTCTGGAGTGCTAACCAAAAACATTGGAGCCATAATTACTGGATAATCTATTCCGAGAAATTTATCTAGTGTTTGCATCCTGAATTATTTGGAAGGAGCTTTAAAAATATCAGATTTGGCAATGCCTAATTTGTTGAAGAAATATAACAAGGAAGTTTCTAAGACACCAAGTCCGTACTTTACGCTTCTCTCAAAATTTATTGATGAAGCTTCGTCAAAGTATTTTGTGGGACATGTAATCTCCGCAATTTCGTAGCCTGCATAAAAAATCTGTGCCAACATCTGATTGTCAAAAACAAAATCGTCAGAGTTTGCTTGGTAATTAATTGATTTTAACACTTCTGTCGAAAATGCTCGGTAGCCAGTATGATACTCTGACAATTTTTGATGCATGAGCAAATTTTGAGTAAATGTAAGATATCTGTTAAAAACATACTTGTAAAATGGCATTCCTCCTTTTAATGCTCCGCGACCTAAAATTCTAGATCCCAAAACAACCGGATAAACATCATTAGCAATCAAATATGCCATAGACTGAATAAGTTTGGGCGTATATTGATAATCGGGATGAAGCATGATAACAATGTCAGCACCTAGCGCCACTGCATTATTGTAACAGGTTTTTTGGTTTCCACCGTAACCTTTATTTACATCATGAACAAAAATGTTTTTTATGCCTAGCTTTTTTCCTTTTTCAACGGTATTATCTTTACTATTATCATCAACAAGAATAACCTCATCAACAATATCGAATGGAATTTCGGAATATGTCTGTTCCAAAGTAAGCTCTGCATTATATGCAGGAAGAACAACTATAAGTTTCTTTCCGTTTATCATTGTGCAGTTTGTTTTTGTTTCAACTCGTTGGCTTTAGACAGGTAAACATTTGCATTCTGAATATCTCCAAGTTGCTGATATGTTACGCCGGCATTAAAGTAAGACTGGGAATCGTTCGGATCCAACTTGATTGCTTCGAGAAAGTTTGGTAGAGCTTCTTTAAATTTACCCGACATTCCGTAAGCCACACCCAAATCTTTATAAAAACTTGCATTTTTTTGGAATTTACAAGTTTTCGCTTTCTCCAGATATAGTAATGCTGAGTCTAAATTATTTAGATATTTGCCATAAATAGTGCCCATCAAATGATAAGCCTCGCCAAATTCGGGCTGAGCTGCAACAATTTCCTGACAACCAGCAATAATTTCGGCAGGTGTATTTTGGGTTGACTTGTTAGTCATAAGTCCAATCGCGTTGAGCATTACAATTTGTGCATTCCCGTACGATATGCTGTGATATGGCTTCATCTTCAAAACCAATGAATAATAATGAAGAGATTTTGCAATGTCAAAATTATACTCGTAATGCGCATTTCCAAGAAGATTCAACGCATCAATGTATTCAGGGTAAATTTCGATTGATCTTTCGAGATAGCCGATTGCCCTCAGGCACATTTCGTCATGAACCTTTTTATTGCTCTTATTCTCGGGTTTTTGAGCTTCCTCTATAAGTTTTCCTCCTGCCGAGCAATTACTTTTTGCCGAATTAACAGAAACCTGCACATCGGTGGTAAACAGAACTAAATCATTTTCCCAAGCTTTGTTACGACTAATAGTCTTAAAAGAATAGAAACTTAAAATAACAATCATAATTGCAGAAATCATATATCCCGAAATCTGAGCATCTTTTAAAATCTTAGGAACAAAATTGAATAGCAGCCAAGCAATGAAAATGCAAAATCCTATCGATGAAATAAATACAAAACGCTCATTCATAAATGTGCCCACCGGAAAAAAGATATTGGAAACAACTGACAGCGGTGCGATATAAAACCAAATTGAATATGAAAAAACATCTTTCTTTTTAACCATACCATATACTGCATAAACGCCAAGTGCAAGATACAAAAGCAAAGGCAAAAATGCTCCCGGATTGCTCCATCCTATTATTTCTATTTGATATGGGTAATAATCATAGGTAAGAGGATGCGGGAAAAACAAAAGCTTTATATATACCCATAAAGTGAAAAATATTGTTGCAAGTTTTTCTAAACCCGATGCATGTAGAAATGGGTTGTTCATGATTTCCTGTGCAATTTCCTGCTTATGTTCGCTAAATCCCAAGATGCTGCCTCTGATAATAAGGAATACTGATGCGGCAATAAACAATGGAATCCAGGACTTGAGATTATCAAAATGACTGCCTTTAGAAAAGTAATATACCGTCAAAGGAATAATTGCAAGGAAAGTAATCGCATTTTCTTTCGAAAGTAAACCAAGAAACAAACAAATAGATGATAATATTAGATTGTAAAACTTTTTAGTGTCCAAGTACTGCAATGTAAACCAAAGGGCAGAAAGAGAACCCAACAAAGTCATAATTTCGTCTCGTCCTTTGATATTTGCAACAGCCTCTGTGTGTATAGGATGTGCGAGAAACAATAAACTTACAATCAATGGAAAACTCATGTACCATTTTTTGCTATCGTCGGGAGGAAATAGTTTCTTTAGTATCAGGTACAGCAGAATTGTTGTGAGTAAATACAAAATAATATTTACAAAATGACTTACGGTAGGATTTCCTTTGTAAACGATTTGTCCCGAAGCGTTTTTAATGTCTTTACCAAAAAATTCGATCTCTAATGCGAAAGTTGCTAAAGATAAAGGACGATAACGACCACCGGCAACAAGTTTCTTTTCTGTCTGAATTTCTTCGGCAGTTTTTCCTTTATTACTTGTTAGCCAAAAGCCAACAAAAGTGTCGTACTTAAAAATTTCAGATATTCCTTTGGTTCCCTTTTGCGTAAATTGGTTGTTGGTAATAACGATGGCATCATCAAGAGCGTAGTCGTTGTTGAGAGTGTTGTAATAAAGGATAAAAGCAAAAACAGAGAGCAATAGAACTGGTTTCCAATCAAAACTAAAACTCTTAAAAGAGAATCCTTGCTTTTGCTGAGCAGTCACAACCTGTTTTGGCTTTTGCTTATTTTTATACTTACTCATTTTTTAGAGGTTTTGCCAAAAATACAAAAAATTGTTAATCACAAGGATAATAAAAATTTAATCTGATTTATTTGGTGATTAGCGTAACGCATCAATAAATAAATTAAAAAAAGGTTTTTGCCTGAACAATATTACTTTGCAAAGCAGGTGTTAATTATTAAGCAAATTACGCCTGGAGGAGTTACGCTACGAAGCGTAATTTTTGGTCAGATTTGACAATAAAACTGAAATCATACAATAAAATATCTGTTTTGGCAAAAGACATAGTAAGGGCACGAATTTATAATCATTACTGTTCGAAACATGAAATTTCGCACGTTTACCAATGCTCTCATGGGTAAATTATTTAAATAATATATCGAACTAAATATTAAATTCGCAATCAATTCGCTTCAATTTATTTTTTCAAACTTTCTTTCTTGATAAAGAAAGTTACAAAGAAATCAAGAAGAAACGAACCTCCCAACCCGCTCTTCAGGAACATAAGAACTGTAAGCAAAGCTGGGTAAACCTCTTTGCAACAGTTCTATTTGTACCTGAATTCACAAGGCCGGAGCTGGCCCGGCGTTTCTTCGAGGCCCGCACACGTCGCTTCGAATACTGTTCATTGCTTAATTTGAAACATAACGACTCGTAAAATTAAAACCCATTTTTAAGGTTTCGAACAGCAATGATTTATAATCCGCGCCAGCGAGAAAGATATAGTTTTCTCGGACAACAAGGGTATTTTATGTTTATTTATCATTATTTTTGTGGTAGTAAGGTTGGAAAAACTCTGATAAATTACCTCGATTTTAAAAATAAATACAATGAAACGCTTTTTCACAAATATTTTTTCTTTATGCATAATTGTTATTCTCACTTTTATATCCTGCAACATTTCAAAAGGAATCAAACATAATGATTCAGACGTTTTGTTCGAAATAATACAGGATGGAAATCTTGTTCGTTCGAAAGATAATACTTTTTATCTAAAAAAGGCTCCATTTACAATTCGTCTTAAAATGATAAATGCAGATGGCGTTTATGTAAGCACTTCATTTATAGAAGATTATTACAATTTGCCCGACAGTGTTGGCATTGAATGGTTACAAGCAAAAGTGCTACCCGAACTTGGCAAAAACGAGGAGAAACAAATTTATATTGACACTACTGGGTTTCATTTTTGGTGTAATTGCCCTGAAGACTTGCCGCCATATTTTTTTAACAAATTCAACGATGTCAAAACAAGCGGAGATACAATTATAGGCGAAAGGATGGTTGGAAATTATTATGACGGAAAGGAAAATAAAATCACACAAATTGACAAAGACATTTATGTTTTGGCTTTACTCATGGAACATGAAGATCATATACCGACGAAAGAACTGAAAAGGATAAAATTTATAATTAGATGGTATTGACGCTAAAATTACTGGCGACAAATACAACTGTTGCAAGTATGGCACAAAACTATTAGATAATAAAGCCAGCTAGAGTAAACAATCAGTTACTTCGCTTCACCCAAAATCAAACCAAGTTCATTCAATTGAGCTTGGGAAATTGTTGAAGGGCTGTCAATCATTACATCACGACCAGAGTTGTTTTTCGGGAATGCGATATAGTCTCTGATTGAGTCAACGCCGCCGAACATGGAGCAAAGTCTGTCAAATCCCAAAGCAATTCCGCCATGAGGTGGAGCTCCAAATTTGAAGGCATTCATCAAAAATCCAAATTGTGCTTCGGCATCTTCTTTAGTAAAACCAAGATTCTTAAACATTAAAGCTTGCAAATCTTTGTCAAAAATACGTATTGAACCACCACCGATTTCAACTCCATTAATTACAAGGTCGTAAGCTTTTGCACGAATTTTACCAGGATCTGTTTCGAAAAGTGAAATATCTTCGTCGAATGGTGCTGTAAACGGATGGTGCTTTGCATGATATCTGCCCGATTCTGCATCGTATTCCAACAACGGAAACTCGATTACCCACAAAGGAGCATAAGTGTCGCGTGGACGAAGACCTAGTTCGTTTCCAAGTCTTAATCTTAATTCGCTTAAACCATGCAAAGTTCTCTCCTTTTCGCCAGCTAAAATCAGGATCATGTCTCCTTTTTGAGCATTCATCTTTTCGGCTATCACAGCCCAATCCGATTCAGAATAAAACTTATCAACCGATGATTTAAAAGTTCCATCAGTGTTGTATTTGCAATAAACAAGGCCTTTCGCTCCAATTTGAGGAATCTTCACAAATTCGGTTAGTTCATCAATTTGTTTACGGGTATATTCACTACCATTAGGCAAGCAAATACCACCGATATATTCTGCAGAATCAAAAACTACAAATTCTTTTCCCTTAACCAAATTGCTGATATCGGTAATTGTCATTCCAAAGCGAATATCTGGTTTGTCGTTTCCATATTTTTCCATCGCTTCGCTGTATGGCATACGCGGAAAATCGTAGTTTATATCAATATCCTTTACGGTTTTGAACAAAAATTTTGTCATGCCTTCAAAAATTCCTAGAATGTCATTTTGCTCTACGAAAGACATTTCGCAGTCAATCTGAGTAAATTCAGGCTGACGATCGGCACGTAAATCCTCATCACGGAAACATTTCACAATCTGAAAATATCTGTCCATACCAGCAATCATAAGTAATTGCTTAAATGTTTGAGGCGACTGTGGCAATGCATAAAATTCGCCTGGGTTCATTCTTGATGGAACAACAAAGTCACGAGCTCCTTCGGGAGTAGATTTTATCAAAACTGGAGTTTCGACTTCAACAAAATTTTGAGCGTCGAGATATTTACGGATTTCTTGTGCAATTCTGTGACGAAGCAGCAAAGCATTTTTTACTGGATTACGACGAATGTCGAGGTAACGATATTTCATGCGAAGTTCGTCGCCACCATCGGTATTATCAATTATTGTAAAAGGAGGTGTTTCGGATTCGCTGAGAATTTTTAAATCTTCGATTTTTATTTCAATATCTCCTGTCGGAATTTTGTCATTCTTGCTGTATCTTTCGATAACTTCGCCTTTAACCTGAATAACGAATTCACGACCAGTTTTGTCAATTTTTTCAATTAACTCTGGTGCTGTATTTGTCTGTTCGGCTGCCAATTGAGT